>Ga0079224_100009314_pt1 | contig 13378 bp, 12 predicted proteins | sample Stecom2015_FD_80414 | JGI IMG/M metagenome (GOLD analysis project Ga0079224, IMG submission 80414) | Agricultural soil microbial communities from Utah to study Nitrogen management - Steer compost 2015 | ecosystem: Environmental > Terrestrial > Soil > Agricultural land | place: USA: Utah... | reverse complement strand
TCCCACTTAACGACGTTGTTTCGGTCGTTCAAAAAAGCATCTTCTTCACGGAGCCCGATGATACGAGCTTTCATGAAAGCCTCTTCCTGAGAGTTGGCCGAAATAAGCCGGAGTTGCTCATCGAACTGAGGCTTGTGGTCAGTATTCTGTGCGGTAATTCCGAAGACGATTTTTGCTATATACCAGTTCATATGCTTGGGTTTGGATTTGGGTCGTTAGTTCTGATTCGATCAATAACTCTTGATATCAATTCCACCGAAGATACACGTACCTTTCAAAATCAGGATTTTTGTGTCTTCAGTAGTCTGTGTAGCCGAAGGCCGTTTGTCATTCAATCCACCAAAAATTGTCACGACTTCGTCGGTATGGATTTTCCATTGCGGTGGCACAATCAGCTTGGTTCCGGCAAACACCTGCACCAGCTCCAATACAATCTTGTCCTGCGTGTCAGCCTGCGTGAGATTAAGTTCGGTTCCACCGAAGACAGTCACCGCTTCGCCACCTTTGAATTGTTTTGATATGATGTTCTTCTTAATGCCGCCGAAAATCGTTACGGCGTCCAGCACATCTTCGCTGCCTTCCAAAACATTAACGCGAGCGCTTTCCTTTGACCGGCTGCGCGACTTCAGGATCATAAACAATCCGATCCCGATAATGAACGCGGGCCAGAAGTACCGCCACACATCAAAGCCGTGGTGGTAACGATCAATCATGAATACAGATCCGATGACCACGAGAACGATCCAGCCCGGGTTCCTGAAGGAGTGACGCACGCCAATAAATAATCCGATACCAATCAGAAGCATGGGCCAGCTGATCAGCCATGAAGGAACGTCAACGCCAACCTGCTGTGCAAGCAGAATACCTCCAATGATCACGACCACAAGTCCGCCCCAGCGACGACCATTATCATGGTGGCGCGAACCCCGCCCATCATCTGGTGGTTGAGGGTTCGAACTCGGATAGATTTTGCTATGCGTTTCCATTTTTTGTGTGATTTATACCCAAATGTACGGGCAGACTGGTTTCGGGATAACCGTGATTAGGTCACCATCAGGGGAGTGTAGGTGAATGGCGGTGTACGGGCGGTGAAAAAAGAAGGAAGGCTCTAACGAAGCCGAAAATCAAATGGAGGGGCTTGTCACTACCTCCGTAGTTACGGGTGCCAGCGGAAGTTTAACGACAAACTCACTACCCTTATCAGGCTCGCTTACCAATTCGATTGTGCCGTTGAGGCGATCTACAAGCGTTTTTACAATTGCAAGTCCAAGGCCGTTAGAAGATTCGCCGCCGGTAGGCTTGGCGCTCAGCTTCTTGAATTTCTGGAATAGCAAATCGCGATCGCGTTGACTGAAGCCCGGGCCCTGATCTTTGACAGAAATCCAGAACGTATCGGCATCTTTACCCGCGGCAATGGTGACCTGTGAATTTGGTTGTGAAAACTTGATCGCATTCGAAAGCAGGTTGTCAACGATACGGCTCAGGTAATTAGCGTCAAGATTGATCTGCTCGTTTTCAACGCGCGCGATATTGAGGTGAATATTCTTTGCCTCAGCAGTCGGTTCAAATTCCTTACACTTTTCAAGCAGGAATTCGCTGACATCAAAGACCGAGTACGCAGGAACGGTGTTCTCCTGAAGCATATGGACATCGAGAAGGTCCTTGATGAGGTCAAGACCGGCACGTGTTGCTTCTTTTGTCATTTGAAGATACATCCGCTGCGCCGGTGTGAGACCGCCTTCAAGTTCCATAATCTCTACCATTCCGTTGATACGATTCAGCGGTGACTTCAGGTCGTGCGCCACGATACTCATCAATGTATCTTTTTCGTAGTTCAGATCTGAAAGTTCCTGATTACGCTTATGCAGCTTTTCATTCTGGTCAACGATTTCCTGACCTTGTTTCTGGATGAACTGATTTTGTTCGGCGAGCTTACGGTTGATGGTTTGACGTTTGCGAATGCCAACGTATTGAACAAGTACCAGCAGACTAATCGATGCAAGTACGATTATAAGTATGATGTTTTGCAGCCGTTGTTGCTGGATGATAGCATCAATGCGAGCCTGATTTGCTTTCAGTAGCTCATTCTCCTGTTCCTTTTTGCCGATTTCGATTTCAAACTGAAGTCGTTCTACCTGACGCGCAACATCCAGGTCCTTGACGGAATCCTTCAAAATGAGATACTGATTATGGTTTCGAAGCACCTCCGCGTGGTTGTTTTCTTTTTCAGAAAGTTTCCACAGCCAAAGATGGGCCTCCATTTTCGAGTTAAGATCTTTAATCTCATTTGAGATGTTGAGGGCGTCGAGGAAATATTTTCTGCTTTCACTCAACTTCGCCTGACTGAATTTGATCTGACCCATCGTCAGGTAGGCCTGGGGTAGCATTCGTACATTGTTTCCCTTGACGATAACATCCAGGCCTTCGGCACATATTGCTTCAGCTTCCTTAAGTTTCTGCTGGTGGTGGAGGCTGCTTGCGATCAGCGTTTTGATTTCGGCGAGGTTGATCTCGTCATGGATAACCTGGCCTGCTGAATCTGCAAGGTGCAGATAATGCAATGCCTTCGTGTGATCGCCATTGTCCTGATAAAGTCTGCCCAATTGACCAAGCGCCGACATGATGTCACGGGTGTTGCCGAGTCGAATCCGGAATTCGTAAGCTTTAAGATAGTTGCGTTCAGCCTTTATAAAATCCCCCTGCAGCTTATACAAATTGGCGAGGCTCTGATAAGTATATGCGAGTCCTGATGAATCTCCGGTGTTTTGAAAAATTGCCAGGGATTGCGCGAAGTATTCATAGGAACGCGAAAGAACGCCCTGTTCAAAAAAGAGTCGGCCAAGGTTGTTGTTGGAGTAAGCAATCTGAACAGAGTCCGCCTGGGCGGTTGAGATCTTGAGTGCGCGGTCGTAGTACTCATACGCCTGGATGCGATCTCCCTTGTAGTTGTATGCCACACCAATGAAATTGAGTGGCTCGGCAATGTCTTTGGTAAGTTTAAGGTTCTGAGCAAGAACATAGGCCTTGCTTGCGTATTCAATCGTGCTGTCCGGGTAGGCCCACCGGTACTCCCACGCGAGGTCCTTGAGTACTTCGAAACGTTGAATACCTTCCGCCTTCCGCAGATCCATCTTTAATTTCTGGATCAATTCCAGGTTTTGAGCCGATGCCAGCATGGTGGCACCCGCAAACAAGATCAGAAAAAGGTATTTCACTGTTAGAGCGACGAAAGTCCAAAATTAAAAAAAGTGACCATAAATCACGCCTGTTCGTTTACGGAAAGCGGGGTGAGTTGTTGCAGGTCAGGCCTCGTCTTCTTCAAAATCGAGGTCGCGGCCAAAGGTCTCGTCGATTGCACGCAATGACAAAAAAGCGATAATAATCGTAAAAATACCGACGATCAATGCCCCATAAATGAGTCCTGTATGTTTTGCCTCAATTCCCGCCGCCGGCCCTGCAATCTCGGTTCGCAGAAACTTGAACATAAGGGTCAGGGGGACCACTGTTCCCCGAATGAAATTCGGAACGGATGTAGCAACCGTTGCCCTCAGATTTGTGCCGAATTGCTCCGCGGCGATAGTTACAAACAGCGCCCAGTATCCAATTCCAAACCCCACCGCGAAACATGCGAAAAAGAAGAAGCCAGTGGTCCTGACAGGCATGAACAGGAACATCAGGATGAAAATCAATGTAAGAAGTATGAATAATCGAACGATGGCTTTTCGGGACTGAAAGGTTTGACTCAAAAATCCACTGCTCAGGTCACCGGCGGCGAGCCCTAAGTAACTCAGCATCACTGCATCGCCTGCCTGAATCTGCCCTACACCGAGGGCAGCGGCAAATTCGGGGGAGAACGTGATAAGGATCCCGATGGCATACCAGATGGGTAGACCGATAAGGATGCAACCGATGAACTTCCGGAACCTTTGTCGGTTCTTGAACAGTAAAAGGAAGTTGCCTCTTGAAATTGTCTTTTCCACGGTCCGCAGGAAAATGCCTGACTCCAGAACACTGACGCGCGCAACCAACAGAAGCAGGCCCAGGCCGCCACCGATAAAGTATGCGGTTTGCCAGGCATAGGTTTTCGTAATGATGTTGGCGAGCACGGCGCCCATCAGACCAACGGTTGCAATGATGGTCGTACCCCAGCCCCGGACTTTCGGTGACAGTATTTCCGATACGAGGGTTACTCCTGCACCAAGCTCTCCGGCAAGGCCGACACCCGCGATGAATCGCAGTATTGCGTACTGCGGTACCGTGGTAACGAAGCCATTCGCGATGTTGGCAAGGGAGTAGAGAAGTATGGATCCAAACAAAACAGAAAGCCGGCCCTTCTTATCACCCATTACTCCCCAAATGATACCCCCAACAAGTAGTCCAACCATCTGGACCTGTAACAGAAATTCGCCGGTATCAAATAGTGAAGCTTCCGGGACACCAAGGGATGAAAGGCTTGACCTTCGGACAATGCTGAAGAGGAGCAGATCATAAATGTCGACGAAATATCCGAGTGCCGCCACGATGACCGGCAAACTGAAGAGTTGCTTAAGCTTATTCTGTTCCATTACATGAAAGGCAGAATAAAAATAACAAAGCCGCCCGTATAACAAAACCGTTTAACGAAGAGCCTGAAAACAAAAAGAGATCGCAATGCGACCTCTTTAGTTATACTTAATGGATAGCATTCAGATCTTGGCAAGGGCCTGTTCAAGATCGGCGATAAGATCCTCGGAATCCTCAACGCCAATGCTCAGGCGCATAAGTGAGTCAACGAGACCGCTGCGGGTCCTTTCTTCCTTGGGTATGCTGGCATGGGTCATTGAAGCAGGATGATTGATCAGTGATTCCACTCCACCGAGTGATTCGGCCAATGAGAACAATTCAACACTTTCCATAAGGCGGGTAGCCTTGCTCATATCGTCATCCTTAAGCGTAAACGAAAGCATGCCGCCAAAGTCGCGCATTTGTTTTTTTGCAATATGATGATTCGGGTGATCTTCAAATCCGGGCCAGTACACTTTCCCAACGGCAGGATGCTGACGCAGGTACTCAGCGATGCGACGTCCATTCAAACAATGACGCTCCATTCGAAGATGCAATGTCTTGATGCCGCGCAATACGAGGAAGCTATCCTGTGGACCAGGAACAGCACCACATGAGTTATGGATGAAGGCGAGATCCTTGTACAATGCTTCGTCGTTTACGACAAGCGCTCCCATAACGACATCAGAATGGCCGCCGAGATATTTCGTTACAGAGTGCATAACAATGTCGGCACCCAGATCCAGTGGGTTTTGCAGATATGGTGATGCGAACGTGTTGTCAATAGCAACGCGTATGTTTCCCTTTTTCTTGGCGATGTCAACCATCCCCTTGATGTCGACGATGTTCATCAATGGATTTGTTGGTGTTTCAAGCCAGAACAACCGCGTTTTGTCATTGAGTACGGCGTGTACATTGTTAATGTTGGTAAGGTCGATGAAATGGAATACGATACCATATTTCTCGAAGACGCGTTTGAACATCCTGTATGATCCGCCATAGAGGTCATTGCTTGTAATTACTTCATCGCCGGGATTCAGCAGCTTGATCACCGCGTCGGTTGCACCCATACCAGAAGAGAAGCATAATCCGAAACGACCGCGTTCCAAAGCGGCAATACTTTTCTGAAGGGCGTCTCTTGTCGGGTTTGCGCCTCGCGCGTAGGCGTAACCTTTGTGTTTCGCCGGAGATTCCTGCACATAGGTCGATGTTTGAAAGATCGGCGTCATGATAGCACCGGTCGATGGGTCGGGTGTTACGCCGGCGTGAACGGCGAGTGTTCCAAATTTCATAAGGTGGGAATGGTTATAGCTTGTTTGTTTTGCCGCACAAACTTAACGGTGTTGTTCGCGGCTTGCAAATTTAGACGGCGGCTCACTGGTTAATTAATCAGTGCTTATGCCAGTAGTCGCGAATTGCTTCTTTCCAATGCTCGCCACTTTTCAGATAAAGAGCAGTATTGATGAGCATTTTGTCTTCGGGCGTAGATTCCGCCTGGGCTTCGAGAACCTGAATAATCAATGCATACAGTTTCTGCCGGAATGAATCCGGTTCCTCCTGCGACAACTGTACGAGATCTTTGAAGAGCATGTCCGTTGTTACGTGCTCGCGGGGTCCGGTTTCCGGCGAATAGTCCGTCGGTGGTACCTCTGCACGATGAGATTCCGTGGCAGGAACAGGCTCCGGCTGTGCGAGGGTGGCTGCCTGTTGCTTGAGAAATTCGTCTAAGTCTTTGAGTGTATTTTTCTTCTTGCTCATTCCAGATAATTTAAGATTGCTTTGGCAACAGGCTCATACTCCCTTGCTGCGTCAAGTGTGCTGAAATTTACAAAAAGATTCTTCTGAGGAACGATCACCGGCAGTATGAGTGCATCAAGATTCCTGAGGCTTTCGCGTACCGTGTACACGTTGGTCGAACTATGTATACGATTGGGCAGTACGACAATCTTCAAACGTGGATTAAGCTGGCGGGCAGGTGCCAGGTCGGTTACAGTTTGGTAGGTTACCAGCAAGTCGTTTTGGGTGAGACTTGTCGGGACGATTACGAGATCACTTTCGAGGCAGAGCTTCTTTATCCCTTCGTCAGTTGTTTTGCCGGCGCTGTCAACAATGATCATGTCGATTTTCTTGTTGGCTTTAAGCTTCGCAATTTCTTCAGCGACATTAAAGTCCTGGCTTCCGTGAATTTCAAAAGGCGCGGTTTCCTTTCCTGCCTTGAACTGTTCCATCTTCCGCAAGGTCGTCAATGTGAAGTTCGCGTCCGTTTCAATCAGCATAACCCGCTTCCCGAGATTATGAAGCGTGGTCGTGAGATGAATCGCATTGGTGGTCTTTCCGGTACCGCCTTTGCGGCTGATAAAAGAAATAACTTTTCCCATGATGCTGGTTAGGTCGTAAAATGTACCGCTTTTTCAAGGCATTCAAAAGCAGATGTAATTTCAAACCGTGATTCGACGGGAATCGGAAATGTAAGGTGCCCTGAAACCGCCAGAATCAACTCGAGGGTTGGGCAGCCATGCGTTGAAAATAAAGAAGGGCCGCAATGGGCCCCTCGTTATTCGAATACTCTTTATGTCTTAAACTAGATTCCCGCGTTTATATCAAACTTCTCAAGGTAATCTGCAACCCTTCTGACTACGCTTCCGCCAAGCGCACCGTCAACAACACGGTGATCGTAAGAATGCGACAGGAACATCTTATGACGAATCGCGATTACATCGCCGTAAGGCATTTCCATAACAGCAGGTTTTTTCTGAATCGCACCCAATGCAATGATACCAACCTGAGGCTGCATGATGATCGGTGTGCCCATCACGTTTCCAAATGAACCTACGTTACTGATGGTAAACGTTCCGCCTGAAAGCTCATCCGGCTTGAGTTTGTTATCGCGTGCCCTCTTCGCAAGATCGTTCACGATTCTCGCAAGTCCGGCAATGGTGTATTGATCAGCATTCTTAATCACTGGTACGATCAGGTTTCCACTTGGCAGCGCGACATCTATACCTATATTGATGTCGCGTTTTTTGATAATGCGGTCGCCGTCAACCTGAACATTAATCATCGGAAAGTCTTTGATGGCTTTCACAACTGCTTCGATAAAAATCGGGGTGTACGTTAGTACGTCACCGGTCTGACGTTGGAAATCTCCTTTGACTTTATTGCGCCACTGAACGATCGTGGTGACATCCGCCTCAACAAAAGATGTAACGTGAGGTGCTATGCGTTTGCTGTCAACCATCCGTTCTGCGATCATCTTGCGCATGCGATCCATTTCGATGATCTCGTCGCCTGAACTCACAGAAGCGTGAACTTTTGGTGTCGGGATTGATGTAGTAGCTGACGTCGATGAGGTCTTTGGTCCTCCTGCTTTGCGTGTAGCGACGTAGTTAAGGATGTCCTTTTTTGTTACACGTCCCTCAGCACCGGATCCGCTGATTGTCTCGAGTTCCTCAACCGGAATATTTTCTTCGCGCGCAATGTTTTTCACGAGTGGTGAATAAAACCTTGACGCAGCTTTAAAAGATTCAACTTTGTGGCTCGCACCGTTGACTGCAGTTTCAACAGGCTCTCTGTCTTCGTCTTCAACCTTCGAGGATGCGGTCGGCGCAACTTCCTCGCCGTTGCTTTCAACTTCCGCATCGGATGTTATGATAGCAATCGGTTTTCCGATCTTAACCACGTCGCCTTCCTTTGCCAGGATTTCTTTTAACACACCGCTGTACGTTGACGGTACTTCTGTATCGACCTTATCCGTCGCAACCTCCAGAACTGACTCATCCTCCTCAATGCGGTCTCCGGGCTTCTTCAGCCATTTCAGGATGGTGGCCTCCATAATGCTTTCCCCCATCTTGGGCATAATCAGTTCAACCTGCGCCATATGTCTTCTTTTTTGAGGGGGCAAGTTAATATTTTTGGCTGTTTTTCAAGTCCGGAAACGTTTTCGGAATAGCCAGGCGCCCGGTAAATTTTATCATTCCAGGCAAATGCAAAAGATTATTGGGTGGCCTCGTCAAACCCCCGATGGATCGTTTCAGAATCTAAGGAAATAGCAATGGGAGTTTCATAAACATGTTGTTTGGAGACAATCAGAATGGGATAAAAAACCTGGTGCGTCGGCGGAATTGTGAGTTTTTTCCGCCTTGAAAAAACAAAGCCCCGGTTCAAGGATGCCACATTTCTTTCTTGAAAGGATCGAAGACACATCAGACAAGGTTGAATTTTCATTTCCAGTCAGCTGATTTACATGCCTGAGCGTGTCTTTGTCAGAATGATTTCCTGGTCATCGATCTTGCTGAACGTCAACCTGAGGGTATTGGGAAAGCGTACAATCTGCTATTGCTTGATCCGTTTTCCCGGGATAATAAATGCATATGTCTCCGATATATTCCCCCTTATTTATAAGCGGGGACAAATGCGGGTCAAATGCGGGTCAAATGCGGGATGAATGCGGGATATATGCGAGAAATGTCTAGATATCCACCGCAGTCCCATCCCATTCGCGGCGATGAAATTTGGCGTGTGCTGACAATTTCAAAAGGAGCAACAGGGGAGAATCACCCTGATTTTTCAGGGGCTATTGTATTGATTTGGATTTTCATTTCCAGTGCCGGGTACCTTGGGCGAGCGCAAAGCGGATTTGAAAGGAACGTCATGTTAGTACCCAAGGGAGAACCCTTTTTCGCCGGACACTAATGTTTCATAATTAATCAATTTGCCACAACATCTGTGATTAGCGGCCGTTGCGTGGTATTATGGTCATCCGGATGATGGCATATTCAACCGTACGAGGTTCAATGCAAGTATGGAAGAAATCCGGGTGTTGACCATTCGGTCACGCGACAACTGAAGTTTGCGCGTCACTGTTTTTTCAGCATCCGCGTAAGCGATCCATACTGTGCCCACTGGCTTTTCCGCTGTGCCGCCGTCAGGTCCGGCAATACCGCTGGTGGCAATGCCGATATCGGTGCTGTACCTCTTTCGAATACCCTGTGCCATTTCCGAAACAGTCTCCTCACTCACTGCACCGTGTTCCTTCAGTGTTTGTTCTCGTACGCCCAGTTCGCTGATCTTGATTTCATTGGCATATGCGATGACACCACCCCTGAAATACGCGGAACTGCCGGGCACGCTGGTGATCATATGTGAAAGGTGTCCGCCGGTACAACTTTCCGCGGTGGCAATTGTTAGTCCGCGTGTTTTCAAAAGTTGCCCTACAACAACTTCGAGGTCATCCGTTCCGTAGCCGAAAATGTATTCGCCGACCAGTGGTTTGAGTTTATCAACGAGTTCCCGGTTTTCACGAATGAGTGTTTCGCGGTCGCTGCCAAGCGCAGTAAGTCTCAGCTTCACCTGGGAAAAGCTGGGTAAATAAGCAAGTTTGATGTGCGGTGGTAATGATCGTTCCCAATCGGCAATTTTCTCCGCGAGAAATGATTCACCAATTCCAACGGTACGAATATGAAAGTGTTCGATCACGGGAGTTTGGAATGTTTCCCGCAGTTTCGGGATGATAATGTTGGTCATCATCGCCTTCATTTCATGCGGGACACCGGGCATCGATACGAAGACTTTGTTGTTTCTGTTGAACCACATTCCCGGAGCGGTGCCCAGTGCGTTTGTAATTTTTTCACAACACACCGGTAATGCTGCCTGTTGGCGATTAATTTCTGTAAGAACGCGACCGCGGGAAGCGAAGAAAGCTGTTACTTCCCGCAAGGCTTCTTCGTGAATACGGACTTCGCAGCCGAAATACTTCGCCAGGCAGGGTTTGGTCAGATCGTCGCTTGTTGGACCGAGTCCGCCTGTAATCAAAACGATGTCAGCCCGGGATTCTGCGTCTTGAAAGGCGGCAAGAATATCATGCTCGTTGTCGCCAACGGTCGTTTTCCGGATTACATGAATGCCCACGGCGGCAAGTTCGACGCTCATCCATTGTGAGTTAGAGTCGACTATTTGTCCGAAAAGAATCTCGTCACCAATCGTGAGCAACTCAGCTTTTATCATTTGATTTTTGGGTTTACTTCGAAAAGTCCGCCGGCAATAAACGCAATGTTCAGTCGTGAAACGGCCAAAGTATTTAAAAGTTTATTAAAAAATTGGCTTTGAGTGGACGTTCGACGACGTGACGTGCAGAATTTCCGGAAAACGAAATTGGTTTTCTTTACTTAATTTACGGCCCTGACGCAGTGTCCCGGACACATTAACCTGAACAGCTTATGAAAAGAGCTTCATTATTACTGGCAGCCGTACTTGCTTCCTGTACGTCCGCCCAAATTAATCAAACCCTTGGTGAAGTAGGAAAGACACTTGGTGGTGACGCGCCGCTTACATCATCGGAAGTCGCGCAAGGTTTGAAGGAAGCATTGATAAAAGGAATTTCAAATGGTGCGGATATTGTTTCGCAGGTAGATGGCTACTTCAAAAATCCCGAGATAAAAATTCCGTTTCCGCCCGATGTGAAAAAGGTGGAGGATCGCCTGCGGCAAATTGGCCTGGGTGGCGAAGTTGACAAGTTTATCATGACACTCAATCGTGGCGCTGAAGATGCAGCGAAAGAAGCGAAACCGATTTTTATTGCGGCCATCAAACAAATGACAATTCAGGATGCATTCGGAATACTTCGCGGTGAGCAGGACGCTGCAACGCAATATCTGAAACGAACCACGTCCAGTCTTTTGAAAGAAAAGTTCAAGCCTGTCATCAAGAACTCACTTGATAAAGTGAGTGCGACAAAGTACTACGGTGATATCGTCAACAGGTACAATCAGATTCCTTTCGTGGAGAAGGTTAATCCGAATCTGGATGATTACGCTACTGACAAGGCGGTCGAAGGCTTGTTTGTAATGATCGCAAAGGAAGAAGAAAACATACGTGCGAATCCGGCTGCGCGGACTACTGAATTACTGAAACGAGTATTCGGCAACCAGAAGTAAGGCGAGACGTACTCGTAACCACGACAACTACAACTCATTAACCCAACCCGATATATGAATCTTTTTGATTCGCATCGCCCCATTATAGAAAAGGCCATTCACGCTCTGCATGAGCGCGCCTTTTTCGCTGCGTTTCCCGAACATCCTGCACCCGCCGTCTATGGTGAAACCGCTGACGCTGATGGTCAGGCAAGATTTCGTGCCCACCTCGGCAAGCAGTTTACTGAACTCAAACAAAGTGGTACACCTGAATGGAAAGGGCAGGAGGAGTCGCCATACCTGCAGGAGCCTTTGGGAATTATTTACCCGGTATACGCACCTGAGGTACTGATCGAAAATGCCTCGAAGGCCTTCGATCAATGGCGTAAAACGAATCTGGACACACGCGCCGGCATCCTTGTCGAATCCCTGATGAAAATGAAGTCGCGTTTCTTTGAAATCGCTTATGCAACGATGCATACTACCGGACAGGGTTACATGATGGCGTTTCAGGCTTCCGGACCGCATGCCGCTGACCGCGCACTGGAAGCAATAGCCGCTGCGTATGAAGAAATGAAACGCGTTCCGGAACGCGTTGTGTGGGATAAGCCCATGGGTAAAATCAATGTCCAGTTGTCCAAGGAATGGAGGGCTGTGCCTATGGGCGTTGGTGTTGTGATTGGTTGTTCAACATTCCCTACCTGGAATTCTGTTACGGGCATCTATGCAAGTCTAATGACGGGTAATAGTGTAATCGTGAAACCGCATCCGGGTGCGATTTTGCCTATCGCTATCGTTGTGGCCGGTATCCAACAGGTACTTACTGATAATGGTTTGAGTGCCGATATCTGTCAGCTTGCTGTCGACACGTTTGATGCGCCTGTTACTAGAGGGCTTGCCGAACATCCTTCGGTAAAAATCATTGACTATACTGGTAATTCGGTTTTTGGAAGTTATCTCGAGTCGCTTCCCGGAAAGCGTGTGTTCACCGAGAAGACTGGTGTTAATTCGGTAATACTGGATTCGGTTGAGGATATCGATAAGGTTGCCGCTAATCTTGCATTTTCGCTTTGTTTGTACAGCGGTCAGATGTGCACTGCTCCGCAAAATTTCTTTATCCCGTCTTCGGGTGTAAAAACACCTTCGGGACAACTTTCATTTGATGAAGTGGCGCAAAAACTTGTCGACAATATCAACGGCCTGGTTGACAATCCAAAGGCTGGTCCATTTGTGCTTGGCGCGATTCAGAACTCAAAAACATGTGCCCGTGTAACGTCAGCTGAGAGTCTTCCGGGCAAAGTTTGGCTGAGGTCGCGTAAGCTGGAAAACCCGCAGTTCAAAAATGCGCGAGTTCAAACTCCCGTAGTGCTTGAGGTGGATGCATCCAATAGAGAGCTGTTTAGCAAAGAACTTTTCGGTCCGATAGCGTTGCTGATAAAAACACGCGACACGGAAGAATCCATTGCTCTCGCAAAAGACCTGGCGATGAATCACGGCGCAATTTCATGCGGTGCATATACTACGGATCAGCAGGTACGCGACCGGATCATTGATCAGATGTCGTTGGCGGCAACACCTGTGTCGATCAACCTGACAGGGGCAATCTACCTCAACCAGAATGCTGCATTTTCTGATTTTCACGTTACCGGTGGAAATCCTGCGGGCAACGCGTCGTTTACGAATCCTGATTACGTGAACCGGAGGTTTACGTGGGTGGGCCACCGCGAGCCGGTGAAGGTATTTTAGCCACATCGCCGGACAGCGTTTCTTGTAAGGGGAAGAATAGCGGAATTCGCTGCTTTTATCGATGAAAATTTTATCTTTGCCGTCCCTTTTGGTACGCCAAAACCGGTCTCATAGTTCAACGGATAGAATAGGAGTTTCCTAAACTCTAGATCTGGGTTCGATTCCCGGTGAGACCACTT
>Ga0079224_100009313_pt1 | contig 13378 bp, 9 predicted proteins | sample Stecom2015_FD_80414 | JGI IMG/M metagenome (GOLD analysis project Ga0079224, IMG submission 80414) | Agricultural soil microbial communities from Utah to study Nitrogen management - Steer compost 2015 | ecosystem: Environmental > Terrestrial > Soil > Agricultural land | place: USA: Utah... | reverse complement strand
CACCTGGGTCCAGGGAATTTCAATATCGCCCCGCAGCCGATCCCGAAAGACACACACCCCCTCCTCCGGGACTTTCATGCGAATCACATGGGGCGTGCCAGACTCCAGGCGGGAGCGCACCTCGTCCTGGGTGAGGCGCAGGGCCCGGCCGTCGTAGCGCGGGGTCTCCCCTCTGGCCATCTGCTCCCGGCGCATCTCGTCCAGCTCCTCCGCGGTGGCAAAGCAGTAAAAGGCATGACCGGCCTCCACCAGCTGGCGGGCGTGGTCGCGGTAGATGGCCATCCGCTCACTCTGACGGTAGGGGCCGAAATCGCCGCCGATATCCGGGCCTTCGTCCCACTCCAGCCCCAACCAGCGCAGGGAATCAAGAATCATCTGCTCCGACTCCCTGGTGCTGCGCACCTGGTCGGTGTCCTCGATGCGGAGAACAAACTGGCCCCCGTGCTGACGGGCAAAACACAGGTTGAACAGGGCGATATAGGCGGTGCCCACATGGGGATCGCCAGTGGGGGATGGTGCGATGCGGGTGCGAACGGTCATGACGGCTTCCGTGGCTGAAAAGGTGGCAAACATGGGCGACAAAAGAGCCGCATTATAGTGGTGCCTGTACAGGGGTGCCAGCCGCGGTATAATTCCCCGCTTTTACGCAACGGGGTTCCGCCTTGCACACCAGTACCTCCGTCAACCGGCTGATATCGGTTGCGCCCATGATGGATTACACCGACAGGCACTGCCGGTATTTTCTCCGCCTGATCACCAGACACACCCTGCTCTACACCGAAATGGTGACCACCGGAGCGCTGATCCACGGCGACCGCGCCCGCTTCCTGCGCTTTCACCCCAGCGAGCACCCGGTGGCCTTCCAGCTGGGGGGCAGTGATCCCGGCGAACTGGCCAGCTGCGCCCGCCATATTGCCGAAGCCGGTTACGACGAGGTAAACCTCAACTGCGGCTGCCCCAGCGACCGGGTCCAGACCGGCAACTTCGGTGCCTGTCTGATGAAAACGCCACAATTGGTCGCCGCCGGAGTGGCTGCCATGAGGGACAACTGCGATATCGACGTCACCGTCAAGAACCGGATCGGCGTCGATGAGCTGGACAGTTACGACTACCTCCGCGACTTTGTCGGCCAGATTGCCGACGCCGGCTGCCGGACCTTTATCGTCCACGCCCGCAAGGCCTGGCTGAAGGGCCTCAGCCCCAAACAGAACCGGGAGATCCCCCCCCTGATCTACGAGCGGGTCTATCAGCTCAAGAGAGACTTCCCCGCCCTGGAGATAATCCTCAACGGCGGCGTCCACAACCTCGACGACGTCGCCACCCACCTGGAGCACGTCGACGGGGTGATGATCGGCCGCGAGGCCTACCACAACCCCTATCTGTTGGCGGGGGTGGATAGCGGCTTTTACGGGGACCACCGCCAGCCGCCGACCCGCCATCAAGTGCTGGCGGCGTTTGCCCGCTTTGCCGGGGAACAGGTGGCCGAAGGTGTGCGCCTCAACCATATGACCCGCCATATCCTCGGCCTCTATGCCGGCCAGCCGGGAGCCCGCCGCTTCCGTCGCTTTATCAGCGAGAATGCGTGGCGGGATATCAGTTGCCAACAACTCTTCACCGGCGCCAGGGAAGCCCTGGGGGCCGACGAGCATTTGGAGTATTCAGCATGATCAAGACCATCGGTGATTTTTTGAAAGACCTGGGGGGCGCCACCCGCCCCCGGGGTGATATGGGGGAGGATGACATCCACCTGGTGTCCGCAATCCTGATGGCCGAGGTGATGGTTAGCGACGGCGCCGACACCACCAGTGAGATCGAATACTTGAAAACGGTGCTCAGCCGTGAATTTCACCTGCCTGAAGCCCAGGTGGAGGAGATTACTGCCCTGGCCCGCACCCGGGCCGATCAGGCCACCTCATTGTTCGAGTTCACCGACCAGGTTAACAAGACCTTCACCAATGAGGAAAAATTCAGCCTGGTCGGCCACCTGTGGCAGATCGCCTACGCCGACGGCAGGCTGGACAAACTGGAGGAGTCCACCATCCGCAAGATCGCGGAGTTGATACACCTCAGCCATTCGGACTTTATCCGCGCCAAGCATCTGGCCAGGGATTAGCGGCCGTCAGTCCTGGGACTCGAGGCTGGTAATCAGGTCGACAAACTCCCCCATCAACGCGGGATTGAGCTTCACCAGCAGCTTGTGGGCCTCCAGCACCTGGTGGCGGATCTGGTTTTCGTCCAGCTCACCGGGGCTGACCTCTTCCGGTTCCAGCACAGGCTTGTTCGGCAGACCCAGGATGTCGAACAGACCATCGATATCCATGGCCTCGAAGATTCTCAGGATATTGGGGTTGACGCACAACAGCCTGGTGCGCAGGCCGAATGCCTCCTGGGTGTGAATGGCCAGCTTGGCCAACAGCCCCAGGGTGGTGCTGTCGATACACTCGGCTTCCAGCAGGTCGACGTAGACCTCCGTCACCGGGTCGCCGGTGAAAATATGCTCCAGGTATTCGGAGATGGAGGCACACAGGGTAACCCGCACGTCGCCACAGAGCTTGAGCAAATAGATGCCGTCTTTTTCCGCCACCAGAATCCTGCCTTCGGTCACTGTTGGCCCCCGCGACAGATGGTGAGAATGGAGACGTCATCCGCGGTCTCGGTGATTTTATCCAGGCCCAGGGCGGCGCACATGGCCTGATGCTCTGGGGGTGCCGCCGCCAGGGTCGCCTGCAAATAGGCCTCCTGAGCCATTAGGCCGCCGCCGGGCAGGCGCTCGATCAGGCCGTCGGAAACCATCACCAGCTGAAACCTCTGGGGCAGGACAATCTCTTCCACGGCCCAGGTGACGTCCTCGAAGAGGCCGATGATCTTGCCCTTGCCGGGCAGGAATCTGGCATCGTGATCGACGATAAACAGGGGCATGGGCATCTGGGCGGCAACGCTGTAGCGCAGGATATTGGTCTCGGTGTCGATGGAACCGGCAAACATGGTGACCTGCTTCTCCAGGCCGGTGGCCAGCAACTGCCGGTTGACATGCTCGATAAAGCCCTCGGGAGCGCGAAGCAGTGCGCTCACATCGTTGTTGCGCACATGTTTGCGGATAATGCGCTTGAGGATAAAGCGCAACAGAATGGTCACGAACGCCGAGGACGCGCCGTGGCCGGAAACATCGGCAATATAGAACAGGATGTAGCGATCAAACACCAGGTTGTAGGCGACGAAGTCACCGGACAGGTAGAGGGAGGGAATGATCTTGTGGGTGACGATATAGTCCTTGTGAACCAGGGGGACTTGGGGCAGCAGGCTTTTTTGCACCTGGCGACCGGCGATCTGGTCCATCTTGAGGATATTGAGGCTTTCCTTCAGCTCCTTGTTGGTTTGCTCCAACTGAGCGCTGCTGGCCAGGTTTTCCCGGTGCAGGTTGCAGTGGCGGGCGACCCGCTCGACGGTGTCGATCAGCTCTCCGTCGGAGAAGGGCTCCAGCAGCACATCGCAAATGCCCAGGCGGATCAACCGCACCACCTGGTCCGGAGTGGCATCCTGGATCACCGGCAAAAACGCTGCGCTGTCCGCCGCCGAGCAAAACTTCAACATCTTGGCGGCCTGGCCGGGATTGCCGTTGTCTACGGCAAACACCACCACCTGGTAGCCGGAAGAGTCGAGAGGGCAGACGTTGTCAGCCGCTGCCTGGCTGTCGACATGCCAGCCCGCAGAGGACAGAACCCGGCGCAGTTGCGTCGTGGAAGCGGCGGAGCAGCCAAGCAACAGCAGGCTTTTCACAGTTTGGTTCACGCCAACCTCAAGGGTGACCGGAGCGCCGGTCATTCATAATCAGCGCCGAAATCTTCACTATTGCTGAAGTCGTCATCGTCGCCATAGTCAAAGCCACCATAGTCGTCATCGCCGAAAGAGTCCAGCAGTTGGCCGTCGCTGATCTGGTACTGGCGACGCTGAAGAAACACATCCCGGGTGAAAACATACTTGTCGCCGCTGATCAGGCTCTCGGCGTCCAGCAACACGGCGCGGACGGAGATCAGCTGGGCGCCGGTGACGGAGTTCCTGGTGGGCACATGGTCGATGGCGTTGATGGGGTTGACGTAGCCATCGACGATACGGGAGGGTGCGTCCCTGAAGGTGCTGGGACCCAGCAGCGGCAGCACCAGGTAGGGACCGGAACCCACACCCCAGGTGGCGAGGGTCTGGCCGAAATCCTCGCCGTCGCTGCGCTTCAAACCCATGCGCCCGGCCACATCAAAGACACCCACCATGCCAACTGTGGTATTGAGCAGGAAACGACCGCCGTCGTTGGCCGCTGCGGAGAACTTCCCCTGGAGCAGGTTGTTCATCACATTGACAACCTCCCCGGCATTGTCAAAGATTCGTATAACCGCGGACTCCACCGGGTCGGGAGTGACTGCCTTATAGCCTTTGGCCACAGGTTTCATCAGCAAGCGATCGGCCTGCTCGTTAAAGGCAAACACCGCCCTATTGAACCCCTCCAGGGGGTCTCTTTCTGCGGAATTGGCCGGGACCGGCAGACAAAGGACTCCCAGCAGCAGTGATACACCGCGCAAACAGCGAAGCAGGCGTCCGGACATTGATCTTCCTGTATCTGATTTCAGATCATTCAAGAGCGTGGTCGCGGGGCCGCCTGATGGTGGAGATCCCCACAAAGCCAGCCCCAGCAGGTAAAGGGCAACAAGTTTAAACCAAAAGGAACCACAAAAAAAATAAATAACCCCTGGCCGGTGCGAAGCAGCCCCCGGGCTGTTCAATCCACCGCTACTGGACGCCAGATTGTCGACACCCCTCCTCCGGTGAAAACACCCTAGCCGGCCGCCTTTGCCGCCAACGCCTGGTATAACTTTGCCAGCCGCTTGGCGGACACTGGCTGCACGGTCTTCAACACCTGGGCAAAAACAGACACCCGGTATTCCTCCAGCAAAAAGCGAAATGTCTCCAGCTCCTCGGCATGGCGGGCGGGAAAGCCGCCGGGCTGGCGGCCCAGGCGCTGCCATTTGTCCAGCAGATCGGCCACCTCCCGGCACAGCCCCTCATCCTTTTCCCGCTGGGCCGGCAGCCGTTCGAGCCGCAGCTCCAGGGCTTTCAGGTAGCGCGGGTACTGCTGTAGCCAATAGGGGGAGGTGGCAAACAAAAAATCCGGGCGCAACAAAAACGCCAACTGCCCGCTGCTGTCCGCCACGGACAGGGAATAGGTTGGCGAATATTTTGCCTGGAGGGCGCGAATGGTTTTGAGGTGGGGCAGCACGTCGACCACCATCTGCTCCAGCTGGCGGGCTTCGCTGACGACCCTGTTGCGGCCCAGCTTGAGGAGGGAGGCAAACTCCTCCTCGGTCCTGGGCAGCGGGCGGTTGCCCACACAGGCAATTTTGTAGGCGGCGAAGATGATGTCCTCCCGCAGGCGTTCGTGTTCGCTGAGCCCGGCGGCCACGATTGCCAGTTCCTGGCCCTTGAAGATCTGCTTGCGCAGCTGGCGGGCGGCCTCCGGGTAGTGGAGCATCAGCAACCGCACCACACCCTTGCCGGAGGCCAACTCCGCCTCCCGGGGATCGTCCAGCAACTTGAGCGCCACCCTGCCCCCATCGTCCACCAGGGCCGGATAGACTTCGATCTCCAGCTTGCCCTTGCGCAGCCGCTGGGACTCCTTGAGGCGGCCAAAATTCCACTGCCGGATATCCCCCAGCTCCCCGGCCTCCCCCGCCACCTCCTCGATGGTTTCCTGAACACTGTCCCGAAAACGCTGCTTGAGCCCCGCCAGGTCCTTGTCCCGGGCGATCAGTCGCCCCTGCTCGTCCACCAGGCGATAGGTAATGCGGTAGAAGCTTTCCAATTCCTCTTCCCGCCAGGCAGCGGCGGGGATATCCAGCCCGGTGTGGCGCTTGAGCTGGTGACCCAGGGCCTGGGTCAGGGGGATGTTGTCCGGCGCCAGGTCAGGCAGCGCCTTGTCGATAAAGTCCGGCACCGGAACCAACTGCTTGCGCAGCCCCTTGGGCAGGGTTTTCACCAGGGCGATGCACTTGTCCCGCAACAACCCCGGCACCAGCCACTGGAACAGATAGCTGGGCGCCTGGTGGAGCTGGGGCACCGGAATGGTGACGCTCACCCCGTCCTCCTCGTGACCGGGCTCGAAACGGTAGCTGATGGGGTAGTCGATGGCCTTCCAGGGGATCACCTTGGGGAACTGTTCCCGGCTATCGGTCATCGATGCCCGCGCCACCAGCAGCTCCCGGTCCAGGTACAGCAACCGGGGGTTGTCGGCTTCGGCGCCCTTGCGCCACTTCTCGAAGCCCGCCAGGGAACAGGCACCCGCGGCCACCCGCTCGTCGAAGAAGCTCCGCAGGTAGTCGTCTTCCACCGCCAGATCCCGGCGCCGCAGGCGATCCTCGAGTTCCGCCAGTTCGGCGATCACCTGGCGATTGTGGCGGCTGAAAGCGCCCTTGCCCCGGTAGCGATTTTCCACCAGGCAGCCCTGGATAAACACCGCGCGGGCGGTGTCGGGGTCGATCTGGGCAAAGGGCACCCGCTTGCGATCCACCACCGTGAGGCCGAACAGGGTCTGGCGCTCGAAGGCCATCACCTGGCCCCGGCGCTCGTCGTAATAGGGCTCGCTGTGGCTTTTGCGGATCAGGTGCCCCGCCAGTTCCGGCAGCCATTCCGGCTCGATCCGCGCCACCTGGTGGGCAAACAGCCGGGAGGTCTCGATCATTTCCCCCGCCATCACCCAGGGCGGTGGCTTTTTGCCCACCCCGGAACCGGGAAAAATGGCGAACTTGCGGTTGCGCACCCCCAGGTATTCCCTGCCCTCCTGACGGGTGCCCACATGGCTCAACAGGCCACTCAACAGGGCGCGGTGGATCGTATCGTAGGTTGCGGGCTGGCGGTTTTCCCGCAGCCCCGCCTGACGGCAGGCCAGGTGCAGCTGGTGGTGAAGGTCCCGCCACTCCCGCATGCGCAGGTAGGACACAAAATTCTTGTGGCAGTAATCGGCAAACTTGTTGCGGGACAGGGCCTGGCGCTGTTCCTCGAAGTGCTGCCACAACAGCAGGATGGACGAGAAGTCCGAGTCCTTGTCCAGCCACTGGCGGTGTTTTTCATCGGCGGCCTGGCGCTTGTCCGCGGGGCGCTCCCTGGGGTCCTGGATACTGAGCATGGCGACAATCACCAGCACTTCGCTGACGGCACCCAGTTTGTTGGCGGCAACCAGCATCTGGCCCAGGCGGGGGTCCACCGGCAACCGGCTGAGGGTGCGGCCGGTGTCCGTCAACTGGCCCTGGGCATCCACCGCCCGCAACTCGGAGAGCAATTGAAAGCCGTCGTTGATCAGCCGGTTGTCCGGGGACTCGACAAAGAGAAAGTTGCGAATATCCCCGATCCGCATCTGCAACATGCGCAGAATGACCGCCGCCAGACTGGTGCGGACGATCTCCGGATCGGTAAATTCCGGCCTGCTGTTAACGTCTTCCGCGCTGGACAGGCGAATCCAGACACCGTCGCTGACCCGCCCGCAGCGCCCGGCCCGCTGGTTGGCGCTGGCCCTGGACACCGGTTCCACCGGCAACCGCTGGACCTTGGTGCGGTAGCTGTAGCGGCTGATGCGGGCCTGACCGGTATCGATCACATAGCGAATACCGGGCACGGTGATGGAGGTTTCCGCGACATTGGTGGCCAGCACCACCCGCACGCCCCGGTGGGGCTGGAAGACCCGGGTTTGCTCCGCCAGGCTGAGGCGGGCATAGAGGGGCACCACCTCCAGGTGGGGCAGCGCGGCACGGCGCAGGGCCGTGGAGGCCTCGCGGATTTCCCGCTCACCGCTGAGAAAAACCAGGATATCCCCTTTTTTTGGCAGCGCCAGCAGCTCTTCCACCCCCTGGATCACCGCACTGTAGATATCGTCGTCGGCATCCAGGGGCGGCCGGTACCAGACGTCCACAGGGTAGGTGCGGCCGGACACGCTGATCACTGGCGCCTGGTCGAAATGGCGGGAAAACCGCTCCACGTCGATGGTGGCGGAGGTGATGATGACCTTGAGGTCGGGGCGCCGGGGGAGGATCTGCTTGATATAGCCCAGCAGGAAGTCGATGTTGAGGCTGCGCTCGTGGGCCTCGTCGATAATCAGGGTATCGTAGCGGCTGAGCAGCCGATCGCTCTGAATCTCGGTGAGCAGAATGCCGTCGGTCATCAGCTTGACCAGGGTGGTATCGCCGCTGTGATCGCTGAAGCGCACCTGGTAGCCCACGGTATCCCCCAGGGGCCGCTGCAACTCCTGGGCAATGCGGTCGGCCACCGTGCGGGCGGCGATGCGCCGCGGCTGGGTGTGGCCGATCAGGCCGCGCACGCCGCGGCCCAGCTCCAGGCAGATCTTGGGCAGCTGGGTGGTTTTGCCCGAGCCGGTCTCCCCCGCCACCACCACCACCTGAGAGCCCTCGATAGCCTTCTTGATGGCGTCCCGACTGGCGCTGATGGGCAGCTCTTCCGGGTAACCGATGGCTGGCACCGACCCCCGCCGCCGGGCCACCAGTTGGCGGGAGGCTTCCACCTCCGCGCTGAGGGTCGCCAGGCCGCTGTCCACCGGCTTGCCCGCCTGGTGGCGCTCCCGCAGGGAGCGCAGACGGCGCAACAGATGCCCCCTGTCCCGCAACATACAGTCGTCTAGGGGCAGGGTTGCCGGCACGGGGGAGTTGCTCATAGGCTAGGGGCCGAGTTCAGCGGGACAGGAATCCCATGGCTTCTTCCAGCCCCTTGATGGTCAGCGGATACATGCGATTCTCCACCAGCTGGTTGATCATGCGGATGGAGGGGGTGTACTCCCAGTGGTCCTTTTGCACCGGATTCAGCCAGGCCAGCTTCTCATAGGTGTGGGTGAGCCGGCTCAGCCACACGGCACCGGGCTCCTCGTTGAAAAACTCGACACTGCCGCCGGGAGACGTGACTTCGTAGGGCGCCATGGAGGCGTCGCCGACGACGATCACCTTGTAGTCGGCGCTGTAGGTGTGGAGCACGTCGTAGAGCTTGATGCGCTCGGTGTGCCGGAGCCTGTTGTCCTTCCACAAGTAGTCGTAAATCATATTGTGGAAATAAAAATACTCCAGGTGTTTGAACTCGGTGCGCACCGCCGAGAACAGCTCTTCACAGGTGCGCACAAAGGGGTCCATGGAGCCGCCGACATCGAAAAAAATCAACACCTTGACGGCATTGTGGCGTTCGGGAACCATTTTCAGGTCGAGATAGCCGGCATTCTTGGCGGTGGAGCGAATGGTGTCGTCGAGATCCAGCTCCTCGTTGGCCCCGGCGCGGGCAAACTTGCGCAGGCGGCGCAGGGCGACCTTGATATTGCGGGTACCCAGCTCCACATCGTCGTCCAGGTTCTTGAAATCCCGCTTTTCCCACACTTTGACGGCCTTGCGGTTCTTGCCTTCACCGCCCACCCGCACCCCTTCCGGGTGGTAGCCACTGTTGCCAAAGGGGGAGGTGCCGCCGGTGCCAATCCACTTGTTGCCCCCCTGGTGGCGGCCCTTCTGCTCCTCGAGGCGCTTCTTGAATTCCTCGATCAGCTTCTCCAGGCCACCCAGGCTTTCGATCTTGGCCTTTTCCTCCTCGGTCAAACTCTTCTCGAACTCCTTGCGCAGCCAGTCCTCCGGGATCAGCGCCTCGAGAAAGTCGTCCAGAGTCTCCAATTCCTTGAAATACAGGGCGAAGGCCCGGTCGAAGCGGTCGTAGTACTTTTCGTCCTTGACCAGGCAGGTGCGGGACAACAGGTAGAAATCGTCCAGACTGCCAAAGGCCACATGCTGCTCCAGGGCCTCCAGCAGGGTCAGCAGCTCTTTAAGGGATGCCGGAACACCCGCCTTGCGCAGACCTTCGAAGAATTTCAGCAGCATCAGCGCCCTGCCCTTCTCGCCATAAATGCCAGGCGCTCCAGCAAATGCACATCCTGTTCATTTTTCAGCAGCGCGCCGTACAGGGGCGGGATAGCCTTGGTGGGGTCGCGGTTTTTGAGAATCTCGTCGGGAATGTCGTCGGACATCAGCAGCTTGAGCCAGTCGATAAGCTCGGAGGTGGAGGGCTTTTTCTTCAGGCCGGGAATCTGGCGCACGTCGAAAAACACATCCAGGGCCTCGTTGACCAGGGTCTTTTTGATATCGGGAAAGTGGACGTCGATAATGTCCTGCATGGTCTCCCGGTCGGGGAACTTGATAAAGTGGAAAAAACAGCGGCGGAGGAAAGCGTCCGGCAGCTCCTTCTCATTGTTGCTGGTGATGATTACCACCGGGCGATTCTGGGCCTTGATGGTCTGCCCGGTTTCATAGACGTGAAACTCCATGCGGTCCAGCTCCAGCAACAGGTCGTTGGGGAACTCGATATCGGCCTTGTCCACCTCGTCGATCAACAGCACCGACCTCTGGTCTGCGGTGAAGGCCTCCCACAGCTTGCCCTTTTTGATGTAGTTGGCGATGTCGTGGACCTTCTCGTCCCCCAGCTGGGAGTCCCGCAGGCGAGACACCGCATCGTACTCGTACAGGCCCTGCTGAGCCTTGGTGGTGGACTTGATATGCCAGGAGATCAGCGGCATGCCCAGGGATGCGGCCACCTCCTCCGCCAGCAGGGTCTTGCCGGTGCCCGGCTCCCCCTTGATCAGCAGCGGCCGCTGCAAGGCGACGGCGGCATTGACCGCCATCTGCAGGTCTTCGGTCGCCACATAGCGTTCGGTACCGGTAAATTTCATAGTCTCTCCAAAGTAATGGCGGGCTGCCGAAAGGCACCCCTGCTGAATTGGCGTCACTGACATTGATAAACAGACATGTTAGCTGCCCATGGTAACAAATTCTTCGCCGCTCCGGCAGCGTACACGACGGGCTTCCCCAGTGCCCGGCCGGCGGTGCTCCGGGCGGCGCCGCGATAGCGCGCCACAGCCACCGCGCCGAAACCGGCACCCGCGGCGAACACTTGCCCCCACCCTGGAGCCTACTTTGCCGCCTGCTGGGTAAACCAGTCCAGCTTGCCCCTGAGGGATACCACCCCGCCGACGATAATCAGGGTCGGCGCCCTGGCGCCACTGGCGCGGACGACCTCCGGCAGGGTGAGGATGGTGCCCACCATCACCCGCTGCCCGGGAGAGGTGCCCTTTTCCACCAGGGCCGCCGGGGTGCCGGGATCCATGCCATGGGCCACCAGCTGGGCACTGATGGTCTCCAGGCTGTTGAGGCCCATATAAAACACCAGGGTCTGCCCCGGGGTCACCAGCTGTGACCAGTCCAGATTGAGCTGCTCGTTTTTGCGATGGCCGGCCACGAAGCGCACCGACTGGGCGAAGTCCCTGTGGGTGAGGGGAATGCCCGCATAGCTGGCACAACCAGAGGCGGCGGTGATCCCCGGCACCACCTGAAAGGGAATGCCGTGGTCGGCGAGGTGCTCGATCTCCTCGCCACCGCGGCCAAAAATAAAGGGGTCGCCGCCCTTCAGACGCAGCACCCGGTGGCCCTGGCTGGCGAATTCCACCAGCTTGCGATTGATATTGTCCTGGGTCACCGGGTGATCCCCGGCGGTCTTGCCCACATAAATGCGCTCGGCGTCCCGGCGCACCAGGTTGAGCACCTCCGTCGACACCAGCCGGTCGTAGAGCACGATATCCGCCTGCTGCATCAGGCGCAGGGCGCGAAAGGTGAGCAGGTCCGGGTCGCCGGGACCGCCCCCCACCAGATAGACTTCCCCGCGGGCAACACCGTCACCGGATGCCAGGCTGGCTTCCAACAGCTGCTCGGCGGCGGCCAGGTCGCCCCGCAGGGCGGCTTCCGCCACCCGCCCCTCGAACACCTGCTCCCAGAAGGCACGGCGCCCGGCCTCCCCGGGGATGCGGGCCTTCACCCGGGGGCGAAAGCTCTCCGCCAGCCTGGCCAAATTGCCGTAGGCGGCGGGCAGCAGGGCCTCCAGGCGACCCCGCAACAGCCGCGCCAGCACCGGGGCGGCGCCGCCGGTACTGATGGCCAGCTGCACCGGGGAGCGATCGACAATGGCGGGAAAAATCACCGAGCACAGCGCCGGATTGTCCACCACATTGACGGGAATATTGCCCGCCTGAGCCCGCCGGGATACCTCTCGGTTCACCCCATCATCACTGGTGGCGGCAATCACCAGCGCCTTGCCGTCCACATCGCCGGGGGCAAAGGGCCGCTCCACCAGCGCCAGCGAGCCGTCTGCGGCCAACTCGCGAATGCCCTGGCGGATCTCGGGGGCAACCACCACCACCCTGGCACCGGCCTCCAGCAACGGGCGCAGCTTGCGCAGGGCGATCTCACCGCCCCCCACCACCAGGCATGTCCTGCCCCGGAGGTCGTGAAACAGCGGCAGGTAGTCCATCAGGGCGCCAGGATGCGATTCCGGCCACCCATCCAGGGCTGCAGGGCTTTGGGGATTGCCACACTGCCGTCCTCCTGTTGATGGTTTTCGAGAATCGCCAGCAGGGTGCGGCCCACCGCCAGGCCAGAGCCGTTGAGGGTATGCACCAACTCCGGCTTGCCACTGTCCGGGTTGCGCCAGCGGGCCTTGAGGCGGCGGGCCTGGAAGTCCCGAAAGTTGCTGCAGGAGGAGATCTCCCGGTACTTGTTCTGGGAGGGGACCCAAACCTCGATATCATAGGTGCGGGCGGCGGAGAAACCGATATCGCCGCCACAGAGAATCATGGTGCGAAACGGCAACTCGAGCCTTTTGAGAATATTTTCCGCGTGGCCGGTGAGGGCCTCCAGCGCGGCATCGGAGTCCTGGGGGCGGGCGAATTGCACCAGCTCCACCTTCTCGAACTGATGCTGGCGAATCAAGCCCCGGGTGTCCTTGCCGTAGCTGCCCGCCTCGCTGCGAAAACAGGGGCTGTGGCAGACCAGCTTGACCGGCAGCTCGCCGTCGATAATTTCGTCGCGATGGATATTGGTGACCGGCACCTCCGCCGTGGGGATCAGATAAAGGTCGCGCTCGTCCGCCAGCTTGAACAGATCGTCCTCAAACTTGGGCAGCTGACCGGTACCAAACAGGGAATCGCGATTGACCAGGTAAGGAACATTGACTTCCCGGTAGCCGTGCTCCTCGATATGGATGTCGAGCATAAACTGGATCAGCGCCCGGTGCAGGCGGGCGATATCCCCGCGCATCACCGCAAAACGGGAGCCGCTGATTTTGACGGCGGTTTCAAAATCCAGCTGGCCGCGGCGGTGGCCCAGGTCCACATGGTCCACCACCGGGAAATCGAATACCCGGGGCTCGCCCCAGCGGCGTAGTTCCACATTATCGTCCTCAGTGCCGCCATCGGGCACCTCGGTATCGGGGATATTGGGCACTTCCTGGAGGTAGTTTTCAAGGCGATCCTGGATTG
>Ga0079224_100009311_pt1 | contig 13380 bp, 10 predicted proteins | sample Stecom2015_FD_80414 | JGI IMG/M metagenome (GOLD analysis project Ga0079224, IMG submission 80414) | Agricultural soil microbial communities from Utah to study Nitrogen management - Steer compost 2015 | ecosystem: Environmental > Terrestrial > Soil > Agricultural land | place: USA: Utah... | reverse complement strand
TCATGCCCGGCTACGCGGCGCTGCTCGTCGCGCTGGTGCCGATGGGCGTCAGCTTCATGACCTTCACCACCTCCATGAACGCCTACTTCCAGCTGAACGTGGAACCGCAGATGCGCGGCCGGGTCATGGCCATGTACATGCTGGTGTTCCTCGGGGTCGCGCCCATCGGCGCCCCCATCGTGGGGGTGCTGGCCGACCTGTTCGGCCCCGCGGTCAGCATGGCCGTCGGCGGAACGGTGAGCGCCGCCGTCGCCGCCACCGCCGCCGCCGTCCTGGGCCGTAGGCTCAAGGCGAGGGTGCGCCTCACCGTGCACCGACCCTTCGTCGAGGTGGTCCGGGGCGGGGCCGCGGCACCACCGGCCTGATTCGGAGGCATGATGCGCCTGTTCACCGCTGTCGTCCCGCCCGCCGCCGTGCTCGACGCCCTGGGCACGGCGGTGGAGGCCGCGCGTCCCACGGCCCGCGCCCTGCGCTGGGCTCCCCGCGAGCAGTGGCACGTGACGCTGCTGTTCCTCGGCGAGGTGCCGGACGAACGGGTCGACGCGGTGGCCGAGGAGCTGGGCCGGGTGGCCGTCCGGCATCCCGCGATGTCCCTCAGCCTGCGCGGCGGCGGCACCTTCCCGACGAAACCGGTCCGCTCCCGCGTGCTGTGGGCGGGACTGGACGGGGACACCGAGGCCCTGACCGCGCTGGCGAACGACCTGCGCGACGCCGCCGCCGGACTCGGCATCCCGGTGGAGGACCGCCGCTACACCCCGCACCTGACTGTGGCCCGCGCCCGCATCACCACCAACCTCACCGCCCCGCACGCCCGCCTCGACACCCTGGCCACCGAGCCCTGGCGGGCGGGCGAGGTGCACCTGGTGCACAGCCGCCTGGGCGGCACCCCCCGGTACCGGACCATCGCCACCTGGGAACTAGCCTGAGGGAACCACCCCGAACCGAGTGCCGGGCGGCGACCAGGAGAAAACGGAGCGACCCATGAGCATGCTCACCAACAACCGAAAGCAGCGCTGGCTCCTGCCCACGGTGCTCGCGGTGATCATGCTGATCGTGGTCATCGGGTCGCTGCTGTCCTGAGCCCCGCGGCGGCTCCGTGCCGCCGCCGGGGCAGCGGGCGCCGGACGCCTCCGGCCCCGAAGCGGCGCCCCGACGGCCCCGGCGCCGCCGCGGCCGGAAGCACTCCGCACCCGGCGCGCTGCGGATGGCAAGATGTCCCCATGACCCGAGGCGCCCGTGTGTGGCTGGCAGCCGTGCTCCTGGGAGCTCCCGCCATCACGGGAGCCGCGACCGACCCCGGGGGACCGGGCCAACCGGCGCCCCCCGACGCCTCGGAGAGCGAGGCGGTGCCCGAGGGCACCGAACAGGTCTTCGCCCTCACCGACCCGCGGATCACCGAGTCCAGCGGGCTGGCCGCCTCACGGCGCCACGAGGGCGTGTACTGGACCCACAACGACAGCGGTCCCGACCACGGGCCCACCCTGTACGCGGTCGACGGCGACGGCGCCACGGTCGCCACGGTCTGGCTGGCCGGGGACGGCGTGGAGGCCCGCGACTGGGAGGCCGTCGCGCTCGGCGCCGACGAGGCCGGGGAGCCCGCGATCTACGTCGCCGACATCGGCGACAACTACCAGGGCGGCTGGCCGAACGTGCGGGTCTACCGGATCCCGGAGCCGCGGAACCTGGTCGACCAGACCGTGACCGCCACCACGTTCACCTTCGGCTACGCCGACGGCGGCCGGGACGCCGAGGGGCTGCTCGTCGATCCGCGCGACAACCGCCTCTACGTCGTCACCAAGGAGTTCGCGGGCGGCCTGTACGCGGCCCCCGACCCCCTCGACCCCGACGGCGTCAACACCCTCACCCGCGTCGGCGCCGCCCCGCTGTTCGCCACCGACGCCGCGTTCTCCCCCGACGGGGAGTACTACGCCATCCGCACCTACTGGAGCGCGACCGTCTACGACGCCTCCGCGGGAGTGCCGGGACGGCGGATCGCCACCGTGGCCCTGCCCGAGAGCGAGCAGGGCGAGTCGCTCGCCTTCACCCCCGACGGCAGGGCGCTGCTGGTGGGCAGCGAAGGCGTGCGGAGTCCGGTGTGGCGGGTGCCGCTGGACGAGGTGCTGCCCGCTCCGGAGGAGGGGCCGTCGCCCAGTGCGACCGAGGAGGCGGACCTCTCCGGGGGAGGCGGTGCGGGCGGCCTCATCCTCATCGGGATCGGCGTGGCGGTCGTGGCCATCCTCGCCATCGTCTGGCTGGCACGCAGGGGGTAGCGGTCACCAGTCCGCGCCGGGCGGGAACTCGGCGGTGTCGATCTCCACGTCGAACGGCGCGGGCAGCGTGATCGGTCGGCCGAAGGGGACCCGGTGCGCCAGGTCGTAGCCCCCGCTGCGGGGGTTCTCGTACAGGGTCACCGACGGCCCCGACGGGTCCCAGGCGTCGACGAGCAGATACAGCGGGACCATGCCGCGCGCGTACCCGGCGAGCTTCTTGACCCGGTCGTCGTCGGCGTTGTCCCGGGAGGTGACCTCCACGGCGACCAGGGCGTGCTCCGCCGCGGTCGGGGCCTTCGTCGTGCGGATGACCGACCGCGGGACCACGGTGAGGTCGGGAATGAAGAGCCTGCCGATGGACGCGATCCACAGCCCCACGGTCTGGTAGAGGCCGGTGCCCGCCGGTCTGGCCGGGAAGAGGGCCTCCTGGAGGAGTTCGACGATGAAGTTGTGCGGGTTCGAGGGAGGGGACAACAGGCTGATCTTTCCCGGATCGACGATCTCGGCCCGCCAGCCTTCGGGCACGTCCAACTCCTGCCAGGCGCGCAGCACGTCCTCTGGGTCGGTCGCCGCAGAACGGGGACTCGTTTCCATCACAGCGAGACTCATTTCGCTACGTCACCTCCTGGGCCAGGAGCGTGGTCGAGCCGCTTCCCGCCCACCCGTCGTTTCCGAGAATAGGGAAGCGCCGACCCGACAACCAGGTCGACGCTTCGGGGACGGGCCGCTTTCCCGGGCTCAGCCCTGCTCCAGGAACACCTCCCGGGCCAGGAACGCGTGCCGGGAGTGGTCGGTGAACACCCCGTCGACCCCCGCCGCGAAGAACGCCTCGTACTCGGCGGCAAAGGACCCGTAGGCGGTCGGATCGTCACCGGAGCGCAGCGCCGGGGGCAGGAAGTGGTTCTCGCTGCGGAACGTGTAGGGGTGCACGAGCAGGCCCGCCTCGTGGGCGTCGGCGACCAGGGAGGTGGGCTCCCCCAGCGCGCCCTCGTCGGTGACCGGGACGACGAGGGACTTCTCCGGGCCGATCGCGTCGGCGAAGGAGGCCACCTCCGCCAGGCCCTCCGGGGTGGTGTGGCGCAGCCACGGCTCCTCCGCACCCATGAGGAACACCAGCGGCACCTCCAACTCCCGGAGTTTGCGCAGGCTGTCGGCCTCGAAGGACTGGAGGAACACCGGCAGTCGGGGCTCCGGGCCGCTCAGTCCCCGCTCCCGGAGCAGTGCGATGAGCGGCGGCTCCAACTCCAGGCCGACCGACTCGTGGTGGGCGGGGTGCTTGGTCTCCGGGTAGATCCCGATCGGCCGCCCCAACTGCCTGGTCAGATCTTCGGCCAGGTCGATGATCTCCGCCAGGGTGGGGATCTCGTACTCGCCGTCGTGCTCGGCGTTGTACGGGCGCACCTCGGGCAGCCGCTCCACCGCGCGCAGCGTCTTGATCTCCGCCAGCGTGAAGTCCTGCGCGAAGAACCCGGTGACCTCGCGGCCGTCGATGGTCAGGGTGCGGCGGCGGTCGGCGAACTCGGGGCGGGACGCCACGTCCGTGGTCTGCCCGATCTCCGGTTCGTGCCGGGCGATCAGGTGCCCGTCCCTGGTGGCGACCAGGTCCACCTCGATGAAGTCGCCGCCGTAGCGCGCCCCCAGCGTGTAGGAGGCCAGGGTGTGCTCGGGGCGGTGCCCGGACGCGCCCCGGTGGGAGATGATCTTGATGTGCGGAAGCTGCTTGTTCCTGCGCATGGCCGAGACCGTTCGTGATCCGTGCTGCGGAAACGCCGACCGGCCCGGACTTCCTCCGGACCGGTCGGCAGGGACTGCGAAGGGGCGGGCCGACTCAGCTGAGCTTGCTCACCACGTGGTCGATGCACTCGGTCAGCGCGCGCACGTCGTCCGGCTCGATCGCCGGGAACATGCCGATGCGCAACTGGTTGCGGCCGAGCTTGCGGTACGGCTCGGTGTCGACGATGCCGTTGGCGCGCAGCACCTTGGCGACCGCGGCGGCGTCCACCTCGTCGGTGAAGTCGATCGTGCCCACGACCTGGGAGCGGTGCGCCGGGTCGGCGACGAACGGGGTGGCGTACTCGGACTTCTCCGCCCAGCCGTACAGGATCGACGCGGACTCCGCGGTGCGGCGCACCGCCCAGTCCAGGCCGCCCTGGCCGTTGATCCACTCGATCTGCTCGGCGAACAGCAGCAGCGTGGCCACGGCCGGGGTGTTGTAGGTCTGGTCCTTGCGGGAGTTGTCGACCGCGGTGGTCAGGGAGAAGAACTCCGGGATGTAGCGGTCGGAGGCCGCGATCTCGGCCATCCGCTCCAGCGCCCGCGGCGACATGATCGCGATCCACAGCCCGCCGTCGGCCGCGAAGCACTTCTGCGGCGCGAAGTAGTAGACGTCCGTCTGGCCGACGTCGACCGGCAGGCCGCCCGCGCCGCTGGTGGCGTCCACCAGCACCAGGGCGTCCTCGTCGGCGCCCGCGACCCGCGCGATCGGCGCGGCCACGCCGGTGGAGGTCTCGTTGTGGGTGAGCGCGTAGGCGTCCACCCCGGCTTCGGCCCGCGGCGGGGCGTAGGTGCCCGGGTCGGCGGTGATGACGGTGGGCTCGGCCAGCCACGGGGCGCCCTTGGTGACCTTGGCGAACTTGGAGGAGAACTCGCCGAACGACAGGTGCTGGGACTTGTTGCGCACCAGGGTGTGCGCGGCGATGTCCCAGAACGCGGTGGTGCCGCCGTTGCCCAGGACCACTTCGTAGCCGTCGGGCAGGGAGAACAGGTCGGCCAGTCCGGAGCGCACCCGGCCGACGAGCGACTTCACCGGCTTCTGGCGGTGCGAGGTGCCGAGGTAGGCGGCACCCGAGGAGGCCAGCGCGTGCAGCTGTTCGGGACGGACCTTGGACGGGCCGCAACCGAAGCGGCCGTCGCCGGGCAGCAGGTTCTCTGGAATGTGGATCTCGGTCACCCGGCCAAGCCTACTCGGCTCGACCGCCGCCGCGTCGGCGGAGGGGCGGAAACCGCGGCGGGTTTCCGTGACGGGACGGGATCCCGGGGCCTTATTGGCGAAATGGGAAAGTTGCAATACTGTCACGGCGCTGGTTCACGGAGTAACCGATAAGAGAAATTGGTCCTTCAGCAGAGCGCGCCGCGAGAGAGGGCACGGAATTCGTGATGCCGGATCGGTCCCCCTCGGACAGTTCACCAGTGGAAAGCGCTGGTTACGCTCCCGAGTTCCTCAAAACCTACGACCGCCTGCGTGCCCCGTTCGACGAGCGCGGACAATTCGACAATCGGCGTCGGGTCTCCCGCCTGATCCGGCGCCGCCGCCCCTGGCGGAGCCTGCTGGACGACGACGATCCGGTCCGGGAGCAGCGCCCGGCGCCGCTGCTGGAGCTGCGGGCAGCCTCGGCGGAGGACGCCGAGGCCGTCACCGGGATGCTGGAGGAGCACAGCGGCAACGACCCCGTCGCGGTCCTCTCCAGGTGCGAGTCCCGGGGGGAGGCCGCGCCGCCGCACGCCGAGTCCACCGCCTACGAGAAGGTGCGGCGGACCGAGGAGGACGTGGCCGCTCTCGTCGACGAACTGCGGAGGCGGCGCGGCAGGCGGATCGACGGCCCCCGCCGGCGTTCGGTCCGGCCGTTGGAATTCCCCCGCACCCGGTCCCTGCTCGACCTGTTCGCCGTGTACGGCAGAACGTACCGGGAGTGGTACGGGGAAGAGGACGAGGAATACGCCGGACTCCACCGGGACCACCGGAATCCCCTGGTGGTCGTCGAAGCCCTGTGGTGGAAAGCCCGGGAGGGCCGGGAGGCGCGAAGGGCGGCCTCCGAACGGGAAGAGGAGCGGACGGGGGAGGGGCAGGAGAACGGGGAACCCAGGCGGCGGCCCCTGCGCCGGATCGGCGGCTCGGTGCGGAAGGCCCTGGACGACGTGGTCGGAGTGGTCGGGAAGGGCTACACGGGGCTGTACCTCGGCACCAGTCGGCTGCTGCAGCTGCTGGGCGTGGGCCGGACGGACACCGGACTCACCTTCGACCGGTTCGACCGGTGGGTGATCACCCCGCTGGGGGTGCTCATCGACTTCCTGCTCGGCCTGTCCCTGCTGCTGGGGGTGCAGAGCATCGTCCCCGACCCGGAATCCGCCCAGCGGGTCCTCACGGTGCTGCTCCTGCTGCTGCTGGTGCTGCTGCGGGCCCTGCTCCACCTGGGGCTGAGCCAGCCGTGGCAGCCCTACCGGTGGCTGGTCCGCCAGCCCTACCTGCCCGAGGGCGCACCCGCTTCGAGACACCACCGCACCGTCACCCAGCACGTCGGGGAGACGTACCGGAGACTGCGGGTCGCGCACGCCGAAGGCAACCGCCGGGCGTTGCACGACCAGGCGCGCGCCCTGCGGCTGCTCCTGGTCAACGCGGTGCTGGAGGACCTGGCCGAGGTCTATCCCGAGCACCGCTACCGCACCGGGTTCCACCGCCCGGCCCTGGTCGCGGACCGGTACGCGACCCGCTGGCGGGGCGGCGAGGACTCCCCGGAGCGGGACGCCGACCTCGTCCGGCTGATCGAGCGGGTCCGCGCCGAACAGTACGCGCCGGACCCCCTGGTGGTCGTGGAGGTCGTGGCCGACCCCGCCCCGCTGGCCGACCGGGAGACCGGTTCCGCCGCGCGGGAGTTGACCGCCTGGGCCGACCGCCGCCGGCGCGTCGCCCGCCTGGGGCCGAGCCGTACCGTCTCCGTCGACATCGGCCCCGACGCGGCGGAGCGGGCGCGGCGCCGCGGACAGGTCCGCGGCGCCGCGCGGACCGAACCCACCGCCGCCCAGCGGTGGAAGGACGCCGCCCTGGCCGCGGGCGTCGCGACGGCGGTCCTCCTGCTGCTGGCGGGCACGGTCGGGGTGCTGGACCAGGCCAACTCCAGGAAGGGGAACGACTGCTGGCGGCCGCTGGTGACCGAGCCGGGGATCAGGGGCGCCGAGAGGAAGGGCGGCGGCAGCCGGGACTGCGTGGGCTACACCGACGGCTCCTTCGTCTTCCACGCAGGCCTGGAAGAGGTCCAGAAGTTCATCGAGGAGGAGAACGGCAAGGTCGTCTCCGGCGACAAGCCCTACGTGACCGTCGTCTACTTCGGCCAGTTGTCGTTCAACGAGAACGACAGCAGGATCGCCGGGGTGCGGGGCGAGCTGATGGGACTGGCGCTGCGGCAGCGGGAGCACAACGAGAACCCCCCGCAGGGAGTCCCCCGTATCCGGCTGCTGATCGCCAACGCCGGCTACCGCTGGGAGCACGGGACCGAGGTGGCCGAGCGGATCGGGCGGCGGATACGCGCGGAGAACATCGTGGCGGCCGTCGGCTTCGGGCAGAGCCTCACCACGACCCGGGAGACGATCAAGGAGCTCTCCAAGTATGCGCTGCCGATGGTCTCCTCGACCGCGACCCACGACCGCATCGCCGTCCTGAACGAAACGACGGGGGAAGAGGCGGACAGGAAGCAGGGGTCGTCCCTCTACAGCGACTTCTTCTTCCCCGTCGCACCCTCCAACAGCCGGCTGGCCGAGCAGACCGCCGACTGGGTGATGGGCGGCAAGGTCGGCAAGGACGCCGAAGACATCGAGAAGGTGCTCGCGGTCGCCTACACCGCCGGACCGGAAATCTACGGGAGGCATCTGGCGGACGCGTTCCTGAAGGCGCTGGAGAAGAGCGGGTACTCGGGAGAGCGCGAACTCGTCGACTACGACGGTGAGCAGAAGCGACCGGAATCGGTGGTCGACGACATCTGTGCGGCCGACCCCCGTCCCGACCTCGTCTACTACGCCGGGCGGTCCGCCGATTTCGGAAGCATCTTCGGCGGACTCGACGACCACAAGGACTGCCTCAGGGAGGTCACGGTACTGGCCAGTGACGATGTCGCCCAGTACGTCGCCGGCGGTGCGGAGGAGTTCCGGGGGCGGGGAATCTCCGTCTACTACACGCCGCTGGCCATGGCGGAGACGGCCAAGGGAAGATTCCTCGAGGAAATGGGTGGTTTTTTCAAGGAGATGGAGGAGGGGGACGGGGAAGAAGCGGAGGAACCGGCCGGGGAGCCGGACGGGGGCGCCGAGGAAGAAACGTATGGACTGATCAAGGAAATGGAGGGGAGCGGCGTTTCCATCGCGCACGCCACGATGGCTTACGACGCTCTCTACGTGGTCGACACCGCCCTCAAGAACGCCGTGACCCGGCTGCCCGGTCCCCTCGACCGGCCCGAGGAGTTCCCGGCGCTGCTGCTGCCCAGGATCCAGGAGATCGAGGGCCTGGCCGGCGCCAGCGGGAATCTGGACTTCGGGTCGGACGGCGGCCACTGGTACGAGGAGAAGCTCGTGCTGCTGGCCCGGGCGGACGGGGAGGGGCCGCCGCAGTTGGTGGCGGCGTGCGGTCCGATCACCAACGGCAGGGAGCCGGATCCGCGGGAGAACGGCTGCGGGGAGCCCGAAGTCCCCGGGGCGGAAGGCCCCGGAGGGGAGTGAACCCCGGGCCCTGCCGGGCTCCGGGGTTCACGGGGGCGGACAGGGACAGCGCTCAGACGCCGGCGGCGAGGGCCTCCTGGGCGCCGTCGACGGTCATGATGTCGCGCTCGGCGGGGCCGATGTACTTGGCGCTGGGGCGGACCAGGCGGCCGGTGCGCTTCTGCTCCAGGATGTGCGCGGACCACCCGGCGGTGCGGGCGGAGGTGAACATGGACGTGAACATCGACGCCGGGATCTCGGCGAAGTCCAGCACGACCGCGGCCCAGTACTCCACGTTGGTGGCGAGCACCCGGTCGGGCTTGCGGGCGTGCAGCTCCTCCAGGGCGGCCGTCTCCAGGGCGCTGGCCACCTCGAAGCGGGGCGCGTTCAGTTCCTTGGCGGTGCGGCGCAGCACGCGGGCCCGGGGGTCCTCGGCGCGGTAGACGCGGTGGCCGAAGCCCATCAGGCGCTCGCCCTTGTCGAGGGCCTGGGTGACGTACTTGCGCGCGTCGCCGAGGCGCTCGGTCTCGTCCAGCATGTGCAGGACGCGGGCCGGGGCGCCGCCGTGCAGCGGGCCGGACATGGCGCCGACCGCTCCGGAGAGGGCCGCGGCCACGTCGGCGCCGGTGGAGGCGATGACGCGGGCGGTGAACGTGGACGCGTTCATGCCGTGTTCGGCGGCGGACGTCCAGTAGGCGTCCACGGCCTTGACGTGGCGGGGGTCAGGCTCGCCACGGAGTTGGATCATGAACCGCTCGACGATGGTCTTCCCCTCGTCGATGCGGCTCTGCGGAACCTTGGGCTGGTCCCCGCGGGCGGACTGGGCGATCACCGACAGAGCGGCGGAGGCGGCGCGGGCGACGTTGTCGCGCGCTTCCGCGTCGTCGATGTCCAGCAGCGGTTTGAAGCCCCACAGCGGTGCCAGGGTCGCCAGCGTGCTCTGGACGTCGACGCGCACGTCGCCGGTCGAGACCGGAAGGTTGATCGGGTCCGCGAAGGGAAGTCCGGGGTTGAAGCTGTTGTCGACCAACAGCCCCCACACGCGCCCGAAGGTGACATGGCCGACGAGGTTCTCGATGTCGACGCCCCGGTAGCGGAGGGCGCCGCCCTCCTTGTCCGGTTCGGCGATCTCGGTCTCGAACGCCACGACTCCTTCGAGCCCGGGTTTGAAGTCCGACATACCGGCTTCCTCCGTCTCCTCGGTCCTCGGATTGGTAATCCATTGAACCGGTCCGGGATCTTTTACTGACATGCGAGGTGCCGTTAACGGCCCGCCCATCGTTGGCGGCTACCCCGCAGATCGTGTGAGGATGCACCACTGTGGACTATTCTGACCCCGCTGAGCTGCGCGAATCATACGAAGGAGCCCCGCTGGGCCGCTGTGACCTGGCGCCGCGGCCCATGGACCAGTTCCACCTCTGGTTCACCCGTGCCCAGGAGTCGGGGCTGGCCGAACCCAACGCGATGGTGCTGTCCACGGTGGAGCCCAGCGGAGCGCCGCGGGCCCGGACCGTGCTCATGAAGGGGTACGACCACCGCGGCCTGCGGTTCTTCACGAACTACCGGTCGCGCAAGGGGGTGGCGCTGGCGGAGGAGCCGCGTGCCTGCGTGGTCTTCCCGTGGCACCAGATCAGGCGCCAGGTCATCGTGAGCGGGTACGTGGAGCGGCTCGGCGACGAGGACAACGACGCGTACTTCGCGCGGCGGCCGCACGGGTCGAAGCTCGGCGCGTGGGCCAGCGAGCTCCAGTCCTCGCCGGTGGCCGACCGGGCGGAGCTGGACCGGCTGTACGCGCGTTTCGCCCGGCTCTGGCCGCCGGGGACGGAGGTGCCGCGGCCCGCCTACTGGGGCGGGTTCCTGCTGGTGCCGCAGGAGGTGGAGTTCTGGCAGGGCCGCGCCGACCGGATGCACGACCGCTTCCGGTACCTGCTGGTGGCGGGGACCCCGGCCGACGGGGAGTGGCGGATCGACCGGCTCTCCCCCTGACGGGCGGGCGAAGGCAACGAATTCACCAATTTGTTAAGTGGTGTACGTCACTTTTTCGGAAAAGGTGTTGAACGTCGCCACGCTATGATTGTGGTGGACGGTGGCCGTTTCCACGGTCAGATGCGCGTTGCAGTCCCACAGCAGGCAGCCACCCTCACCCGAGCGTGCGATCGCCGGAACAGGCGCGCACTGACTTGTGTTGAGACAACTGCCGTTGGCCGCTCTCAACCGGGCTCAGAAGGGGAGAGGGAGCCTTGACCGCACACGGACTTATCGACACCACGGAGATGTACCTCCGGACGATCTTCGAGCTCGAAGAAGAGGGGATCGTGCCGCTGCGTGCGCGCATCGCCGAACGCCTGCGACAGAGCGGCCCCACGGTCAGCCAGACGGTCGCGCGCATGGAACGCGACGGTCTGGTCCGCGTGGAGAACGACCGTCACCTGGTCATGACGGAGCAGGGCCGCCGTCTGGCCACCCACGTCATGCGCAAGCACCGGCTGGCCGAGCGGCTGCTGGTGGACATCATCGGGCTGCCCTGGGAGGACGTCCACGTCGAGGCCTGCCGCTGGGAGCACGTGATCTCCGAGGCGGTGGAGGAGCGACTGATCGGGCTGCTCAAGGCGCCGTGGACCTGTGCGCACGGCAACCCGATCCCCGGACTGGACGAGCTGGGGGTCGAGGACTACTCGCCGGAGCCGTTCGCGGACAGCTCCATCGTGCCGATCCCCGAGGTGGTCGCGGAGACCCCGACCACGGTGACGGTTCGCCGCATCAGCGAACAGATCCAAAGTGACACCGATGTCATGCTCGCCCTGAAGCGCGCCGGGGTACAACCCGACAAGGAAGTGACGCTCCTCGCGAGCGACGACGGTGTGCGAGTGATTGGTGGTAGCCACGAGGATGGCGAGTCGATCGAACTGTCCCGGCAGGTCGCCAGTCATATCTTCGTCACCCGGGTCTGAGCGGAACACCGGTCGCGCGCGGGGACCACGAGATCACCCGTTGCTCTGCGCGCACATCCCCACAGTTGCTAGTCTCGCCACATGGCGTGGACCGGAACGAATGAAACCGCGTGTGCCTGTCCAACGGAGGCCGATGCGGGGCTCATCGGTCATCAGTACGGTCCGTGACGGCGAGGTGGCTGCGTGATGAAGCGGTGGGGGGATGCCTTCTACGACGACGCACTGTCGGGAGCCGATATTCTGGACCAGGTGCAGATCGCCGTGGTGGTGACGGACCGCTTCAGCAACCTCCGCTACTGGAACGCCTACGCCAGCAGACTCTTCGGGCTCGACGACGGACACGACTACCTGGGCGCCCCCCTCGTGGACGTCGGCATCCACGAGGCCGACCACGAGCAGTTGGCCCAGCTCGCCCGCCGGGTCCTCAAGGGCGACTCCTGGGAGGGCACCTTCGCGGTGCTGCGCGGCGACTCCACCTGGATGCACCTGAGGGCCAGCGCGGTCCCCCTGAAATCCTCCTCCGGCGCTGTGGAGGGCGTGGTGATCCTCGCCAACGAGGCCCTGCGCAGCGGCCGGGTCGAGGAGCAGTACGGCCTGCTGGACCGCATCGGCCGGAAACTGGCCGGCTCGCTGGAGTTCGAGGCCACGGTGAAGGCGGTCGCCGAGATCCTGGTCCCCCAGTTCGCCGACCACTGCTTCATCGACCTGCAGGACCACGGCAGGCTGGTCCGCCGCGTCTCGGTGCACGCCGAGGGCTGGACCCCGCCGCCGGGCAGCTGGCCCGACGTCGGCGAGGAGGTCCACTACCCCGAGCGGCACTTCGTCTCCAAGGCGCTGCGCCGCACGGAGACGGTGGTCGTCAGCGACTACTCCAACCCCGGCGGGGTCTTCCCCAACCGCCGTTCGATGCGGGTCTCCGAACAGGTGGGGGTGACCTCCGTGATCGCGGCCCCGCTGCGGGCCCGCGGCGTCACCCTGGGGGTGCTCACCCTGGCCCTGTCCGGCCTCACCGCCCGCGACAAGACCGACTACGACAGCTTCGACCGCGACCTGGTCGGCACGATCGCCTCCCGGGTCGCCGTGGCCATCGACAACGCCCGCCTGTTCGAGGAGGAGCGCGACACCGCGCTGGCCTTCCAGAGCAGTCTGCTGCCCAGGGAGTTCCCCGAGTTCGACGGGCTGTCCATCGCCCACGACTACATTCCGGCCAAGCCGTTGGAGGCGCACGGCCAGGGCATCCAGACCCAGGTCGGCGGGGACTTCTACGACGTGATCCCGCTGTCGGCCGGACGGGTCGGGATCGTCATCGGCGACGTCGAGGGGCGCGGCCCGCACGCGGCCGCGGTCATGAGCCAGCTGCGGGCGGCGCTGCGGGCGTTCGCGCAGGCCGACCGGGAGCCCGCCGAGATCCTGCGGGAACTCGACGAGTGGGTGCGCCGGCTGGGCCGCCCCGACGACGACGGCGGCACCTGGGTGCCCAGCGTCAGCTGTCTGTACATGGCCTACGACGCCTGGTCGCGGGAACTGTCGTACGCCAACGCGGGCCACCAGCCGCCGCTGCTGATCTGCGACGGCAAGGTCGGCGACCTGGAGATGGCGATCCGCGACAAGCTGCTGGGCGTCAAACCCAAGGGCGTGCCGGGCGACTCGGTGTACCAGCAGGACGTGCTGACCCTCCCCCCGGGGGCGACCCTGCTGCT
>Ga0079224_100009310_pt1 | contig 13381 bp, 12 predicted proteins | sample Stecom2015_FD_80414 | JGI IMG/M metagenome (GOLD analysis project Ga0079224, IMG submission 80414) | Agricultural soil microbial communities from Utah to study Nitrogen management - Steer compost 2015 | ecosystem: Environmental > Terrestrial > Soil > Agricultural land | place: USA: Utah... | reverse complement strand
CCCCTCTACGGCCTGGTCCTGCTCGTCGCCCTCCTGTTGATCGTACGGGACGGCGACGCCGCGATCCTCGTGACGGTCCTGCTCTTCCCGGTCGTGGTGCTCTTCGCCCTGGACAGGCAGGGCTGGCCGCGCGAGGCGACGTTCCTGACCACCACCGTGGTGGCCGCGATGTCGGTCGTCGGGCTCGTCAGGCTGGGCGTCGGTTGGCTGCGCTCGCGGCGGGGCGTGCGGCCGGAGGCCGGCTAGGCTGCGGGACCGCGGTCGGCGCGCGCGCCGGCGCTAGGCCGCGCGACCGTACCCGGCACGCCGCTCACTGCCACCGCTCCCTCCCCTCCGGGGCCGCGCCCAGCAGCAGCGACCGCGCCTCGCCCACGAGGAACAGCGAGCCGGCCACGAGCACCGCCTCACCGGCGCGTGCGAGCTGCCTGGCGAGCCGCAGCGCGGCCGCGGCGTCCGGCGCCTCGCGCACCGCGGCCGCCCCGGCGCGCAGGGCGGCGGCGGCCACCGCGCCTGGCGGCGCTCCCCGCAGCGAGGAGCGCGTCGCCACCACCGTCCGCGCGACGCGCGCCAACGGGCGCAGCACGCCCAGGAGGTCCTTGTCCGCCGAGACGCCGACGACCAGGGCGCCCACCGGGGCGCCGAGGTCGTCGAGCGCGGCGGCCAACGCCTCGGCCGCCTCGGGGTTGTGGGCGCCGTCGAGTACCCAGGCGCGGTCGAGGTCGAGCCTCTCGAGCCGCCCCGGCCAGGCGGTGCGGGCGAAGGCCGTCCGGACGACCTGGGGCGCGACGCCGAGCGCGAGAGCCGTCGCGGCGGCGACGGCCACGTTCCGCGCCTGGTGCCGGCCCACCAGCGGTGAGCGGAGCGCCAGCGGCAGGCCGGGCAGGTCGCCCTCCACCGTCAGGGCGAGGCCGTCCCAGCCGGCGGCGGCCACCGTCACGTCGAAGTCGCGCCCCAACGCCAGCAGCGGCGCTCCCACCGCCGTCGCCTCGGCCGCCACGACGTCGAGCGCCTCGCCGCGCGCGCCCGTGACCGCCAGCCGACCGGGCCGCAGCACGCCGGCCTTCTCGCGGGCGATCGCCGCCACCGTGTCGCCCAGCACCGCCTGGTGGTCGAGCGCGACGCCCGTGACCACCGACAGCTCGGGCTCGAGGGCGTTGGTGGCGTCGAAGCGGCCCCCGAGGCCCACCTCCATCACCGCCCACTTCGCTGCGGCCGCGCCGAAGCGGTGCAGGGCCGCGGCGGTGACCACCTCGAAGAACGTGCAGCCGAGGCGCTCGGCGGCCGGACGCACCGCCGCCACCGCCGCCTCCATCTCCTCGTCCGTCGCCTCGGCGCCGTCGACGCGGGCGCGCTCGCCCACGCGCTCGAGGTGAGGGCTGAAGAAGGAGCCCGTCCTGTGGCCGGCGGCGGTGAGCGCGGAGGCCACGAGGCGCGTGACCGTGCCCTTGCCGTTCGTGCCGGCCACCAGGACGACGCGCGTGCCCGGAGCCGGCAGACCGGTCGCGACGAGCAGCGCGCGCGCCCGCTCTAGCCCGGGCCTCATGCCGAAGCGCTGCAGGCCGAACAGCCAGTCCAGGGCGGGGGTGCCGGTCACGTGTCCTCGTCGCAGCACATGATCAGCTCGGCCTCGGCGTCGCCGCGCGGGTCGTGGTGGTGCCGCACCAGCCAGGCGACCCGCGCGTCGCCGGAGGCGGTCAGGACCATGAGCGCCCCGTAGGCGGCGTGATGACGCCTCGCCTGCCGGGCCCCGGCCAGCCCGGCGAGACGCGGCTCGGCCGGCACGTCGACCTCGGGCAGCAGGTGCGCCAGCACGCGGTGAGCCACGAGGCTGCTGGTGCCCAGCTTCCCCACGTCGTGCAGCAGCGCGGCCCGCAGCGCCTCGCGCGAGGCGTCGGGCCGCCTGGCCTTCATGCAACGGGCGACCTTCACGGCGTGGGCGCGCTCGAAGGCCGGCATCGCCCCGTAGAGGCGCCTCTCGGCGGGGTCGAGGACCGAGAGCGCCCAGTCGTCGTCGGGGTCGGCGAGCGCCGGGAACGCCGCCTGCAGCGTCCTGAGGGCGGCGTTGACGAGCCAAGCGGCGCTCCACCTCACGAACCCCGAGTCTAGCGCGGTGCCCCGGGGCCGACGGCCGCCGGGCTGCCTGTATGCTGTCGCCCAGCGGCTCCCGGTCGCAGGAAGGCGCTTGTGAGCATGTCCCGAAGCACGTCCCGCCCGCTCGTCCCCTGCCTCGTCGCGCTGCTGCTGGCCGTGGCGGGCTTCGCCGCGCCCGCGGCGGCGCCTGCCGCCGAGCAGCCGCCCGCCGACCAGCCGCCCGCCGCGGAGGCCAGCCTCCCGGCCGCGTCCGCCGAGGAGGCCGCCGACGCGGCCGTGCGCGAGTGGCTGGCGCGGCGGCCCATCGGCTTCGACCAGCTCTCCGCCCTCGACGCCGAGCAGCTCTGCCGCGAGCTGCCCGGCATCGTCTCGCACCCGCCGCCCCCAGCGGGCACGCAGGTGAACCTGGACGACCGCGTCGAGCGCACCACGCCCGAGGACGGCGACGTCAGGGTGTTCACCTACCCCGCGTCGCGAGCGGGCGGCCAGCTGGACCTCGTCGAGGTGCGCTTGGCTCCCGCTGGGCCCGGCTGGGAGACGCTGCGCGTGGGCTTCCGCTCCGCCACCGAGCTCTCGGGCGTGAGGGCGTGGCTGCAGACGCCGGTCGCGGCCTACGCGTTCATCGCGCTCAGCGTGGTCGTGGCGTTCATGCTGGCGCAGCGTGGCTCGCCCCTGCGCCGCTGGCTGGCCGTGACGCGCGCGTCCGTGCGCGAGCACCGGCGCCTCGTGGTGGCGACGGTCGTGGGGCTGTACGCGGTGTTCGGCCTGGGCGTGACGGCCGGCACCACCCTGCCGGAGTCGTGTGACGTGGCGGTCGTCGAGATCGTGCAGGGGGCCATCACCCAGCTCGGCGCCACGGCCGCCTACGGCAGCGGGGACGTGCCGCGCGCCGCCGTCGTGACCTTCTACCAGAACTTCGTCGTCGTCACGCTCTCGGTCACCTTCACGCTCGCCGCCGTGCTGGGCGTGCCGGCGTACCTCTACGCCGCGTTCTCGTTCTTCGTGCAGGGCGTGCCGTTCGGGATGATCGGCGGCGGCGCCGGCGCGCAGCTGCTCGTGCTGCTCGTGGTCCTGGTCCTCGAGCTGACGGCGTACTTCCTCGTCGTGGCCGGCGGCGGCATGCTGCTGGCGACGGTGTGGCGGGGCGGCTTCGCCCGCGTCCCCGCCGGCTTCCGCAAGCTGCTCTCGACCCTTCCGGCCGCGGCGGTGCTGCTCATCGCCGGGGCCTGGTTCGAGGCGGCGGCGCTGATCCTCGGCTTCTGACCGGGCGAGCCCGCCGGCCCCGTCGCGCCGCTCCGCGGCAGGACGATAGTCGCGCGGCCGGGACCCGCGGGGCTGGCCCCGCCTCCTAGCCCGCCAGCAGCGCCCTGATCGCCGGGGCCACGTCCAGCAGGGTGCCGGCCGCGGAGAACGCCTCGGCCCCCTCGCCCACGGCGTACAGCGGCACGGGGTTGCGCGTGTGGGTGGGCACGCTCAGGTCCTCCACGTTGCCGTGGTCGGAGGTCACGACCAGCGTCGCGCCGCGGGCCACCGCGCCGTCCGGGTCCGCCACGAGGAACGAGACCGCTTCGTCCACGCGCTCCATGAACTCCTTCGCCGCCGCGAAGTCCTGGGCGTGGCCGTAGGCGTCGGTGAGCCAGACGTCCAGCACCGTGAGCGCGTGCCGCGCGGCCAGGTCGCTGAGCACCCGCGCCGAGCCCCGGGGGCCCAGCGGTCCGCCGTCGCGCTCGAGGTGCGCCCCGACCAGGTCCGAGGGCACCGCCTCGGCGGCCGCGTACTCGGCCTGCCCGCGCTGCGGCAGGCCCGCGGCCTGCGCCGCGTAGGCCACGGCGTTCGGCTTGAAGCGCCTGCCCGCGCGCGCGGCGAAGTAGCCGGGCGGGTAGGCGTTGGCCAGGCTCGCCCCGCCGGCCGCGACCGCGTCGGCGAAGACGCTGCCCGCGTCTAGCAGCCTCCTCAGCGTCGGGCCTGGCCAGGGGCCGTAGTGGCCGCCCATGGCGTCGGCGGCGTTCGACCCCGTGAGCAGCGCCGTCTGCCCGGTGGCCGACTGCGGCAGGCCCTCGTGGCCCAGCGTGGCGTCGAGCTCGCGGTAGACCGCCGGCACGGACAGCGCTCCGGCGCGCAGCGCGTCCAGGGTGGGCGTCCGGGCCTCCAGGACGGGGCTGGGGGCGGCGCCGTCGCTCGGCACCCCGACCCCGTCGAGGAACAGGAAGAGGACCCGGCCCGTCAGCCGACCCCCAGGGCGTCCTGCGCGCGCTTGAGCGTCACCGAGGCGATCTCCCGCGCCCGCTCGGCGCCGCGCCGCAGCACCGCGTCGAGGCTCGCGGGGTCGTCCATGTACTCGCGGTAGCGGCGCTGCAGCGGCGCCAGCATGTCGTTGACCGCCTGCACCGTCAGCTTCTTGAGGGTGCCGTAGCCGCCGCCCTCCAGCTCGGCCTCGATCTCCGCGATCGGCTTGCCGGTGGCCACGTGGGCGATCGTCATGAGGTTCCTGACCCCGGGCGAGGCGTGCTCGAACCGGAGCTCCCTGCCCGAGTCGGTGACGGCGGACATGATCACGCGCTTCACCGTGTCCGGGTCGTCGAGCAGGTCTATGGCGTGCCCGGGCCGCTCGACCGCGATGCTCTTCGACATCTTCACCGTCGGGTCGTCGAAGCCCATGATCCTCGCCCCCACCTGCGGCACCTCGGCCCGAGGCAGCACGAACGTCTCGCCGAAGAGGTGGTTGAAGCGCGTGGCCACGTCGCGCGTCAGCTCGATGTGCTGGACCTGGTCCTCGCCCACCGGCACGACCTCGGTGTCGTAGAGCAGGATGTCGGCGGCCTGCAGCACCGGGTAGACGAGCAGCCCGGTGCCCACGCTCTCGCGGCCCTCCGACTTCGACTTGAACTGCGTCATGCGGTAGAGCCAGCCGAGGGGCGTGAGGCACGACAGCAGCCAGGAGAGCTCCGAGTGCTCGCGCACGTGAGACTGGACGAAGATGACGCTCTTCTCGGGGTCGACGCCGGCCGCGAGGAACTGGGCCGCCGTGGAGCGCACTCGCTCCCTCAGCTGTTGCGGGTCGACGGCCTCGGGGATCGTGAGGGCGTGGAGGTCGACGACGCAGAAGATGTTGTCGCGCTCGTCCTGCCCCGCGACCCACTGCCTCAGCGCACCGACGTAGCTGCCGATGTGGAGGACGCCTGTGGGTTGCACCCCGGAGAAGACGCGCGGCCGACGGGACGAAGCTTCCATGAGGGGCAAGTATACGCGGGGGTCCCGGAGAGGCGGCGTCCGCGGGCGGCTCCCTGGAGGCGGCGCGGCGGCGCCCGTCGCCGCCGGCGCCCCGCCCTCAGCGCTCGCCGAGCACGAGGAGCGCCAGGCCTGGCACGGTGCCGTCGAACGGCCGGCCCGTGAGCAGGTCGGTGAGCCCGTCAGGCAGCCCGGCGGGCCTGACGGCGACGTCGCGGGCGGAGAGGTTCGCCACCACGTACAGGAGCTCGTCGCCGGCGTCGCGCTCCAGCGCCAGCACGGCGCGCTCGCCGGAGTCGAGCACGCGCGTGGCGCCGCGGTACAGCGCCGGGTGCGTGCGCCTGAGGGCGATCATCCGCCGGTAGTGCCACCAGAGCGAGTCGGGGTCGGCCCGCTGCTCGGCCACGGTCACGCCCGGCACCGGCTCGCCGGGGTCGGTCCAGGGCACCCCGGTCGTGAAGCCCCGGCCCTCGCCGGGCTCCCACGGCATGGGCGTGCGCTTCTCGACGTCGAAGGCCCCCGGCCCGTCGGTCATGCCGACCTCCTCGCCGTAGTAGATGAACGGCGTGCCCGGCAGCGTGAGGAGCAGGGAGGCGGCGAGGCGGAGGCGCCGCTCGTCGCGTCGCGGCAGCGACAGCTGCGTGGCGAAGCGGGTCTGGTCGTGGTTGCCGGTGAACGTCGCGCGCATGGCGCCCGCCGGGTAGAGCTCCTCGGCCTGCGCGAGCGCGAAGGCCAGGTCGGCGGCGCTGCGCCGCTGCACCGCGCCGGTGAGCGCGCGCCACGTGGGGTAGTCGAACGAGGCGGGCAGCCCGGCGGCGTGGTACCTCACGATCGCCGGCATCTCGGTCCAGGTCTCCCCCACGACGACGGCGTCGGGCGCCACGGACCTGACGTGCGCCACGAACGCCCTCACCCAGTCGTAGTTCTCGGGGGCGTTGGCGATCAGCCCGTCCGCGCCCTCCACGACGTGCTGGATCGCGTCGACGCGGAACCCGTCGAACCCGAGCCCCAGCCAGAACGAGGCGACGTCGTACAGCTCCCGCACCACCGCCGGGTCGCGATGGTTCAGGTCCGGCATGTCGGGCGAGAAGAGGCCCAGGTAGTGCGAGCCGTCCGCGCGGTGCCAGGCGCTCCCGCCACGGGTGCCGCGCCAGGCCGGCGGTTCGTCGGCCCACACGTAGTGATCGCGGTAGCGGGGGTCGCCCGCCAGGGCGGCCTGGAACCAGGGGTGCCGCGACGAGGTGTGGTTCGGCACGAGGTCGAGGAGCACGCGCATGCCCAGCGCGTGGGCGTCCTCGAGCACGAGCAGCAGGTCCTCGAGCGTGCCGTACTCGGGGTTCACGGCGTAGAAGTCGGTGACGTCGTAGCCGTGGTAGCTCGGGCTCGGGTGCACGGGCATGAGCCACAGGCCCGTGACGCCCAGCTCGGCGAGGTAGGGCAGCCGCGACCGCAGGCCCGGCAGGTCGCCCACGCCGTCGCCGTCGGAGTCGGCGAAGCTCCGCACGAAGACCTCGTACCAGACGCCGTGCTCGGGCGGGGCCAGTACGGCCGCCGCGCGCTCCGGCCTCGCGACCGTCGCCACCTCCTGGGCCGCGGCCCCCGCCAGCAGGCAGGCGGCGAGGCCGCAGGCGACCAGGCGCTCCCTCACGGCCAGACCCGGTCCACCCATCTCAGCGGGTTCGTGGGCGCCAGGCCCACCCGCACCTCCCAGTGCAGGTGAGGGCCCGTGGAGAGGCCGGTGCTGCCCACCAGCCCGATCACCTCGCCGCGGGAGACCCGCTGGCCGACCTCGACGTCGACGCTGCTCAGGTGGAAGTAGTGGCTGAAGACGCCGTAGCCGTGGTCCACCATCACCCAGCCGCCCTTCACCGGGTACTGGCCGGCGACCACGACCACGCCGTCGTTCGTCACGGCCACCGGCGTGCCCGCGGGCGAGGCGATGTCCAGCCCGTTGTGGTACGAGACCGGCCCGCCCTCCACGTAGCGGCGCGCGTCGGCGAAGCCGCTGGTCTCGCGCCCGGCGATGGGCATCAGGAACGGCTCGCTCCACACCGGGTCGGGCGTGCCCGCCGCCACCGCCGCCGACATGACCTCGCGCTCCATCGCCTGCGCCTCGGGCGTCACGGCGGCCAGGACGCTGGAGGGGATCCGGAGCTGCTCCACCGACACCGGCAGCGGCGCGAGCGTCACCGGCACCGCGGCCGTGGCCTCGCGGCCGAACTCGTCGACGACGGTGACGAGGAGCTCGGCCACGGCTGGGTCGACCCCGAACGGGGTGGCCACCACGGCGCGGTGGACGGCGCCGTCGCGCAGCAGGGGCACCTCCTGGCCGTCGAAGGTCGCCGACACGGCCGTGACCCTGGCGCCGTTGCCGGCCACGGCCACGGTCACGCCCAGTGGGTCGCCGGCCCGCAGCTCGCGCGCCGCCTCGACGGTCACGTCCACGGCCGCCACGCCCTCGAGGGAGAGCGTCGCGACTGACTCGTTGCCGGAGGCGTCCGTGGCCCTGACGACCACCTCGTTGACGCCCGGCGCGGCGGTGAGCACGAACACGTGGTCCTGCGCCACCTCGCTCAGCGACACGCCGGCGTAGTCGACGACGTAGGTGACCGGCTCGTCGGCGCTCACGAACAGCTCGACGCCGGCGCCCACCGGCACCCGGCTGGGCGCCTCGTAGTAGAGCCGCGGCGGGTCGACGTCGCGCAGCGCCGCCGACACCGACAGGGTCGCCAGCGCCAAGGTGAGCAGCGCCAGCAGCGTGACGGCCAGCTTGCGCACGTGCGACCTCAAGGGAGACGCCCCGCCGCCATCACCCCTCCTGGCTGGTGACGAACGGGAGGTTCCTGTACCTGTGATCCACGTCGAGCCCGTAGCCGTAGACGAAGGCGTCGTCGATCGTGAAGCCGAGGTAGTGCACCGGCACCTCCACCTGCCGGCGCGACGGCTTCGAGAGGAGCGCCGCGACCTTCACGCTGGCCGGCTGGTGGTTCTGCAGGTACCTGAGAAGGTAGTCCATCGTGATGCCGGTGTCGACGATGTCCTCCACGAGGATCACGTGCTTGCCCTTGATGGGCAGGTCGAGGTCCTTGATCAGCTTCACGCGCCCGGAGGTCTTGGTGCCGGACCCGTAGCTCGACACCGACAGGAAGTCGACCGACAGCGGCATGTCGATGGCGCGGACGAGGTCGGCCATGAAGATGAACGCGCCGTTCAGCACGGCGATCAGGTGCAGGGGCTGGCCCTCGTGGTCGCGCCTGATCTCCTCGCCGAGCTCGGCGACGCGCCTGGCGATGTCCGCCTGCGAGATCTGGACGACGCCGGGACCCGGCTTGAAGTGGCTCTCTTCAGACATGGTCTGCTCCGGGACTGCTGGTGGGGCCGGCCGCGACCGGACCGCGCCGATCATACCAGCGGGCGGCGCGCGGTCAGCGCGGCCACCTCCTCGGGGGTCAGCTCCCTGTACTCGCCCGGCCCCAGGCCGCCCAGCTCCAGCGAGGCGACGCGCGTGCGCACCAGCCGCACGACCTCGTGCCCCACGGCGGCCATCATGCGGCGCAGCTGACGCTTGCGGCCCTCGCGCAGCACCACCACGGCCCCGCCCTCGGCGCGCTCGGCGCTGACCGCCACGGCCGGACCGTCGTCGAGCGTGACCCCGGCCCGCAGCCTGGCGAGCGCCGCCTGGGAGACGTAGGGCGGCTCGGTCCAGACCCGGTACTCCTTCTCGTGCTGGTAGCGCGGGTGGGTGAGGCGGAGGGTCAGCTCCCCGTCGGTCGTGAGCAGCAGCAGCCCTTCGGAGTCCAGGTCCAGGCGCCCCACCGGGTGGAGGCCGGGCACGACCGGCACCAGCTCCATGACCGTGTGCCTGCCGCGCTCGTCCCGCGCCGTGGTCACGTAGCCTCGCGGCTTGTGCAGCAGGTACGTGACGCCTCGCCCCGGCTCGGTCACCGGCCGGCCGTCGACCCTGACGTCGTCGCCCTCGCGCGCCACGTCGCCCAGCGACGCGACGCGGCCGTTCACGGTCACGCGCCCGGCGGCTATCAGCTCCTCGGCCTTGCGGCGGCTGGCGACCCCGGCGCGCGCCAGGAGCCTCTGCAGGCGCTGCTCGCCTCCCACGCCGGCATGTTAGGCCGGTACCATCGGTGAGCGTGAGCCCCGGACCCGGCACCTTCGACCTCAAGCGCCTCATCGAGGACGTGATCCCCTTCAACCGCGCCCTGGGCGTGCAGCTGCGCGCCTACGACCCCGCGGCCGGCAGCGTCACCCTGGCTCTGCCGCTGAGGCCGGAGCACGTGGGCAACGTCGTCCGGGGGGTGCCGCACGGCGGCGCCATCGCCGCCCTGGTCGACGCCGCCGCCGGAGCGGCCGCGGCGACGGGCGTCGAGGCGTCGGCGGTGGCCACCGTGGCGACGATAGACATGCGCGTCGACTACCTGGAGCCCGCGGCGGGCGGGACGCTGCTCGCCGAGGCGACGGTGGCGCGCGCCGGCCGGCGCGTCGTGGTCGTGCGCACCGAGGTCCGCGACGACACCGGCGCGCTGGTGGCGCTGGGCACGAGCGCCTTCAGCGTCGGGCGGCCGCGCGGGAGCGCCGAGGGGGAGGGACAGTGATGGGAACGCTGACGGAGCGCTACGCCGAGCTCCTCACCGACTACTGCGTCCGGGTCGCGCCCGGGGACCGGGTCCTGCTGAGCGTGGACACGGCGGCGCTCGACCTGGCGCGCGCGCTCTGCCGCGCCGTCCTGGCGGCGGGCGGCGAGCCGTTCCTCAGGCTGCAGTACCCCGAGGCCGTGGCCGACGTGATCGAGCTGGCCAGCGACGAGCTGCTCGCCTCGGAGGCCGTGGTCCAGCTGCGCGAGATCGAGCTGATGCAGGCCTACGTGCGCGTGGCCGCGCAGGAGAACTCCCGCGTGATGGCCGGCGCCGACCAGTCGCGCCTGGCCAGGCTGGAGAAGCGCCTGGCCGCCGCCGGCCGTCACCGCGTGGAGAGGACGCGTTGGGTCACGACCCTCTACCCCACCCCGGCGGCGGCGCAGGAGGCGGGCATGTCCACCGACGCCTACCGCCGCTTCGTCTACGACGCGATGTTCCTCTACGACGACGACCCGTCGGCCCGCTGGCGCGAGCTGGGCGAGCGGCAGCAGCTGCTCGTGGACAGGCTGAACCGCGCCGACGAGGTGAGGTTGGAGGGACCGGGCACCGACCTGCGCCTGCGCGTGAGGGGGCGGACCTGGGCGAACTCGGACGGTCGCCGCAACATGCCCTCGGGCGAGGTGTTCACCAGCCCGCTTGAGGACAGCGCCGAGGGCGTCGTGCGCTTCACGGTGCCGAGCCAGGTGCGCGGGTCGGTCGTGGAGGACGTGAGCCTGCGCTTCGAGGCCGGCCGGGTCGTGGAGGCCACGGCCAGGCAGGGACAGGAGCTGCTGGACGGCATGCTCGCCACCGACGAGGGCGCCAGGTACCTGGGCGAGATCGGCATCGGCACGAACCCGCACATACGGCAGCCCACGCTCAAGACCCTCTTCGACGAGAAGATCCTCGGCACCGTGCACCTGGCGCTGGGCCGCTCCTACGAGTCGACCGGCGGCCGCAACGACAGCGCGATCCACTGGGACCTGGTGTGCGACCTGCGCGAAGGCGGGCGGGTGACGGTGGACGGCGAGCCGTTCCTGGAGGACGGCCGGCTGCTGTGGCTGGACTAAGCCCTCAGCTCGCGGTCCTGCCCACGGCCGGTCCGCGCGGCGGGGACCGGCGGGGGCTCAGCGGGCCGTCCAGCCCAGGTCGAGCGGGTAGACGGCGCCCGTCGCGCCCCACGCCTCCTCGCTCACCAGCCAGGCGACCAGGGCGGCCACGTCCTCCGGCTCGAGCAGGCGCTTGATCGCCACGTCCTTCAGGAACACCTGCTCCTCGACCTCGTGCGCGGCGATGCCGCGGGTGCGCGCCTGGTCGGCGACCTGGGCGGCGACCAGCGGCGTGCGCGTGTAGGCCGGCGCTACGACGTTGCAGGTCACGCCGTGCGGCCCGCCCTCGAGCGCGGTCGTGCGGGCGAGCCCCACCAGACCGTGCTTGGCGCTCACGTACGCGGCCTTGTACGGGCTCGCCGTCAGGCTGTGGGCGCTGCCCACGTGGACGACCCGCCCGCGGCCGCTGGCCGTGAGGTGGGGCCAGGCGTGTTTCGTGAGGAGGAAGGGCGCGGTCAGCATCAGCTCGAGCATGTGCCGCCAGCGCTCCTCGGGGAACCCGTCGATCGGGTCGATGTGCTGGTAGCCGGCGCAGCAGACGAGCACGTCCAGCGCGCCCCGCAGGCGCACGGCCTCGGCCACCACCCTGGCGCACTCCCCGGCCCCGGTGAGGTCGGCGGCCACGAAGGCCGCCCCTGCCCCTACGGCGGCCGCCTCCCGCTCGGCTCCGGGCAGGTCCGTGGCCACGACCTGGTACCCGTCGCGCGCGAGCCTGCCCACGATCGCCAGCCCGATGCCGCTGGCCCCGCCGGTCACCAGCGCGACGGGCGCGCGGTCCCGGGGGCGACCCCCTTCCGTCACAGGCGTCACCTCCGGGCGGAGGATAACCGGGTGGCCACGGCTTGTTGCAGACGCGCCAGGGCGTGTTACACTCGTTACTTGCCGGCGCGGTACCGAGCGGTGCCGCCGGCCCCGGCCGCCCGCCGGGGACCGCCCCTGCCGAAGTGGCGGAACTGGTAGACGCGTACGATTCAGGGTCGTATGTCCGCGAGGACGTGTGGGTTCAAGTCCCACCTTCGGCACCAACGAGGAGCGCCCCGAGCATCTGCTCGGGGCGCTCTCTCTCGTCCCCCTGGCGTCCCACTCGACCAGGCCCCGCTCCGCGGGCGCGGCCCCGGTCCGCCTAGGCCAGGTGCTCCAGGGCGCCCAAGCGCCTGAGCGGCGCCACGACGGCCGCGAGCAGCGCCAGGCGGTTGCGGCGCACGCGCTCGTCCTCGGCCATCACCAGCACGTTGTCCAGGTAGGCGTCCAGCGGCGCCTTGAGGCTCAGCAGGCGGGCGAGCGGCGCCTCGACGTCGGCCGCGAACGGCGCGGCCTCCTCCTCACGGGCGGGGTCGTGCGGCGGCACGGCCTCGGCGGCGGCGGCCAACAGGCCGGCGGCGCCCTCGGCCCCCTCCTCGAGGGCGTCGTAGAGCGGCCGCTCCTCGTCGGCGACGAACGAGCCCGGGTCGACCGCCTCGCGGGGGTCGGCCTCGGGGTCCTGCGGCTCGTAGCGTTCGGCCAGGTTCGCGGCGCGCTTGTGCAGCGCCATCAGGTCGGCGAACTCGGGCCGGGTCATGAGGTGCGCCAGCAGGCGCGCCCGCCGCAGCGCTCCCAGCACCGTCACGCTGCCCAGGGTGGCGGCCCGCACCACGGGCGTGGCGTGGCCCTGCTCCTCCAGCAGCGCGGCCACGCGGTCCCAGACGAACCCGCTGACGGCCTCGATCGTGCCCATGTCAACGCCCACCGGTCCGTCGCGGTAGGCGCCCGCCGCGGCCTCCACGAGCGTCTCCACCGAGGCCCGCCAGCCGCGGGCGGCGAGGACCCTCACGACGGCGTGGGCGTCGCGCCTCAGCCCGAACGGGTCCGCCGAGCCGCTGGGACGCTTGCCCAGGGCGAAGAAGCCCACCAGCTTGTCGAGTCGGTCCGCCACGGCCAGCGCCGCGCCCGGCGCCGTGAGCGGCAGCGGCTCCTCGGGGCCCTTGGGCATGACGCCGTCGCGCAGCACGTCGGCGACGGCCGGCGGTTGGCCCTCGGCGAGGGCGTAGGCGCGCGCCATGTCGCCCTCCAGCTCGGGGAACTCGTAGACCATCTGCGTCGCCAGGTCGGCGCGGAACAGCGGCAGCGCCCCCGCCAGCGCCGCCCGGTCGTCGTCGGTCAGGCCCACGGCGTCGGCCACGGCCTCGGCGGCCCTCGCCACGCGGGCGGTCTTGTCGGCCATCGAGCCGAGCTCGCGCTGGAAGGCGATGCCGGAGAGCGCCCAGGCGAGCTGCGACAGCGAGCGCTCCCTGTCGGCCCGCCAGAAGAACCTCGCGTCGTAGAGGCGGCCCGCGAGCACGTCCTCGT
>Ga0079224_100009309_pt1 | contig 13381 bp, 14 predicted proteins | sample Stecom2015_FD_80414 | JGI IMG/M metagenome (GOLD analysis project Ga0079224, IMG submission 80414) | Agricultural soil microbial communities from Utah to study Nitrogen management - Steer compost 2015 | ecosystem: Environmental > Terrestrial > Soil > Agricultural land | place: USA: Utah... | reverse complement strand
CCCCGATCAGCCCCGGGCCCCGCGTGTAGGCAATGCCGTCCAGATCCTGTCTGGCGAGGCCCGCCTCCTGCAGCACCTCGTCGCGCCGGTGCTGGAGGCGCGGGCGCCGGCGTTTCCCTTCGTCGCGCTGCTGGTGTCGGGCGGGCATACCATGCTGGAGCAGGTGGCTGGCATCGGCCGCTACCGGCTGCTCGGGGAATCGCTGGATGACGCTGCCGGCGAAGCCTTCGACAAGACCGCCAAGCTGCTGGAGCTGCCCTATCCCGGAGGGCCTGCACTGGAAGCGCTGGCCCGGGAGGGCGATCCGCAACGCTTCCAGTTCCCGCGGCCGATGACCGACCGGCCCGGCCTCGATTTCAGCTTCAGCGGACTCAAGACCTTCGCCCTCAATACCATCCGCGCCCATGGGCCGGAGGCGCGAGCCGATATCGCTCGCGCCTTTCAGGACGCGGTGGTGGACACGCTGGTCATCAAGTGCCGGCGCGCGCTCGAGCAGACCGGCAGCTCGCGGCTGGTGATCGCGGGCGGCGTGAGCGCCAATCAGGCGCTGCGCGAGCAGCTGCGAGCGCTCGGCGAGCGACTGAACGCGACGGTCTATTACCCGCGGCCGCAGCTGTGCACGGACAATGGCGCGATGGTCGCCTATGCCGGCTACTGCCGCCTGCGCGCCGGCGAGCAGGAAGCGCTGGACTTTTCTCCCACCGCCCGCTGGCCGTTGGAAACCCTGCGCGAGCCGGCGGCTTAGGAGATTTTGTCAGGCCGCAGGCGCAAGGTGGCGGAGATGCTCTCCGGGAAGATCAGCCTTTCTGGCCGATGCGGCTCTCGGTGCCGGCCAGGATCTTGCCGATGTTGCTGCGATGCCGCCAGTAGGTGGCGACCGTGAGCACGCCGGTGGCGGCGGTCAGCGCCGGCTCGTTGGTGATCAGCCAGACGTAGAGCGGTGCCAGCAGAAAGGCCGTGAGCGCGGCGAGCGAGGAAATCCTGCCGAGCTTGGCGACCACCAGCCAGGTCAGCGCGGTCAGCAGGAACGCAGCCCAGTGCCAGCCCAGCAGCACGCCGAGGCCGGTCGCCACGCCCTTGCCGCCCTTGAAGCCGAAGAACACCGGATACAGATGCCCGAAGAACGCGGCCACGCCGACCAGCGCCAGGGTCAGCGGGTCATCGGTGATGGCGCGGGCGATCAGCACCGGAATGGTGCCTTTCAGCAGATCGCCGGCCAGCGTCATCGCCGCCGCCTTTTTGCCGCCGACGCGGAGCACGTTGGTTGCGCCCGGATTGCCGGAACCCTCGGTGCGCGGGTCGGGCAGCCGCAGCAGGCGGCAGACGAGGATGGCTGCGGAAACGGAGCCGAACAGATAGCCCAGCAGGGTCAGCAGAAAAGTGGTCATGGGCGCTATTGGTACTGGCTGCGACAACCGCGGTCAAGCGGCGGTTTGTTATAGTGCGCCCTCGTTTGGCTACTCCTTCGCCCGGAGCGCACATGGACATCGTCTTCCTGCGGGGTCTGCGCGTCGATACCGTAATCGGCGTCTATGGTTGGGAGCGGCAGATCCGACAGACGCTGAGCCTGGATCTGGAACTCGGGGTGGATGTCGCTGCCGCCGCTGCCAGCGATAGCATCGCCGATGCCGTCGATTATTACGCAGTTGCCAAGCGGGTGACGAGCTTCGTCGAGACGAGCGAGTTTCACTTGGTGGAGACCGTTGCCGAGCGGGTCGCCTCGCTGGTGCTGGCGGAGTTTCCCGTGTCCTGGCTGCGGCTGACGGTATCCAAGCTCGGCGCCATCCGCGATTGTCAGGCAGTCGGGGTCAGCATCGAACGGAAGCGCTGATGGCGACGGTCTATATCGGCGTCGGCAGCAACCAGGAGCCACGGCGGCACGTGCGCTCGGCGCTGGCGGCGCTGGCCGCGCGGTTCGGGCCGCTGCGGGTCTCGCCGGTCTACGCCGGTGCCGCGGTCGGCGGCGACGGCCCTGAGTACCTGAACCTGGTCGTCGGCTGCGAGAGCGAGGAGCCGCCCGAGGCAGTGGCGGCGGCCCTCAAGGCCATCGAGCGCGCCCATGGTCGCGGCGCGACGCGGGCGCTCTGCCCGTTGGATCTCGACCTGCTGCTGTACGGCGATCTGGTGCTGGAGACGCCGACATTGCGGCTGCCGCGTCCGGATATCGACCGTTACGCCTTCGTGCTGCGGCCGCTGGCGGAGCTGGCGCCGCAGGCGCGGCATCCGCTCTCCGGCAAGTCGTTTGCGGAGCTCTGGGCGGATTTTCCAGCAGCCGACCAGCCATTGCAGAGCGTGGAGATCGAATTGCCATGACCACCGCCCGCGAGCGCGCGCTCATCGCCCAAATCCGCCACGACTGGCCGGCGCCGAGCCCGGAGGCGGTGGCAACCAGCCTGCAACTGGTCGAACGGATCAAGGCCGCCATGGCCGAGGGCGGCGGCATGATCGGCTTCGACCGCTACATGGACATGGCCCTGTACGCGCCGGGGCTTGGCTACTACAGCGCAGGGGCGACCCGCTTCGGCGCGGCAGGCGATTTCGTGACCGCGCCGCTGGTCTCGTCGCTGTTCTCGCGCACCCTGGCGCGCCAGTGCGGCGAGTGCCTTGCCGCACTCCAGGCGCCGGTCGTGCTGGAGCTGGGCGCCGGCAGCGGCGACATGGCCGCCGATATCCTCACGGAACTGGCCGCGCTCGGGCAGCTGCCCGAGCGCTACCTGATCCTGGAGGTGAGCGCCGCGCTGCGCGAGCAGCAGCGAGAAACGCTGGCGCGCAAGGCGCCGCAGCTGGCCGACCGGGTCCAATGGCTCGACCGGCTGCCGGCCGAGCCGGTCGAGGGCGTGCTGCTGGCGAATGAAGTGCTGGACGCGCTGCCTGTGCAGCGCTTCCGCCTGGACGGCGACTCGGTGCGGGAGCTGACCGTGACGCTCGACGGCGAGCGGTTCGCCTGGGCCGAGCGGGATGCTCCGGAGCCCCTGCGCCGCGCGGTCGAGACGGTGCTTGCCGCGCTGGAGGAGCCGCTGCCGGCCGGGTATGTCTCCGAGTACTGTTCGCGGCTGGCGCCGTGGCTGGCCAGCCTGGCGGATGTGCTGGCATGCGGCGTCATGCTGTTCATCGATTATGGCTACCCTCGGGCCGAGTACTATCACCCGCAGCGCGGCATGGGTACGCTGATGTGTCATTACCGCCACCGGGCGCATGGCGACCCGCTGATCCTGCCGGGGCTGCAGGACATCACCGCCTTCGTCGATTTCACCGCGGTGGCGGACGCGGGCGTCGCGGCGGGACTGGAGGTGTTGGGTTTCACGTCGCAGGCGCAGTTCCTGCTGGCGGCAGGCCTGCTGGAGCTGTTGCAGGAGATGCCGGTGGAGCCGGGCTCGCCGGAGGGCCTGGCGTTGGCGCAGCAGGTGAAGACCCTGACGCTGCCTGGCGAGATGGGCGAGCGTTTAAAGGTGCTGGCGCTCGGGCGCGGCTATGACGGTCCATTAACCGGATTTTCACTCTCCGATCAGCGCGCTCGGCTATAGTCGCGGGCGCCTGTCGGCAAGAGCTGGCCGGAAGGTTTACGGCGGAGTTTATGGAAAACGCGAAGCGGCAGAGCACCGTCCTGGTGGTCGACGATCACGATCTGGCGCGGGCCGTGCTGACGCATATCCTGGAGTCGGCCGGCTACGCCGTCATGGCAGCCGAGAATGCCGAGCAGGCGTTGAGCATGGCAGCCGAGACGGCGCCGGATGCCTTCATCATCGACGTCGAAATGCCGGGCATCAACGGCTACGAGCTCTGCGAGCGGCTGCGCGGCGACAGCCGCTACCGCTTCATCCCTATCATCATGATGACGGCCTTCGACCAGGCGTCGGTGCTGCGGCGGGCTTTCGCGGCCGGCTGCGACGACTTCTTCAGCAAGCCGCTGGAGCCGACGGTGGTGATCGCCCGCCTCAACGGCCAGCTGCAGAAGTACGAAATCTTCCAGCAGCTGGACCGGATGCGGCGCAATCTGGCCCGCTACATCTCGCCCCGGCTGCGCCGTCTGATCGAGCAAAGCGACAAGCCGAGCGAGCAGCTGCCGCCGCAGGAGCGCGAGGTCTGCATCCTGTTCTCGGATATCCGTGGTTTCACGGCGCTGTCACAGACCATCCCGCCGGCCCTGCTGTTCTCCACCATCAGCAAGCAGCTCGGCGCGCAGGTGGACGTGGTGTACCGCCATCGCGGCTACGTCGACAAGTTCGGCGGCGACGGCATCATGGCGGTGTTCGACGGCGAGAGCATGGCGACCGACGCATGCTGCTGCGCGCTGGAGATCATGCGGCTGGCGGAGGAGACGGCGTCCAGCGACGAACCGCCGATGCCGGTCGGCATCGGCATTCATCTGGGGACGGTGGTCGAGGGCAACATCGGCACCGGCCAGCACCTCGACTACTCGGTGATCGGCAACACCGTCAACCTCGCCGCCCGGCTGTGCGGCTATGCCCGCTCACGAGACATCATCGTTTCCGAGACGGTACGCGAGGCGGTGGGGGACGACCCGCAGTTGCGGTTCGTGGACCCGCAGCAGGCCCACATCCGCGGTCTGCGCAACCCGATCGCGCTGTACCGGCTGGCCGGGCCGGATGAGCTGCATCAGTCTGCCGCGGCCCGCTGAGCCCAGCGCTCTTTGACGGCAGCGATGCGGGCGATCCGCTCCCGTCGCACTGCTTCCGCGATCTTCAGGCCGCGTAGCCCCTGTGCCGCGAACTGGCCGCCGTTGACCGCGCTGGCGGCCGCATACGCCTGGTGCAGATAATCCCGCTGCGGGTAGGGCCTGTCTTCCAGGCCGGTGCGGCCGCGGGCGTCGGCCTCGCAGGCGAGCACGAACTGCTCGACGCGTTCCGGCCGGCGGAATGCATCCAGCTGCTCGAACAGCCTGAGCACGGTCTGCGGGCGCAGTTCCAGCGCCATGTGGCAGTGCAGGTGCAGCTTCGCTACCAGCCGCCCCAGATCGCGGCATGCCGTCGGTACCCGCAGGCGCTGACAGACGGCTTCCACCAGGGGTACGCCGCGGTGCTCGTGACCGCGATGGCGCGGCAGCTCCGAGGCCGGCGTCGTGCCCTTGCCCAGGTCGTGGACCAGCACCGCGAAGCGCACGCAGAGATCGTCGCTCAGGCGAGCAGCCTGCCGGAGCGCCAGCAGCACGTGCACGCCGGTGTCCACTTCCGGGTGATGCTGCGGTGGCTGCGGGATGCCGAATAGCCGGTCGACTTCCGGCAGGAGTCGCGCCAGCGCGCCGCAATCGCGCAGTACCTGGATGAACACATCCGGCGCCGGTTCCAGCAGCGCTTTCGCCATCTCCGCCCAGACCCGCTCCGGCACCAGCGCATCGACTTCGCCGGCCTTGACCATCTGCCGGCACAGCGCCAGGGTTTCCGATGCCACGCGAAAGCCCAAGTCGTGATAACGGGCGGCAAAGCGCGCCAGCCGCAGGATGCGCACCGGATCCTCGGCGAAGGCCGGCGAGACATGGCGCAGCAGCCGTCGCTCCAGGTCCTGCGCACCGCCGAAAGGATCGATCAACTCGCCGTCCGGGGTCTCGGCCATGGCGTTGATGGTCAGATCACGCCGGCGCAGGTCGTCCTCGAGCGTGACATCCGGTGCGGCGTGGAACGCAAAGCCCCGGTAGCCGGGCGCGGTCTTGCGCTCGGTTCGGGCCAGCGCGTACTCCTCCTTGGTCTGGGGATGCAGGAAGACCGGAAAATCCTTGCCGACCGGCTTGAAGCCGCGCCGTTCCATCTCGGCCGGGCTGGCGCCGACCACCACCCAGTCGCGCTCGGTGACTTCGCGTCCGAGCCGCCGGTCGCGCACGGCGCCGCCAACCAGATAGACCTGCAGGCCAGCGAGATCAGACACGGTGGGTGCCTTTACGGAACAGGTCGTAGCGCCGGCGGGCGCTGAAGTCGGACAGATAGCCCGGGACGATGGCTTCCAGCGCGACCGGCTCGATGCCGAGCTCCTTGAGGCCGTCGCCGGTGCCGGTGTTGTCCACCGTGGCGGAGAGGTAATTGTCGAGAGTATAGGGCTGGCCCGGCAGGCGACCGAGCACCTGCGCCTGCAGCCGGGAGAGCCGGTCGCTGAGGCCGATGATCCTGCGCTCGTGGCCGGAGACGCGGGCAGTGTATTCCACCAGCTCGCGCAGGGTATAGGTCTTTGGCCCGCACAGCTCGAAGGTGCGGCCGAAGGTGGCGCGCTCGTTCAGGCTGTTGATGAAGGCCCAGGCGACGTTGTCCACGTAAACGGGGCTGAAACGCGCCTCGGGGGTCGGCAGCGGAAAGAAGCCGGGGGCACGCTTGAGCAGCCTGGCGAAACGGCTGAAGAAGCTGTCGCCTGGTCCGAAGATCACCGATGGCCGGAACGCGGTCACGGCCAGCGCTTCGCCGTGAGCCGCCAGGGCGATGCGCTCGCCCTCCGCCTTGCTGCGCAGGTAACGACTGGGAGCATCGCGGGCGGCGCCCAGCGCGCTCATGTGCAGCAGGCGCCGCACTCCAGTGTCAAGGCAGGTCTCCGTAACCTTGCGGACCAGCTCCACGTGGACCTGCTCGAAGCCGCTGCCGTCACGGCTCGGGTCATTGAGGATGCCGACCAGGTTGATCACGCAATCCACTTCCGCGAAATGGGCGCGGAGGTTCTGTGGATCGTGGATGTCCGCTTCCATCAGCTGCAGGTTCGGCAACACCAGCAAGTCCCGCTGGCGTTCGCGGCGGCGGGTGAGCACGCGCACCGACAGCCGGCTGCTGGCCAGCCGCGAGCAGATGTGGCGGCCGACGAAGCCGGATCCGCCGAGAATGCAGATGCTGCGAACGTGCATACCTTTCCCTTGCTGCCGTCATCCTCGCTGACAGTGTACGGGAAAGCGGCGCGAGCTTGCCGCCGGCAGCCATGCTGTGGAGCCGCTGGTATGCAGGTGGTGACGCTCAGCGCGCCTGGCAAGCGGGCCGGGACGGACGACGAGGTGCCGCGGCGCAGGGTCGGTGTCGGGTCCGAACGCAAGGCGGGCAGCTGCGGATACCGCAGCTGCCCGCCTGTCATGAGGCCATTGGAGCGTCGGCCTCAATCCTTGATGCCGAGCTTCTTTTCCAGGTAGTGGATGTTGGTGCCGCCCTGCTCGAAATTGGGGTCGTTCATGATGTCCTGATGCAGCGGCACGTTGGTCTTGATGCCATCGATGACGATCTCGGCCAGCGCCGTGCGCATGCGCGCGATCGCCGAGGCGCGGGTATCGCCGTGGGCGATCAGCTTGGCGATCATGGAATCGTAATGCGGCGGCACGACGTAGCCATTGTAGAGGTGCGAGTCGACCCGGATACCGGGACCGCCCGGCGGATGGTACTGCTCGATCCGGCCGGGCGAGGGCAGGAAGGTCTTCGGATCCTCGGCGTTGATCCGGCACTCGATGGCATGCCCGGTCCAGCGGACCTGATCCTGGGTGTAGCTGAGCGGATAGCCGGAAGCGATCAGCAACTGCTCGCGGACGATGTCGATGCCGGTCACCATCTCCGTGACCGGGTGCTCCACCTGCACGCGGGTATTCATCTCGATGAAGTAGAACCGGCCGTCCTGGTACAGGAACTCGAAGGTGCCGGCGCCGCGGTAGTTCATCCGCCGGCAGGCGGCCGCGCACAGCTCGCCGATCTCCTCGCGCTGCTCCTGGGTGATCCCCGGCGCCGGCGCTTCTTCGACGACCTTCTGGTGGCGGCGCTGCATGGAACAGTCGCGCTCGCCGAGGTGGATGGCGTTGCCCTGGCCGTCGCCCAGCACCTGGATCTCGATATGGCGCGGGTTGTCCAGGAACTTTTCCATGTAGACGGTGCTGTTGCCGAAGGCGTTGCTTGCCTCCGACTTGGTCAGCGAGATGGCGTTGAGCAGCTGCGATTCGCTGTGCACGACCCGCATGCCGCGGCCGCCGCCGCCACCCGAGGCCTTGATGATGACCGGATAGCCGATATCGCGGGCGATCCGCAGGTTGGTGTCCGGATCATCGCCCAGCGGGCCGTCCGAGCCTGGCACGCAGGGGATGCCGGCTGCCTTCATCGCGTTGATGGCCGAGACCTTGTCGCCCATCACGCGGATGGTGTCCGGATGCGGGCCGATGAAGACGAAGCCGGACTGCTCGACGCGTTCCGCGAAGTCGGCGTTCTCGGCCAGGAAGCCGTAGCCGGGATGGATGCCGACGGCGTCGGTGACCTCGGCCGCCGAGATGATGGCCGGGATGTTCAGATAGCTCTGCCCGGATTGGGGCGGACCAATACAGACCGACTCGTCCGCCAGCCGCACGTGCTTGAGGTCACGGTCGGCGCTGGAGTGGACGGCGACAGTACTGATGCCGAGTTCGCGGCAGGCGCGCAGGATGCGTAGCGCGATTTCGCCGCGGTTGGCGATGAGGATTTTCTCGAGCATGGAAGATGCCTGTCCTGTTGGCGAGGGTTACTCGATGACGAACAGCGGCTGGTCGAACTCGACCGGCTGCCCGTTTTCCACCAGGATAGCCTTGATGACGCCGTCCTTGTCCGCTTCGATCTGGTTGAGCATCTTCATGGCTTCGATGATGCAGAGCGGATCGCCGACCTTGACGCGGCTGCCAACTTCGGTGAACGGCTTGGCGCCCGGCGCCGGCGCCCGATAGAAGGTACCGACCATGGGCGAGCGGACGGTATGGCCCGCCGGCACGGCCGGTTCGTCGGCGGCCGCCGGAGCAGCGGGCTGCGGAGCGGCGGCAGGTGCCGGCGCGGCAGTCGGGACGGTGACATGCTGCACGGTCGGAACAGGTGCAACGCTGCTGCCGCGGCTGATACGGACCGATTCCTCGCCTTCCTGGATCTCGATCTCGTTGATGCCCGATTCCTCGAGAAGCTCGATCAGGCGCTTGATCTTGCGAATATCCATCAGTGCTTGTCCTTATTTGTTCGACAAATGGCGCACTGCGGCCTGCAGTGCGAGTTCGTAGCCTTGAGCGCCGAAGCCGGAAATGACGCCCACGGCAATGTCCGAGAAATACGACTGCCGTCGGAATGCCTCGCGGGCATGAACGTTCGACAGATGGATTTCGATGAACGGGATGCCGACTCCGAGCAGCGCGTCGCGCAGGGCGATGCTGGTATGGGTAAAGGCGGCGGGATTGAAGAGGATGAAGGCCGTGCCATCCGTGCCTGCAGCATGGATGCGCTCGATCAGCGCGTGTTCGCTGTTGCTTTGCAGGCTCTCAAGCTGGATGCCGGCCGCTGCCGCCTGTTCGGCCAGGCGTGCGCAGATGTGGTCCAGGGTGTCGCGCCCGTAGATGGACGGCTCTCGCCGTCCCAACAGGTTCAGGTTGGGCCCATTCAGCACCAGCACCTTGTTCATCGCATCCTCGCAGGCCTTCAGCGCGTCCCGATTGCACAGGGAGCGGATTCTGCAGCAATCGTGACAGGATGTCTACTTCCCTGCAAGATACGCGAAAATCGCCGAAGATCTCTGCCAGATTGCTGCTAGGTGCTGCCCAGGAGCGGGCGGACCGCTGCTTCGAGCTCCTGTCGTTCGAGTTCGCCGCGGAAGATGTGGCGGACGATGCCCTGCCGGTCGATGATGGCGGTATGCGGCAGGGTTCCGGCATCGTTGGCGTACAGCTGCGATACTTCCAGCGCCGCCTGCACGCCGTACAAAATGGGATAGTTTACTCCCGCTTCTTCGGCGAAACTTCGAGCTGCGTCACGTTTGTCGACGGCAACGCCGACGATCTGCAGGCCCTGCGGGCCCAGTTCGCGCTGCAACTCCACGAGCATCGGCACTTCCCGCACGCAGGGCGGGCACCAGGTGGCCCAGAAGTTGAGAACGACGACCTTGCCGTCCCATTGCGCGACCGACTGCAGCTGGTCGTCCAGGTCCGGCAGCTGGAACAGCGGGCGCCGGCTCGCCTCGGCAAGGCGCTGCGCCTTGTCGTAATACAGGTAGCCCCCGATGCCGGCGCCGGCGCCGATGACAGCGGCGACGATGACGGCGGCGGCAAAGCGCCAGTTCATAGCAGACCTCCGAATGCGGTGCGGACGCGGGCGGCGAAGGCGGCCGGCTCAAGGAAGCCGACCACGCGCTGATCGGTGCGCTCGATGCCCTGTGCGTCGTAGAAAATGACTGCGGGCGGCAGGAAGACGTCAAGGTGCTTGAGCAGGGCCTTGTCGTCCTCGGTCATGGCCGTCACGTCGATGGTCAGCAAGTGCGCGCCGCGCAGGGCCTGCTGCACTTCCGGCGCCGGGAATGTGGCGCGCTCGAGCTGGATGCAGTACACGCACCAGTCGGCGCGCACGTCCAGCATGACCGGCTGCTGCATGCTGCGGGCCTGCGCCAGTGCTGCCTCGAGCTCCGCCACGGTATGCACGCGTCGTGACGCCGCGACGGTGGTGGCAGCCTCGGTGCGGGCGCCGATCCCGGCCAGTGGCCGCCAGAAGTCGCTGCCGCCGGTCGCAGCACCGACCAGCAGCAGGCTGCCCCAGACCAGCAGCAGCACCCCGCCGAATTTGCGCAGCCTCGCACCGCCGCCGGCGTCGACGGTGAGCGGATCGAAGGCGCCGAGATAGACGGCACAGCCAAGCAGCAGCGCTCCCCAGAGCGCCAGCGCCAGGTGGCCGGGCAGCAGGCGCTCCACCAGCCACAGGGCGACGATGAGGAAGCCGACCCCGAACAGCTGGCGGACCCGCTCCATCCACGGTCCCGAACGTGGCAGCCAGCGGCCGGCGGCGGTGCCGATCAGCAGCAGCGGCAGCCCCATGCCGTTGGCCAGGATGAACAGCGCCAGGCCGCCGAGGACGTAGTCGCCCGTGCCGCTGATGAAGGCCAGCGCGGCGATCAGCGCCGGGCCCGAGCAGGCGCCGACGATCAGCGCCGACAGCACGCCCATGATGGCGGCGCCGATGAAGGTGCCGCCTTTCTGCATACGGGAGAGCTCCGTCAGCCGGGTTTGCAGGCCGGCCGGCAGCTGCAGGGTGAATACGCCGAACATCGCCAGCGCCAGGACCACGAACAGGCCCGCGAAGGCCCCCAGGATCCAGGGGCTCTGCAGATCCGCCTGGATCGCCACGCCCGACAGGCCGGCGGCGATGCCAGCCAGCGCATAGGTCACGGCGGTGGCTTCGACGTAGACCAGCGACAGCAGGAAGGCGCGCATGCCGCCACGGTGGCGGTCGCCGGCGATCAGGCCCGATAGGATCGGGATCATCGGATAGAGGCAGGCGGTGAAGGCGAGCAGCAGGCCGGCGACGAAGAAGCCGCCGAGGATCAAGAGCGGCTGGCCGCCGGCGAGCAGGCCCTGGAGGCCGCCGCCGGCTGCCGGTGCGGGCGCCGTCGGCAGCGGCTGAGCGGGGGCGCTGCCAGCCGCCAGCACGACTTCGGTGGACTGCGGTGGATAGCAGAGACCGGCATCGGCACAGCCCTGATACTGCGCCTGCAACAGGGTGCCTTCGGGCAGCGGCCGGTCGAGCCGGAGCCGGGCCTCGACCGGGCCGTACAGCACCCGCAGCCGACCGAAGTAGGGGTCGTCCATGAGGGTGCCTTCGGGCAGCGTCAGCTCGACCGTTTCGGCTTCGCCGTTCGGCAAGGTCAGCGCAATCTTGTCGCGATAGAGATAGAAACCCTCGCGGGTATCCCAGCGGGCGACGATTTCCTGCGGTGAGGCCAGCACGGCGCTGAACGGGAAAGCCTCTTCCGCCGGCGGAAACTTGGTTTGCGCGGAACCGCCGAACAGGCCGCCCAGGCCACTGGCATGGACGGGCAGCGTCAGGCAGAGAGTGAGGAGCAGCAGTACGGTCCGCCGCAATTGCATCGGCATGTCGATGAAGCCCTGGTCCTTATTTGTGTGCGGAGGTCTGCTCGCGCGTCCAGTGCAGGTATCCGCTCAGCCCTCTGACGACAGGGACCGCAATGATCTCGGGAAGTTCGTAAGGATGGAGATCGCGGATGAGCTGCTCGGCCCGAGGATAGGCCTCGTCCGTGGTCTTGATGATCAGCTGCAGCTCGGGATCGGCATGGGTTTCTCCCTGCCAGCGATAGAACGAGGTCAGCCCCGGCAGTACGTTGACGCAGGCGGCAGCGCCGTCCTCGATCAGCGTCTCGGCGATCCGGCGGGCGACCTCCATGCTCGGGCAGGTGCACAGCAGTACGAGATGGGTGGCGTCCATATAAACTCCCGGGCTTCTGCCCTCGCCGCCGGCTGCAGGCGGCGGTCTTTGCACAGGCTGGGGCTTGAATTGTACCAGCCCGCCCCTTACAGGGGGCTGGTCTGCCGCGGGCATTTCCTATCTTGACTCCCGTTTGCGCCCGACTATCATTAGCACTCACCTGAGGCGAGTGCTAACAGCGCGCCAACAGATCTTCTCAACAGACCAGTGCAATCCAATCCAGTAGGGAGATTAGGTTCGATGAACATCCGCCCATTGCACGACCGCGTGATCATCAAGCGTATGGAAGAGGAGCGCACGTCTCCCGGCGGGATCGTGATCCCTGACACTGCGGCGGAGAAGCCGATCCGCGGTGAAGTGGTCGCCGTCGGTAAGGGCAAGCTGATGGAGAACGGCGAGGTCCGCCCGCTGGACGTGAAGGTGGGCGACAAGGTGCTGTTCGGCAAGTACTCCGGCACCGAAGTGAAGGTGGACGGGCAGGAGCTCCTCGTCATGCGCGAGGAAGACATCATGGCGATCATCGAAGGCTAAGCGCCGTCGCTACCCTACTCTCCACAGATTCATAGAGGAAACAGACAATGGCTGCCAAAGACGTACGTTTTGCTGATGACGCTCGTAGCCGCATGGTCGAGGGCGTGAACATTCTGGCCAATGCGGTAAAGGTCACTCTGGGTCCGCGCGGTCGCAACGTGGTGCTGGAGAAGAGCTTCGGCGCCCCGACCGTCACTAAGGACGGTGTCTCCGTCGCCAAGGAGATCGAGCTCAAGGACAAGTTCCAGAACATGGGCGCCCAGATGGTCAAGGAAGTGGCGTCGCAGACTTCCGATGTCGCCGGTGACGGCACCACCACCGCCACCGTGCTGGCGCAGGCCATCCTGCGCGAGGGCATGAAGGCGGTTGCCGCCGGCATGAACCCCATGGACCTCAAGCGCGGCATCGACAAGGCGGTGAATGCTGCCGTCGAGGAAATCCGCAAGCTGGCCGTGCCCTGCACGGACGACAAGACCATCGCACAGGTCGGCATGATTTCCGCCAACAGCGATGAGTCCATCGGCAGCATCATTGCCGAGGCGATGAAGAAGGTCGGCAAGGAAGGCGTGATCACGGTCGAGGAAGGTTCCGGCCTCGAGAACGAGCTGGAAGTGGTCGAGGGCATGCAGTTCGACCGCGGCTACCTGTCGCCGTACTTCATCAACAACCAGCAGTCCATG
>Ga0079224_100009306_pt1 | contig 13383 bp, 11 predicted proteins | sample Stecom2015_FD_80414 | JGI IMG/M metagenome (GOLD analysis project Ga0079224, IMG submission 80414) | Agricultural soil microbial communities from Utah to study Nitrogen management - Steer compost 2015 | ecosystem: Environmental > Terrestrial > Soil > Agricultural land | place: USA: Utah... | reverse complement strand
GGCTGCGGTACTCGTGGAGCGGTTCTAGCGAGACCTCCGCCGGGGAACCCGGGGTATCGACAGCGAAGGGGGAACGCAGCGGTACTCACGTGAGCGGTGTGCCAGCCGGGGCGGTCGTGAAAGGGGAGACCGGCGGTACTCGCGCCGAGGCCATCTTGGGCCTAGTGGGGAACTAAGGGTACCGGGCGGGTACCGGGCGCCGCGCCGGGGTACGCCGGGCGGTGAGGTTCGAGTGTTCCCGGATGCGAGGCAGGTATAGCCTGGTCCGGTGTACGTTCCCAGCCGCTTCCGTGAGGACGACCGTGACAGGCAGCTGGCGTTCATGCGCCAGCACGGTTTCGCGCTCGTGATATCCGCACCGGCGTCTGGTCCGGTGGCGACGCATCTGCCCGTCACCGTGACCGTGGACGGGGGCGACGTGATGATACGAGGACACTTCGCGAAGGCGAACCGGCACTGGCGTGCCCTAGGCGCAGGCGAGACGCTGGTCGTTTTCTCCGGGCCGCATGCCTACGTGTCCCCCCAGCACTACGACGCGGTCGAGAGCGTGCCGACCTGGAACTACCTGGCGGTCCACGCGTACGGGACGGGACGAACGATCCATGAGCCGGAAGAGAACCTGCGGCTGCTCCGGGAGCTGATCGGTGTGCACGAGCGGTCCTACTGGGCTCGGTGGCAGGAGCTTCCCGAGCGCTACCGACAGGGGATGTTGGGCGGCATCGTCGGGTTCGAGGTGAAGGTCGCTCGCATCGAGGGGAAGGCCAAGCTCAGCCAGAACAAGAGCGAGGCCGAGCAGTGGCGTATCGCCGCGTCGCTCCGGGAGTCGGCGGATCCGGTCAGCAGGGCCCTGGCTGAGGAGATGGAGCGTCGACTCGGCGAGCCGGTGGCGGCAGAGGGGTCCGGCGAAGACACTGCCATCCGCGCCGGTGGGGACTCGCCCTAGGTCGGGCGTTGGCCTGTCGTCTTCAACCGAAGTGGTAGCCGCGCACGTGGATGGGACCGGCGATCTCGCCGAGCCTCAACGCCTTGAGGGTGAGCTGGTGGCCGGTGTCCTCGACGACCCCGTCGACGACCAGCATCGAGGCGTCGCGCAGCAGCACGCGCTGCTCGTTCCACAGATCGGGAGAGATGATCACCTGCGCCCGCACGGGACCGTCCTCGAGGACGAAGAACGCGAACCCCTTGGCCGTGCCGGGCCTCTGGCGGCCCACCACGAGGCCGGCGGTCAACACCCGTGTCTTGCGGGGGGTCCGACGCAGACGCAGCAGCGGCACGCAGCCGAGCTCGCGGAGCTGGTCGCGCACCAGGTCGACGGCGTGGACCTCTAGGGTGCTCATGCGCGTGGTCTGGTAGTCCCACACGAACCGCTCGGGGAGCGTCATGCGGGGCAGCACGGGGGTCGCTACCGGAGCGGAGAACAGCGGCCGCCTCCCCGGCTCCGAGGAGTTCGCCAGCACGCCCGTCCGATAGAGCGCCTCCCGGCGGGGCTGCACCGCGTCGAAGGCGCCGGCGCGTACCAACGCCTCCACGACGTCCCGCTCCAGAGCGACGCGCTGATGGAGGTCCTCGACCCCGCAGAAGGGACCGTGGGCCAGCCTCTCGAGCATGATCTCCCGCGCCGCGTCCTCCGAGACGCCCGTGATCCCGGACAGGGGAGGCCGGATGGCCTTGACGGCGCCTCCCTGCGACGGTGCGCTGTCGGCGATCCGCGCACCCGGGTGGTCGGGCTCCGGGACGCTGCCTGCTCCGGCGGCCCCTTCCGAGCCGCTGCCCAAGGAGACGCGCTCCACGCGGAAGTGGAGGCCGGAGCGGTTGACGTCGAAGGGCAGGAACGGGACGCCCCAGTCTCGCGCCTCGTGGCGCTTCGTCTGCCGCGACCACATGCCCGGCTCCTCGGTGAGGATCGCGGCCATGTACTCGGCGGGGTACTGCACCCGCAGCCAGCCGCTGGCGTAGGCATGCAGCGCGAACGCCCAGGCGTGCGACTCGGCGAACCCGAACCCCTGGTAGCCCTTCACCGCGTCGAAGACGGTCTCCGCCTCCTCGCGCGTGGCGCCCACGTGGCGCATCGCCCCCTCCACGAAGCGCCGCCTGTCGGGCTCGATGTCCTCCAGGTCAGCGAAGCCGGACACCTTCTTGCGGAACCTGTCGGCCTCGATCCAGCTCATGCCCGCGAAGTGCACGGCGATCCTCAGCACGTCCTCCTGGAACAGCAGCACCCCGTAGCTCTTCGCGAGCACCGGCTCCAGGGAGGGATGCCAGTAGGTGACGCTCTCCAGGCCTTGCCGCCGGCGCAGGTAGGGGTGGACGGTGCCGGACTGGATGGGCCCCGGCCGGATGAGGGCGATCTGGTGTGAGAGGTCCTTGAGGTTGCGGCTGCGCATCACGCGGCTGGTGTGCTGCTGGCTCGGGCTCTCGACCTGGAAGAGGCCGAGGGTCGCCCCCTCGGAGATCAGGTCCCATACGCGTTCATCGTCAGGGAGGTCGGCGAGGTCGAGCCACACGCCCTCGAGGCGGAAGACCTCTTCACGGGCGCGCTCCAGCGCCGACAGCATCCGCAGACCGAGCAGGTCGAGCTTGATCAGCCCCATGGCCTCGGCGTCGTCCTTGTCGAGCTGCAGCAGCTTGATGCCGCCGGAGGAGCGCTCCAGCGGCGAGTAGTGGGTGAGGGGATCGCGCGAGAGCACGACGCCGCCGGCGTGAGGAGCGATGTGCCTGACGTGCTTGCGCTCCATGCGCTTGAGCAGCGCGATGAACGTGTCCGCCACCGGCGCGTCGCCGAGCACCTCGCGCAGCGCCACCTCCGCCTTCTCCACGGACGCCGGACGCAGCCCGCGGAAGTCGCGGCCGAGCGCCTTCGTGAGCCGGTTGCGTAGCTCGGGCGGCAGGCCCAGCGCACGACCGAGGTCCTGCACCGCCAGCGGCAGGCGGTAGGTGATCTTGTTGCAGACCATCGCCTCGGTCGTGGCGCCGAAGCGCTCCTCGACCCAGGCGAGCACCTCATCGCGCCGGGCCGAGGAGATGTCGATGTCGACGTCTGGCATGCTCGTCTTCCCGGTGTGCAGGAAACGCTCGAAGAGCAGGTCGTGCTTGAGGGGGTCGGCCTGCGTCACCCCGAGCAGGTAGCAGACGATGCTCGCCGCCGCGGACCCTCTGCCGGCCGCGAGGATCCCGCGCTGCCGGCAGTAGTCGGTGACCTCGGCCGCGACGAGGAAGAAGTCCGCGAGTCCCAGCGCCCTGATCGTGGCCAGCTCCTTCTCCAGGCGCTGCCTGGCGGTCACGAGCGTCTCGCCCTCGTAGCGTTCGAGCAGGGCGGCGTAGCAGCGTTCGACGATGTGCTCCTCCGCGCTACGCCCGTCCGGCACCCTGGCCTTGGGTGGGACGAGGCGGTCGGGTAGCAGCTCGAAGTGACAGCGCTCGGCGACCCAGTCGGCGTTCAGCGCGCCCTCCGCGAACGGGAGGCGGGCGGCGACCTCTTCGGGGGAGGGGAGGTACTGGCAGGCGTTCTGAGGACGCCGTTCGTTGGGCTCCTGCACGCTCAGGCCGAGGCGCCCGCAGGTGACCGCGTCGTATAGCCGGTAGTCCTCGGGGTCCAGGTAGCGCACCTGCGGAGCGCTCACCACCGGCAGGGAGAGGCTCTGTGCCAGGCGTCTCAGCACACGGGCGCGGCGCTCGTCCCAGCGGTAGCGGTCGTGGAAGAGTTGCACGTAGAGGCGGTCCTGGAACGCCCCGGCGAGCTGCCTGAGCGCCTCCTCGAGCTCGCCGATCCGCCGCTGCGCCAGCAGCCTCGCCGGCAGGCCCTCGCGGCCGCCCGTCAGCAGGACGAGGTCGTGGGTGTGGGCCAGCAGGACGGGGAAGGGGACGTCGCGCTCGGCGCGCTCGTGAGCCTGGGAGACGAGGCGGCAGAGCGTCCCGTACCCCACGCGCGAGGCCGCTATGACCACCAGCGGGTAGACCTCGTCCTCGAGGCGCACCGGCACCGTCGCGCCGATCAGCGCCCTCACGCCGTGCTCCCGCGCGGCCTGGAACAGCTCGACGCCGCCCGTGACGTTGAGGTCGTCGGTGAGCGCTACGTAGCGGTAGCCCAGCTCGGCGGCGCGCCTCACCAGGCACGTGGGGCTGGCCGTGCCGGCGCCGAAGCTGAAGTAGGAGTGCACGTTCAGCAGGGCTGACAGCCGGCTACCGCCGCGGGCGGGGGAGAGCCGGCCCGAGGGAGGCTCCGGCCGGCCATCGGCCGCGCCGTCGCGGGGCGGGTCCGACGCGGGAGCCGGCCTAGGAGGGGTCAGCGGGCGCACGGGAAGACACCCTGCCCGCCGTGCTCCTGGCGGCTCAGGTCCAGAGCGTGGCTACCGGCGCCGCGAACAGCCGGTCGCCGAACGACAGGACCGAATCCCCGTCGTGGAGCAGCACCCCGCAGGCGAAACGCTCGCCCAGGTGTTCCCTCAGCCTGTTCAGGCCCCTGAAGTCTCCCTGTCCGATGGTCGCCGCGGCCTTGACCTCGACGGCCGCGATGGTGCCGCCTGGCGCCTCGATCACCACGTCCACCTCCGAGCCGTCGCGGTCCCTGAAGTGGGAGAACCGCAGGTCGTCGTCCCGCCAGCTCGCTTGCCTCACGAGCTCCTGGAGGACGAACGTCTCCAGCAGCGGGCCGTAGAGATGACGGTCGCGGTAGACGGCTTCCGACGTCACGTTCAGCAGGGCGGCCGCCAGCCCGGTGTCGCCGACGTGCAGCTTGGGGGTCTTCACGAGCCGTTTCAGGCGGTTGTTGTGCCAGGCCGGCAGCTCGTAGAGCAGGAACAGCCGCTTGAGCAGCGAGACGTAGGTGGCGATCGTGGGTCGGGAGAGCTGGAACGGCGCCGCCAGCTCCGTGAAGTTCAGCATGCTCGCGGTGTGGGAGGCTGCCACCTGCAACAGGCGGGGTAGCGTCTCGGCCGACGTCACCTTGGCGATGTCCTGCACGTCGCGCTGCGCCAACGCCTGGCTGTAGTCGCGGTACCAGGCGCGGCGACGGGCTTCGGCCCCTCGGGCCAGGGCCGCGGGGTACCCGCCTGCCACGACCCGCTCCGCTAAGCGACTCCCGAGGCGCTCCGTACGCTCGCCACGGAACCGGGCGGCCAGCAGCCTGTCGAGGAACCGAGGCTCCGATCCCTCCAACTCCGCCTGCGCCAGCGGGTGGAGCGGCACGACCTCCATCCGCCCGGCCAGGGAGTCGGATAGGCCTCGCGTGCTCAGGAGGTCGGCCGATCCGGTCAGCAGGAAGCGGCCGGCCCGGCGGTCCTCGTCGACCGTCCTCTTGAGAGCGGTGAACACCTGGGGCGCGCGCTGCACCTCGTCGATCACGGCGCGGTCCGGCAGGTCGTCCACGAACCGGATCGGGTCGGCGGCTGCCGCCGCGCGCGTCACGTCGTCGTCGAACGTGAAGTAGCCGTAGCCCCTCTGCGCCGTGAGGGAACGCGCCAGCGTCGTCTTCCCGCTCTGCCGCGGCCCCTGGAGCAGCGCGACGGGCGAGTCGGCGAGCGCCTGGAGCAGCCTGTCGCGCACGAGCCTCGGGACCGCCGGTTGCATCCTCGGCGAAGTGTAAACGGCATGGCCGGCAGAACGCAAATGACATGGGCGGCAGAACGTAAGCCCGGGGATCGTAGCAGCGTGTGGTTCCACTCTGCTGGCGGCCGGTCAATCGCTGACCCTCGCTACCCACCAGCCCTCGCCCTCCCGGTACAGCTCGACCCTCACGCCGCCCTCGAGCTCGACGAAGAAGTAGTCGCGGTGCAGCTCTTCCGCTTCCCACCAGCGGCCGTCGTAGCACCAGCTGTCGATCACGGAGAGGACGCGACTCGGGCGCCGGCCCTGGCCTTGCCTTCGCGGGCGGGAAGCGGGCTGGTCCCACGCCACCGCCGCGGGCGTGCCATCCCGAGCGGGCGTGACGACGGCCGGTGTCATGAGCACGCGCACGGCTTACCCGCCTCACGCGGCCTCGAGGCCGTACTCCTCGGTGTAGCGCTGCCGCGACCCGTTGAGAAGGGAGCTGCTGCGGCCGCTGGGCTCCGTCCTGCCCGCGCTCTCGGCATGGGATGCGGCGCCAGCCGACACGTGAGCGTCCTCGGTGTCCGCGTGCGCGCCGGTGTCTTCCCCGCCGGTGAACAACGCGTCGAGGTAGGACGCCGCTGCGCCTGTGGCGTCCGTGGGCTGAGGGGCGGCCGGTAGGCCGGCGGATGAGAACTGCTGCGGGACATCCCCACGCGTCAGCGGCGCCACCTCGGCCGTGCCGTCGAACAGCGGGACCGCCGCCGCCGTCACGGCGGCCGGTGTCAGCGGGGCCTTCGTCACGTTGCGAGCCTGCGCCGTGCCCCCCACCCTCCGGCTCACCACCGAGGCGTTGGCGTACGCGCCGTCCTCGTCAGCGTAGCCACGCCAGCGCCAGACGAGGTCGACCGCCTGGGAGTGCGTGTCTCCCCATTCGAGACGGCGTTGGGCCGTGGGGAAGCGCTCCAAGGTCGCCTCGAGGGCGCGCTGTCTACGCTCGCGCACCGGCCACAACCCCTCCTGCTCGGCGAGCCGCTCGGGCGAGGCGAGCTCCAGGGTGAGGCGTTCGATGGGTTGCCCGTAGGCGTGGCTGTCCTCCAATGCGAACAGCGCCTGCTGGCGGATGTGGCGTGCCTGTGTCAGGGGCCGCTTGCTCAACCGGCTCGCGCGCCTGGTGCCGCTGGGAAGGCTGGCCGTGAGCGTCAGGCGGCGCGTCGTGCGACCCCCCAGCTCGCGGGCCAGCTCCCCGGCTAGCCTGTCGAGCGCCGGCAGGAGGCGCTGGGGCTCGACCACGGGGTCCTCGAAGGCGAGCGAACGAGCGACGGCCGGCGCCGGCTCGAACGGCCGCAGATCGGTGTGGCGGGGACCGTGTAGGTAGGGGAGGAGAGCATCGCCCTCCGCCGCCAGGTACGAAGAGATCTGGGAGGCGGTCCAGCTGGCGAGATGGGCAGCCGAGGACAGCCCCAGCCATGTAAGGCGGGTGAGGTTGGCTTCGGACAGGCCGACCCTGCGCAGGAAGCGCAACGGCAAGCGAGCCAGGAAGCCCTTCACGTCATCGACGCGCCTCACCGTTCCGGGGCGGGAACTGACGGCGGCGAGCTCGGCCGTCTCGCGGTCATGGGCTAGGCCGACGCGGACGCCGTAACGGGCGGCCAGCTCCTCTGCCTCGACGTCGTCCAAGCGCGCCAGCGCCCTGCCGCGCGCCGCACCCTCGACCCACGGGGTGTGCTGGTTGAGCTCGCGCAGGAGCTCCTCCCAGGCGTGTTGGAGGTCCGGCTCCGTGTGGGAGACGATCTCGAGGCCCTCGACGCGCATGCGCGCGCCGTCCAGCCGCATACCCGGCGTGATGCCGTGGCGCCTGGCGGGGGCGTTGGCGTGAGTGACGCGTTCCTCCTGAGCGCTGACGAGGGGTACCCGGGCGAGCCCAGGATCGCTCCTGACGGCCAGGTAGAGGTCCAAGGGATCGAAGCAGAGGGACGCGATCATGCGGCGGCCACCCTCACCCTCAGGAGCGGGGGTCGCCCGGCGGGCGGGCGACCGGGACGAGGCGGTATGCCTCGGGGGCGGACGACCTTCGTTTCCGTGCGTGACGGTGTTAGCATGCGAACGACCTAGTCAGGACCGCGGCAGCGGTCGGATATGGGCGGCGAAAGGACACATTCCCTTGCTTGGCGGCGGTGGATGTGTCCTTCGTTATCGGTGGGCCAGGATCGCGGGCGTGATGGGCGGTCCCTCAACCACCCCTTTCGAGCAACAGGTCCTGCACGACGTCTCCGCGGAGTAGACCGCGCATGACGCCGTCCACGTGCAGCTGCGAGGCTGGGACCGTGAGGGTTGGGTACGCGGGGTTGTGAGGGCGGAGGCGGTACTGCTTGGGCCTGCTCGAGCGTGCTTTCCACTCGAGGTACTTGAGCGTGGACTCGTCGTCGCCCACCCGAACGGCGCAGACCTCACCAGAGCGCTGCGGTTCGGCGCGGTGGAGCAGCACGACGTCGCCGTCCTCGATGCGGTCCGCCATGGAGTCGCCCCTGACGCGCAGCGCGAAGTGGTCCGGGCGGCCGCGCAGGACCAGGTGGCCCTCGGGTTCCGGGTAGCTGCCGATGGGGAGGCCGGCGGCGATCTCGCCGAAGAGCGGCACTCCCGCGTTCACGCCCAGGAGCTTCAGGCGCGGGGCCCGTCCGGGGCCACGGCTCTCCATGACCAGCTTGCCCTTGGCCTCGAGCGCCTTGAGGTGCTCCCTGAGGGTGGGATAGGTGATGCCGAAGCTGCGAGCCAGAGCTGAGAGGTCCGGCGTGGTGCCCGCGCGCTCGTAAGCCGCACGCAGCGCGCCCAGGATCTGGTTCTGCTTGACCGGCCGTGGCGGCATGGACCCACTCCCTTCGTTACCCTTAGATACTAAGGGTAAGGCACAGGATATGAGCGGGTCGGGTGAGTGTCAAGCGGCAGAAGCCCAGCTGACAAGCGGCCGCGTTGCTAGATTGGCCCATGGCCGACATGGAGCCGAACGACAGGGAGATCCTCCGACTGGAGCGCAGCTTCTGGTTCAGCGACGCCCCGTTCTACGAGGCCAACCTGACGGCCGACTGCCGCATGACGTTCCCCAGCCTGGGACTGCTGGACCGCGACCAAGCGATCGCCGGCATAGCAGCGGGCCCACGCTGGGACTCGGTTGAGATGCGGGAGGAAAAGGTACAGCGATTGGGGGCAGATGCCGCCGTCGTCTCCTACGCGGCCAGGGCGCGGCGCGGCGAAGAGGTCTACGAGGCGCTGGTGGGCAGCACGTACGTGTGGGAGAGTGGCACCTGGAAGCTCACCTACCATCAACACACCCCGGTGACGCCCCAGGCAACGAACTAGCTCAGAGGTCAGCGTCCTCGAGGGCGGCGCCGAGCTTCTCCAGCTCCTCACGGTTGAGCCGCTCCCGCCTCTCGCGCTCGGTGAGGATCGCCCTGACGTCGGCGGCTTCGATGAGCAGCGGAGCGGCGGTAGATCCGCGCGACGCTACGCCAGCCTCGACCACCATCTCCATCAAGGCGTCCTCTGACACGCCGAGGACCTCGGCGGCCTGCGCCAGGGTCAGCGGAGGTTCGGCGCTGTCGCGTCGGCGTGCCATCAGGAACAGAGGTTACGCCGGACGGGACCGGGGTAGCCTTCGACCGGTGAACGACCCCACGACACCGACCAAGCCACCCCGGCTACGGGCGGGCGACACGCTCTGCGCCGTGTCGCTGTCGAGCGGCGGGGCGGCCGAACACCCGCTGAGGTACGAGCAGGGCAAGCGGCAGATGGAGGAGACGTTCGGGGTAAGGGTGATCGACGCCCCCAACGCGACGGCTGACGACGCCTGGCTGTACCGCAACCCGGAGGCCCGGGCCGACGATCTCCACTGGGCGTTGCAGAACCCCGAGGTGACGGGCATCGTCTCCGCGATCGGCGGCGAAGACTCCGCGCGCATCCTGCCCTACGTCGACCCGGCCATCATCCAGAGCAACCCGAAGGTGTTCATGGGCTTCTCGGACGCGACCGTGACGCTCACCGCCTTCAGGAACGCCGGCTTGGTCGCGTTCCACGGCCCCGCCGTCATGACCGACCTGGCCGAGAACGGCGGCATCGTGCCGTTCGTCGAGCGCAGCGTGCGGCGCAACCTGTTCGAGGCCTGGACCGGCCCGCTCGAGCACGCGACCGAGTGGACCGAGCAGTACCTGCACTGGGGCGATCCCCGGCTGCTTGCCGAACGGCGACGGTTCTTACCCAGCGAGGGACCGGCCTGGCTGCAGGGCGCAGGTAGCGTCGAGGGGCGGCTGGAAGGCGGCAACATCGAGGTGCTGGAGTTCCTCAAGGGCACGCCATGGTGGCCGGGAGCCGAGCGCTGGAGCGGCGCCGTGCTGTGCCTCGAGACCAGCGAGGAGGCCCCATCGGTGAGCGCGGTCAAGCGCTTCCTGCGCAACTACGGCTCGCAGGGCGTGTTGAGCGTCGCCGCTGCTCTGCTCCTGGCCCGGCCACAGAACTACGCGGCGCGCGACAACTGGTTGCTACAGCAGGGGGTCATCGAGGTGCTCGCCGAGTTCGGCAGAGAGGACATGCCGGTCGTCGCGAACCTCGACTTCGGCCACACCAGCCCGCAGATGGTGCTGCCGCTGGGCTGTTGGCTCCGCGTCGATTGTGCGGCACGGCGACTGGTGCTCATGGAGCCGGGGGTCACCTGAACCGAGCGGCATCCGCTCCCGCCGGGCGCTGGCAGAGAGAGCGACGACCGTGGTCGCGGTCTCTGGCCCAGGCCTCAGGCGTTCAGGTCGGAGTCGCCGCCGCCGAGTAGCAGCGAGCCGAGGTGCAGGCGCGAGGCCTTCGCGACCGCTGCCTCCACGACGGGAAGGCTGGCCTCTCCCAACGGGAGGACGAGCTCGGCGCGCGGCCGGGCCACGCCGAAGCCCTGCACGTGAGTCGCCCCGAGCGCCGCGATCCGGTCGCATAGGGATGCGTCCTCGACGCCTTCGACCACGACGATCGGGAAGCGCTGAGCGAGCTCCAGGACGAAGTCCTCCAGCTGACGGCGGCGGGCGCCCTCTGCGATGCCGAGGGTCACGCTGCGGTCCACCTTGACGCCGTCGACGAGGTCGCCACGCGGGATGCGGTCGTGCAGGTCCGACTCGGTCACGTCATCGAGGAGAACGGCACCGCACAGCTCCCCCACGGCGCGGAGGCTGCCCCACAGGCGCCTGCTGTCCCCGAAGCGTTGTTCGGTGAGCTCGATCCTCACTCGCGCGGCGACGGCCGGCAAGAGACCTTCGAGCGCCTTCGTGGTGGCGGGGCTGACGAGCTGCCGCGGCGAGAGGTTGATGGACACCTGGGCGGAGTCGTGCTGAGCCAGCACAGCGGCCACGCGTTCGATGCTGAAACGGGTGAACACGTCTTGCCGCTTCTCGGCGAGCCAGTGCGGTAGCACGTCGAGAGGCCCGCGCACCGTGCCGTCGGGCAGGTTCCAACGGATCAGCGCTTCGGCCCATTCCGGCTCGCGGTCGACCAGAGCTACGACCGGCTGGAACTGGAAGGCCAGCTCGTTGAGAGGGGGTGTTTCAGTCGCGGATTCGAACACTGAGGGGTCCCAAGGGACTTCCTAATCGGCGTGGCTGACGTGAAGAAGGTGGAGATGACGAGGATCTGGGTCCCTGAGAACCTGCCGACCGACGCTGCCACGTACCCACCTCGGTACGCGTACGCCGGTGGCTACGACGCGGCGGGTCAGCCGGCGTCCCACTCGCCCTTCTGGCCAGCGCTGTCGGCGATCACGGCGTTGGGGGAGAAGGCGTTGGCGACCTGGACGGAACCGAAGGCGAGGCCGAGGACGGTGAGGGTGACGGCGAACGAACGAGCGATCTTCTTGAACATCGTGAGTACCTCCTGAGATGGATGAAAGCTAACTGGGTGGGCGCTTCAGACCCGCTTCAACCTCTGAGGGCCTGCGGTCCGGCAGTTGATGCGGCGCTGAATCGCCCGCCTGCCTAGCCTTCTGGCACTGATTAGGAGGTACGCAGTTGGACAGGTCCGAGGCACTTGCACGACTCTCGAGGTCGACGCGGTTCCAGTTCGTTGGGGAACGACTGGTGGTCCGTGACGTCGCCCTCCTCAAGGCGATAGCCGAGGTGCAGCGGGTCGAAGAGGAGACCGGGGTAGCAGCGAGCGCCGAGGCGCAGGTGGCGCCACGCTACGAGCTCTTCGCTGCTTGATAGCGGCTCCTTCGACCGCTAGGCGAGTACACCCACTGGCGACTTAAGACACGTCAGACCTGGCTGGGACGGGGCTATCCTTCCGGCATGTGGTTGCCGCGCGTCGCCCAGACGGTAGCGGACTCCGATAGGCCCGTCGCCCTTCTCGGCGGCGAGCCCTTCGGTGTGCCGTTCCTGATCGACGCGCTGGGCAAGCAGGCGCCCTTGGTCTGGTTCGAGCTCGGCCCGGCGGCGTCGGACGACCCCGTGGCTCAGGGGAACGCGCTCGCGCGCGCCGTCAACCGGATGTTGACGTCGCCGTTGCTCTCCCTGGCGCTCCCGTACCGGTCGCAACTGTCTGCGCTGGCACGGTTCAGGTCGGACCTACAGCCTCTGCGCTTCGCGGTCACGACCCATCGCCTCGACCTGCCGTTCTTGGCTGACCTCCTCGAGCTCCATGGGAACGGTTACTCGGTCTTGCTCGACGTCAGGCAACCGGTCGCCCACGGCGAAGAGGTCCTGTCGCACTGTCGCGTCGTGGGCCCTGAACAGCTCATGGTCACCCGCGCCGAGGCGGGCGAGATGCTCCCCGCCGCGCTCGACGCCGCTGCCGTGGAAGCGCTCTGGAGGCGTTCCCGGGGCCGCTTCACCGAGCTCAGCGCCCTGGCGAACGAGGCCGTTAACCTGCCGCGGCTCAACGTGCCTTCACCCGAAGGGCCTCTCCTGCCCCCGGGTCAGGAGGAGTTGATCGATCCGCGCCTGGCGGTCTACGCCTACATGCGGGAGGGCGACCCGATCTCCGCGCTGGAGCTCGCTGTGTTGCGCGCTCCCGAGCTGGTAGACGACCTGCTCAGGACGGCCGGACCCAGGTTCCAGTCGGAGGGCCTTCTGGAGCGTCTCCACCTGCTGTTGTCCGCGCTACCGGAGTCGCACTCGCGTGGGGAGCGGGTGCTCGAGTGGCGCTTGGTGGCAGGCGTGGCCACGAACGACCTGCAGGGCGTGGGGGAGGACGTCGACGCCTACCTCAGCGCCCACTCCGCACCCACGTTGCGCGCCAGACGCGCAGGGACGATCCGCCATGACAAGGGCTTCGCCATGGCCGAGCAGGCCGCCCAGGCGAGACGCACGCCCGTGACGCTATGGCAGTACGGCAGGCTTCATCCCAACGACGAGACGGCTGTCGACCTGCTGCGAGAGAGCGTGCGGCTCGCCGAGGAGCAGGGCAGCGCCTACGACGTGGCGCGCAACGCGTACAGCCTCGCCTCCCGACTGCTGCACATGGGCGAGTTCACGCGGGCGGCCAGTTGGGCGCGCTGGGCCCTCGACGTGGTCGACCGCGAGCAGCTTCAGGACGGGAACAGACGTCTGCAGATCGTCAACCAGTTGGCCATGGCTCGGATCATGACGGGGGACCTTCTGGGGCTCCGGAACCTGTTGGAGGACGCCCAGGCCTTGGTCGAAGGCAGCTTGCCTCACCTGGCGACGTACTTCCGCAGCACCCTGGCCCAGCTCGAACTGGCCGAGGGCCGTCCGGCCGAGGCGTGCGAGCTGCTCAAGGCGACCTACCACGCCAGCCCCAGGAAGTACCGCGGGCGTTACGGGTATCAGCTGGTGCGGGCCCTCCTCGAGCTGGGCCGCTCCGACGAGGCCGTCGAGG
>Ga0079224_100009305_pt1 | contig 13384 bp, 12 predicted proteins | sample Stecom2015_FD_80414 | JGI IMG/M metagenome (GOLD analysis project Ga0079224, IMG submission 80414) | Agricultural soil microbial communities from Utah to study Nitrogen management - Steer compost 2015 | ecosystem: Environmental > Terrestrial > Soil > Agricultural land | place: USA: Utah... | reverse complement strand
GTTGATAACTCGTGCCACATCTGGGTAGAAACAGGGCAAACTCTAACCGTATTCTGCCCGCATTTTGGCGGGAAAATGCGGGCAGAATGCGGGAGCATTTCATTGTGATTCTATCCTCATCTGAACCAAGGTTTCAACAATATTTCAGCCATGTGCTACCAAAACTATTTTTTCTTTTAAACCACAAATAAACTATGCATTGCGCTAATGCAATCAACATGTGAAAGGTCTCCACTTTAAAATTGTAATTCCAATAAGATTGTATATATTTAGCTGAATAAAACTCATAGAATAAATAATAAAAAACAATGAAGAGAAAATTGAGAATGGGTATGGTTGGTGGCGGAAAAGATGCCTTCATCGGGTCCGTACACCGTATCGCAGCCTATATGGACGGTCTGGTTGAACTTGTTTGTGGATCATTTAGTATTGATCCCCAGATTAGTAAAGAATCTGGCGAAGCTCTTTTTGTTGCTCCCGACCGAGTATACAAAGACTATAAGGAAATGATCGAAAAGGAAAGTCAGCTTCCTGAAGATGTACGTATGGATTTCCTGACCATTGTTACTCCAAACTTTATCCATTTTGCACCGGCCAAAATGGCCTTAGAGCATGGTTTTAATGTTGTTATTGAAAAACCGATGACCTTTTCAACCGAAGAGGCTATAGAATTACAGGAGCTTGTTGAGCGCACCGGATTGACACTTGCATTAACGCATACATACAGCGGTTATCCAATGGTTAAGCAAGCAAAAGCCATGGTTGCTAACGGAGAGTTAGGGAAAGTAAGAAAAATTATCGTCGAATACCCACAGGGTTGGTTGAGCCGTTTATCTGAACGAGAAGGGAATGCAGGTGCTGCCTGGAGAACCGATCCGAAAAAATCAGGAAAAAGTGGCGCGATGGGTGATATCGGAACCCATGCTGCTCATCTTGCGGAATATGTATCCGGATTAAAAATCAGCGAGCTTTGCGCCGATCTCTCGATCGTCGTGGAGGGAAGACATTTGGACGATGATGGAAATGTGCTTTTGCGCTTTAATAACGGGGCGAATGGTGTTCTCATTGCTTCGCAAATTGCTGCAGGTGAAGAAAATGCTTTAACGATTCGTGTTTACGGTGAAAAAGGAGGGATCGAGTGGAAGCAGCACGATCCTAATAACTTATACGTTAAGCTACTAGATCGTCCTTTACAAGTGTATCGTACCGGAAATGCTTACGAAGCTCCTTATACACTCAGTAGCTTTGCTACCCACAATAGCCGTATTCCCGCGGGGCATCCTGAGGGTTTATTAGAGGCTTTTGGTAATATCTACCGGAACTTTGTGCTGACGGTTTCTGCCAAAATGAATGGTGAAACCCCGACACCTGAGATGTTAGATTTCCCTCAAGTCGGAGAAGGTGTGCGCGGAATGGCTTTTGTTGACCGTGTGGTTGAGAGCAACCAAAGCTCTGAAAAATGGACTAAAGTAGATTAATCACTGTAATTGAGACATAGGTTTGATCGATCAGGATTTCGAACTTATCACTATTCTCGGCCCGACAGCTTCAGGGAAGACCTCCCTGGCTGTTGCTTTGGCTGAACACGTTGGAGGGGAGATTATTAGTGCTGATTCGAGGCAAATCTATCAAGGGATGGATATTGGTACGGGAAAAGACTTGAGTGAATACGGTGATATTCCTTATCACCTGATTGACATTCTGGATGCCGGACAGATCTATGGTGTCGGTCAGTTTCAGAAAGACTTCCACCGGGTTTTCCAGGATATCAAAACACGCAAAAAGATTCCTATCCTCTGCGGAGGAACCGGTCTCTACATCCAATCTGTTTTACAAAATTTCGAATTTACGAGTGTGCCCCGTAATCCTAAATTACGAGAAGCGATTGAAGGGAAGACGATTGATGAACTTAGGAAAGATTTTAGAAACCTGCCACTGCATGCATCCTTTGAAGCGGATACCAGTACCCATAAGCGTCTGGTGCGGGCAATTGAAATTGCTAAATGGCTAGAAACACATAGTTTAGAAAAGAACACAATAAAGGCGCCAAAATCGTTAACCTTCGGTATTCATCCAACTCTCGATGTTCGGAGAGCCAATATTTCAGCTAGACTAAGATCCCGTTTTGAGGAAGGTTTGGTAGAAGAGGTGAAGCAACTAATGGCGGGTGGGGTTTCTAAGGAGATGTTAATCTTCTATGGATTGGAGTACAAATTTATTACGCAATATTTGCAGGGAGATTTTGACTATAAAACCTGCTTTCAGCGACTGGAGATTGCGATTCATCAATTTGCGAAGCGGCAAATGACCTATTTCCGGAAAATGGAGAAAGATGGCTTGTCCATCCATTGGCTCACAGAAGCCCGTTTTGAAGAACGATTGGCACATGTGAAGACATTTTTTCCTATCAAATTTGTACCTTAGCGCCGTATGTCTGATATAATAAATCTGCTGCCAGATTCGGTAGCAAACCAGATAGCAGCGGGAGAAGTTGTTCAGAGGCCAGCCTCTGCAGTAAAGGAGCTGTTAGAGAATTCGATTGACGCAGGAGCAGACAAAATTCAACTCATTGTAAAGGATGCCGGTAAATCATTGATACACGTTATTGATAATGGTTGCGGAATGAGTATTACAGATGCTCGGCTTTGCTTTGATCGTCACGCTACATCAAAGATTAGACGGGCTGAAGATTTATTTGCGATCCGTACCATGGGTTTCCGTGGAGAGGCGATGGCCTCGATCGCTGCCATAGCGCAGGTCGAGTTGAAAACCAGAAGATATGAAGATGATTTGGGGACCTGTGTTGAAATCGAGGGCTCCAATGTTATAAATCAAGAACCGGTTGCCACCCCTGCCGGTACAAGTATTAGTATAAAAAACCTATTCTACAACATCCCGGCGAGAAGAAACTTTCTGAAAAGCAATCCGGTCGAGCTTAAGCATATCATTGAAGAATTTCAGCGTTTGGCTTTAGCCCATCCCAAAATCTTTTTCAGCCTGCATCATGATGGGAATGAACTTTTTCATCTGCCAGCATCCGGTCTTAAGCAGCGCTTAGTGCATGTTTTTGGAAGCTCGTATAACCAACGCCTGGTTCCGGTAGAAGAAGAGACCACAATAATCCGCATACAGGGCTTTGTCGGTAAGCCTGAATTTGCCAAAAAGACACGAGGAGAGCAGTATTTCTTTGTAAATAAGCGATTCATCAAAGATCCTTATCTGAATCATGCAGTGATGGGGGCCTATGAGGGTTTGCTTTCATCAGAGACCTTCCCCCTCTATGTATTATTTATAGAGATCGACCCTGCGAAAATCGACATTAATGTGCATCCGACAAAAACAGAGATCAAGTATCAGGATGACCGGTCGATTTATGCTATTGTTCGCTCAGCAATCAAACGTTCATTGGGTCAATATAACATTACACCCTCATTAGATTTTAATCAGGAAACGGCGTTTAGCCAGATGATTACACAAAAGCCGATTGACGAGATCGTGGTGCCATCGATTAACTTCAATCCTTCTTTTAATCCCTTTGAGACTGAGGAAAGCAAAGAAAAGAAAGACAAGACCGGTGGATTGCAACGAGGGTTTGTTCAGGGCTCACCTAAAGCTGCGATACCGCAAAATTGGGAGTCTCTGTATGAGGTGACTGAGAAAGTGAAAGTGAATCAACTGGCCCTTCATGATGATCCTGAAATACAGACTGAAAAACAAGTCAGCAAGCAGATCTTCCAGATCCATAACCGATTTATTATTTCGCAGATAAAATCAGGCTTTCTTGTTATAGAACAACAAGCTGCTCATGAGCGTGTATTGTTTGAGCGTTTTATGCGTCAGCTTGAGAATCGACAAGGGGCTAGTCAGCAAAGCCTGTTTCCACAAACCGTTACGCTAAATCAGGCTGATTTTGAGTTGGTTCAAGAATTGTTACCTCATATAGAAGCATTAGGATTTCAAATCAGGCCATTTGGAAAGACAGCTTTTGTCGTCGAAGGAATACCAGCAGACATCGGTCCCGGTCTTCAGGAAGCACAGATTATAGAACAGTTACTGGAGACCTATAAAAATTATCAAGCGGTTGACCGAATCGAGAAACGAAAAAATGTGGCCCGTAGTTTAGCACGAAACGCGGCAATTAAAAGTGGCACACAACTGAGTCAGGAAGCAATGGCTGACCTGATTGATCAACTTTTCGCATGCGAAAGTCCAAATGTTTCACTGAGTAATAAGCCCATAATTATTACCTTTACCATCGAAGAACTTTTAACAAAGTTTGGGAAATTTAGTTAACGAACATGTTTACAAACTCGACGTCGCCTTTTGGCAATATATCACCCATTGTAAAAAATCTCCTGGTTTTTAATTTAATCGGCTTTGTTGGATCGATGATTTTCGACCAGGCCAATCGGCTTTTCGGAGTCTACTATCCTGATTCCTCTATGTTCCATTGGTGGCAGGTTATTACTTATATGTTCATGCATGGCGGTTTTGCGCATCTATTCTTTAATATGTTCGCCCTCTTTATGTTTGGGCCTATTATCGAACAAGTACTAGGGGCCAAAAGGTTTATCAATTTTTATTTAATTACCGGTTTGGGAGCATTGGCGCTACAGTTTTTTGTTCAGGGTGTAGAGGTGTATCAGATTGCGGGAACTCCGTTCGCAGAGGGTTATTTTAATTATGATCCTGTTTCAGGCATGATATCCAGCAATTATCCCGGTATGACGAGCGAAGAATTGCAAACCATCGCAGGTATATATCATATTCCTATGGTTGGTGCATCCGGCGCTATTTTTGGTCTTCTGGTTGCGTTCGGGTACCTTTTCCCAAACACTTCGCTTTATTTGATGTTTATTCCAGTACCTGTTAAGGCGAAGTATTTTATACCCATTTATATTTTAATAGAGTTATTTCTTGGGGTATCGCGGTTTGCGGGTGATTCCGTTGCTCACTTTGCTCACTTAGGTGGAGCCTTGTTTGGTTTCATTCTTTTAAAAGCTTGGGGAATCAATAAGACTCGTCTATGGTAGAGAAGAATTTAATTTGTTTATTGGATAAACGATTTGTAAATTCAACATGCAGAATTTTAATTGATTATTTGGTCAATATCGATGAGAAACTCAATTTTAAGCGATCTTAAGTATAAGGTTTTTAAATCCGGAAACCCACTGTATCTATTTATTGCGATCAATATTGGAGTTTTTTTGTTCCTTAATTTCCTATTGCTTTTTGAATTTCTTTTTTCTTATAGTGGGGTTATTAGCGGACCGGTGCGTGAGCAGCTGGTGATGCCGGCGAATCCGATGCTTTTTATCTTCAAGCCTTGGACTCTTTTTACATATATGTTCACTCAACAGGAATTCTTTCACCTGTTGTTTAATATGTTATGGTTGTTTTGGCTTGGGCAGATTTTTCTCGATTTCCTAAATAAGAGACAATTTATATTTACCTACATCTGCGGTGGTTTGGCCGGAGGATTAGTTTTTCTTTTCTTGTATAATTTCATACCGGTATTTAGCAACGAAGCTCAATTTGCTTTCTTATTAGGTGCGTCGGCTTCAGTTAGTGCAGTGGTGGTCGGCACAGCAACTTTGCTACCCGACTATACAATCCGTATGCTGTTCTTTGGGAATGTTAAGCTAAAGTATCTCGCTTTAGTATTTATTATCTTGGACCTGATCGGTATTGCCGGTGCTAATCCGGGAGGTAGTCTTTCTCATTTAGGAGGAGCTCTGTTCGGCTTTTTATATATTCAAAATATGCAAAAAGGTAGGGATTGGAGCAGAGTTTTTTCTAATAAAAGAAGGAAGAAACCCATCATGCGAGTGGTACCTAAAGAAGAACCCCCACGTAGCAGACCGGTTAACCGTGTTCCTGATCAAGAATATATTGACACAATCCTTGATAAAATCTCGCAACACGGCTATGATAAGTTGACAAAAGAAGAAAAAGACGCTCTTTTTAAAGCCAGCAAACAGGATCAAAATTAGAGAGATGCGTTCTAGAAAGAAATCATTGGGCCTAATAAGCACCGTTATTCTTCTATTCAATATTTTGGCGATTGTTGCTCTCTTATTGAGTTATCTCGCACCCGTTGTTAAACCGCAGACATTCTGGCCGATCGCATTTTTGGGAATAGCTTACCCGGTGATACTTGGTGTGAATATCTTGTTTATCTTTTTCTGGCTATTTAAGAAGCCAAAAATAGCTTTATTATCACTTGTTGTCATCGGAATTGGCTGGAGTGCCTTAAGCAAGAATATTGGTGTCGGTCGCGCAGCGAACGATCAAGACGGAATGGATACTTCCGCTATTCGTGTGATGAGCTATAATGTGCAGATGTTTCAAGGTCTAAAAGAGGATGGAGCCCACAGCCGGAAAGAAACGGTCGATATCATTGATAGTATTTCTCCCGATGTCTTATGCGTGCAGGAATTCTATACCCGAGCGAGGGGTGCAAGCGATATGAAGAAGCTTTTCGACAGTGAACTGAATTTTCAATATTCTTATTTCATTCCGGCCGCGGAGAACGATTATGATGCATATGGAATTGCGATTTTCTCGAAATATCCTATTGTTGATTCAGGAAGCCTAAATGTAAATAGACACGAGCGGATTGTTAACCGCATCGTATATGCAGACATCAATAAGTCCGGTAAAAATTTTCGTATTTATAATGTTCACTTGCAGTCGATTGGCTTTGATCAACAAGATTATGATTACATTAAGCAGGGGCCGGGAGCGGGACAGAATGATGTTGAATCAACCAAACGCATCGGCCGGAGACTGAAACATGCTTACCTCAAGCGCAACGAACAAGTGGACATTCTGTACTCCCATACGAAGACGGCACCGATACCCTATATTGTGGCCGGTGATTTTAATGATACACCTTTATCTTATTCTGTAAACAAGCTTGCTACAGGTATGACGAATGCTTTTGTCGAAAAAGGCAAGGGTTGGGGCGTTACTTACAATGGAGCCTTCCCAAACTTTCAAATAGATTACATTATGGCCAGTCAGGAGTTTCAGGTAAAGAACTTTCATATCGTTCCTAAAAAGCTATCAGATCACTACCCGATCTGGAGCGACCTTCAGTTATGATCTTTTCGGCTTAGCCGATTGGATTGTGCCAGCAAACTGATAAATTCAATTCTCTTTAGTAAATTCGCAAGATGAAAGATGCACTTATCATTTACAATACGATTAGTCGGAAAAAAGAAAAGTTTGAACCTCTAAACGACCCATTTGTGGGTATGTATGTATGCGGTCCCACGGTTTATAGCGATGTGCATTTAGGCAATTGTCGGACTTTCGTTTCTTTCGATCTGATTTATCGTTATTTGTTGCACGTAGGATACAAAGTGCGTTATGTAAGGAATATTACCGATGCAGGGCATTTGGAGGGCGACCGTGATGAGGGGGATGATAAGTTCTCAAAAAAAGCAAGACTGGAACAGCTTGAGCCTATGGAAATTGTACAACGATATACAGTCGGGTTCCATGATGTACTAAAGATGTTTAACACACTTCCGCCTTCCATAGAACCTACCGCAACGGGTCATATTTCGGAGCAAATTGAGATGATTAAGGAGATCATTGGCAACGGTTATGCCTACGAAGTAAATGGTACCGTATACTTTGATGTAGAGAAATACAGCAAAGAGAATAACTATACCATCCTGACCAATCGTAATTTGGAAGAGATGCGGAATAATACACGTGATTTGGGCGGACAGGATGAGAAAAAAGGGAGATTGGACTTTGCGCTATGGATTAAAGCAAAGCCGGAACACATTATGCGTTGGCCGTCGCCATGGAGTGTCGGTTTTCCCGGATGGCATATCGAATGTTCAGCGATGAGTAATAAATATCTCGGATCGCAGTTTGATATCCATGGTGGAGGGATGGATCTAGCTGCTACACATCATACCAATGAAATTGCTCAATCGCAAGCATGTAATCATACCAATCCAGCCAAATACTGGATGCATACCAATATGTTAACTGTCAATGGCGCACGGATGTCCAAGTCGGCCGGAAACGGTTTCCTTCCACATGAGTTATTCTCAGGAGAACATCCATTGCTTGAAAGAGGCTATTCACCGATGTCTGTTCGCTTTTTTATGCTTCAAGCTCATTATCGCAGTACCTTAGATTTCTCGAATGAAGCGCTTGACGCAGCTGAAAAAGGATACAAGCGCCTCATGAATGCCATGTTGCTCTTGCCGGATTTGCAGCCAAGTGACAAAAGCAATGATTTTAAGATTGATGAACTTCGGGATCGTTGCTATGCAGCCATGAACGACGACTTCAACAGTCCTGTTCTTATTGCTGAATTATTTGAAGGGGTGAGGATCATCAACAGTGTCTTCGATGGCAAAGCCTTTTTAAACGGCACACAAATTGAAGAACTAAAGAATTTAATGGAACAATTTGTCTACGATGTGCTCGGACTGGCAGATGACACACTTGATGTAAAAGGAGATTTTGAGCAGATAATGAAGGTTATCATCGAGTTAAGAAACGACGCGAAGGCAAACAAAGATTATGTTAGCTCCGACCGCATACGAGAAAGGCTGCAAGAAATCGGGATCCAACTGAAAGATAATAAAACAAAAACCCATTGGGTAAAAGCTTAGTATTCATTTAAATAAACAAGTATGTCTCATCCTCTTTTAAGAGTATACAAGATTTTTTTTCTCTTTTTTTTTCCGCTTGCTGTTTTTGGGCAAACGGATAATCTGGTTGGACAGATTGTAGCCGCCGATATTTATGATTCGGAACTGAGCCTTAACAAAGGGCCGTTAGAAGGTCTTACGAATTCAATTGATAAAAATACGATTTACTTCAAACCATCTCCGGAACCGGCATCCGAATATTTCTCAACCAGACCTAATATTCCTGATGTAGTTAGTTGGCGGCCGGTATTTGCTAAAATTGCGAAAAGTAACGAATGGGGCTTTACTACCGGACCAATAAGTTGGCAGAACAGTGGTTTTTCAAGGAAGAATGGTGAGTATTTAAGTATCTGGAAACGAGATAGGAGAGGGAAGTGGAAAATTGCATTACGGGCAGAGATCGAGCATCCTAATGCCTCTCGTGAACAAACATTCAAATTCGTTAACCCCGAAGACACGAAATATTTTAAGCAGAATTCGCAAAGCAGACTTCAGCAACGTGCAGAAATAGTAACCAGTACGGATCGTTTGATGGGTACCGTATTGCGTGCTGATAATGCCGTGGCTTATAAGGAATTTTTAGCTGATAATGCACGTTTATTGTTTTCAGGCTTCTCTCCTCAAATAGGAAAAGAGAATATTATTAATTTTCTAAAGGAGAATAAAATAGATATTAAGACTGAAAATGTGGCCGTGGATCGTTCATTTAGTGGTGAACTTGCCTACTCGTACGGAGATGCAAAAGTAATTAAGGACGATCGCGTTCAGAATTTCTACTACATCCGTGTATGGGAAGTGAATGACGAGTTTAAATGGAATGTCTTGGTCGAAATGTTATTTGAGAAATAGCTTGACCGATAGCGCTATTTCTCAAAAAGTTCAATTTCTCTACTTCCAAACTTGGAGGACATCACAGCTCTGGTATTCCTCATCAATTCTGATATAGGAAGTTTTCCGTCTTTCTTCAAACCAATCTGCTACAATCTTGTTCATCTTTTCGTCAAGAGCTGCTTCTTTGATTTTGGCATAGTCCTGTTCCAGACTTGCCTGATGAGGAGCCGTTCTCGATTTCAGGTAAACAAGGCGGTATGCATCCTTCCCGTCGACACCTGTAAACTTGCTCGCTCTGGAAAATTCACCCGGTTCAAGCGTGTCTATAGCGGTAAAGATTCCCGCGTCAAGCTGTTCGACAGGAATGTAGGTAGTTCTGGTCTGCACATTTTCCGCGTTCAATATCATCCCCCCATTGTACTTTGTTTCCTTGTTATCGGAATAAACGGCAGCAGCATTATAAAAATCGAGATTACCCGTTGTGATCTCATTATACACGCTGTCCGCCAATTTCTGTGCACGCTCCAGACTGGCTGCCGTCGGTACCATTGATATTAGAATATGGCGAACTTTAACTTGTTCACCACGCCGTTCTATAACTTGGAGAAAATGATAACCAAATTCCGTTTCGAACACCTTGGATATTTCACCGGCTTTTAAACGAAAGGCGACGCTTGAAAATTCTTTTACGAAGGTATTCCGATCAGCGAAAGGCATTTCCCCCCCTTCTGATGCCGAACCTGGATCTTGCGAATAGATTCTTGCCATGGTTGAAAAATCCTTTCCTCCTAAAATTTCCTGTCGGATGGATTCCGCGCGATCGTAGAATGGCTTCTTTTCTTCATCAGTCAATTTCGCCTGGAAAACAATCTCCCCGACTTCCACTTCAGTGCCGAAGTTTGGCAAACTATCCGTCGGGATGCCGTCAAAATACTTTTTGACCTCAGCAGGGGTAACATCGATTCCCTCCGTTATCTTCTGCTGCATTTTATTGGCAATCAACATCTCGCGGATGGTTGGCCGCATTTCTTCCTTGTATTGAAGCAGAGAGCGGTTCAAAAATTGTTCAAGTCTTTCCTGCCCGCCTGCCTGATTGGACATATAACGCAGGCGTCGGTTGATGTTATCATCCACTTCGTCTTCGGTTACTTCAATCGAGTCGATTACAGCCTGCTGAGCCAGCAATTTCTGCGTAAGCAACTGATGCAAAAAAACGCATTTTACCGAATTATCCGCAGCTTCTCCCTGCGCCAAATATTGGGCATATTGGTTCTCGACCTCTGATTTTAATATAATATTATTACCCACCACTGCTACAACTTTATCAACCTCTTGAGCTTTCGCTGAATACCCGAAGGCAAGAAAGATGAATACCAGTACGCTTAAAGACTTCTTCATTGGTTATATATTTCTATTTTATTGTTATTTCTAGCATTTTCTAAAATTTCCTTTTCCTCACGATTGATCAGCTCAATCTTTCTCCGGTTCAGGATCAGGTTACGAATATTATTACGCTCAATATCCAGGGGAGAACGACTGTCCTTGAATTTTGAATCATGCAAAATTATCAGATATATTTTATTGTTCTCATTTATTTGAAAGATATGTCCATAATTCTGATAATTATTTTCATTAATCTGTTTAAGAGGCGCTTTTTTGACAATCTCCTCGAGATAATACCAAGAAGTATCATTTAATGAATAGTTTGTAGAATAGCTTTTGCAATATTGTAAAAGCAGGTTCCGGGATTCAAGCTCATCCGACGCAAACCATTTTTTGACACGGTCAAGTTCGGGTGCATTGGTGTTAAGTTCGATGAATGACACTTTAAAGATGGGCCGTTTCAAAACAAAAGTATCTTCATGCTCTGCATAATAATTGACAATCTCATCTTCCGTAACCACCGTGTCCAATTGATTTTTAATTAAAACCTGTTCAAGCTCATAAATAATCAGTGAGTTTCGATATTCTTCAATCTGCTTTTCAATTTGTTTAACATCAACTTTGACATTCGTCTGGGCATGATGCAGTAATGCTTTCTGTCGCTGCCATTGTTCGATATAAGCATTGACCAAATTAGCACTATCGGTTTCTGATACATCAGGATTGATAATGCCCTCTAGGTCAGTTTGGTACAAGTAAGAATCATAAGCGCGGGCGATTGGTTCTGATGCGACCTTGTTCTTGCACGCACTAAATGTCAGCATCGTGATAACAATACTGCTGTAAATTCCGATGATGAAATTCTTATGATGTCTCAAATTACCCTTTTATTCTTCACTTTTTACTCAAAAAAAGTAGAATCGCTAAGTTAATTATTTCTAGTATAATAGGTCTCATTTTAACGATTTTTAACAAACCTTATCCCTACATCTAAGTTGGATTAGCTACCTTTGGGATTATGAGCTTACTTAATACGAGAAATCCATATGCTCTTCAGTCCTTGATGTCTGAAACCGTGTTTGATATAGGTTTTTCGCTTCAGGGCGACGAAGAGGGCAAGAAAACTGAGCTCAATTTAAGTGCAGAAGCCGCTTCGGTGGACGATGTTCGTGAGGAGCTTGGATCAAAACCAACCTTACAGCTTTATGGAGGCAATCAGAAGAATATCCTCTTTATTGTAGATGAATCCGATGTTCAATTTTTTTCCCGAGAGGCGGAATTGGCCTTTTTAAAAACCCTTGAGGCGATGAAACTTGCGTTATCAGATGTGGTAGTAGTTAACCGTGCTTTGCTCGATCCGAAAATGAGTTTCGATGTCATTCAAAAAGAACTGTTACCTGTTTATTGTGTTTTTCTGGGGACTGATCCTGCAAATTTACATATGGATGAATATCCCGAAAACATGTGGAGCCAAATGAATGGTTCGCAAATACTCAAAACCTATAGTTTTGACGAGATGTTGACTGATGCCGGAAAGAAGCGTACCTTTTGGAATGCGGTAAGACTAATAAATAAATGATGAAAGAACTCGTATTTGCCACAAATAATGCGCACAAGTTGCAGGAGGTCAGGTCGATATTGAGCGATCGGATTAACGTCAAAAGTTTGCAGGAAATTGGATGCGATGTGGATATCCCTGAGACAGGAAGTACCTTGGTGGAAAATGCAGGAATCAAAAGCAGATACGTATTTCAACAGTATCGCGTCGATTGTTTTGCAGATGATTCCGGTCTGGAGGTGGAAGCACTCGGCGGCGAACCCGGCGTGTATTCAGCACGGTACTCCGGATCGAGGGATATGGAAGCGAATATTAATTTTCTACTTAAAAAACTGAAAGACAAGACCAACCGGCAAGCAAGTTTTAAAACCGTTATTTCTTTGATAATCGATGGTAGGGAATATCTTTTTGAAGGAGTAGTACAGGGTCAGATTTTGTATGAAAAGGTCGGGACAGAGGGCTTTGGATATGATCCCATTTTCGTGCCTGATGGCTATTCGAAAACTTTTGCCGAGATGGACCCTCCGGAAAAAAATGCCATAAGCCACCGTGCAATGGCGGTAGCCGGATTAACAGATTTCTTATTCACGCTGTAGCCCGTTTTGTTATTTGCTGAAAATAATCATTGACCAAGTTTGTTACAGGATCACTTCCTAATTTTGTTCGGCCTCGACGGGTTGTCCAGTTTCGTTTGCCTCTTCGCCTTCGGTCTTTTGTTCAGCCTCACTCTGGTCCCTGCTTTCCATTTGTTCTTCAGGTTTTGTCTGTTCTTTGGTTTCCTTGGATGCTTCGGACTCTGGTTCTTCTTCGCTTTCAAGCAAAATGTTCATCTGCTCTTCGGCCTCCTCGATCTTTTTTTCTGTGTCGGGTGTCATCATCGGCGTATCGCTGGTTCCATCATCTGTTTCAGGAATAGATGGGTCATCGG
>Ga0079224_100009304_pt1 | contig 13384 bp, 10 predicted proteins | sample Stecom2015_FD_80414 | JGI IMG/M metagenome (GOLD analysis project Ga0079224, IMG submission 80414) | Agricultural soil microbial communities from Utah to study Nitrogen management - Steer compost 2015 | ecosystem: Environmental > Terrestrial > Soil > Agricultural land | place: USA: Utah... | reverse complement strand
TCCGAAAGCGGACGTAATCCCATTACATTATTCCACCATTGTTTTAAGTGCGCACGCTTTTCCTTTTGTTTAGCCTTGGTAGCCGCTTTCGCAGCAGCCTCAATTTCAGGCATCATCACATGAACAATCGTCTTAAACGCCTTATTTAGTACGATCGCCGCAATTAGCACCGTCAACACCACGATTAACAGGCTTATCAGTAAAACATCCTGATGGATATTTCCGCTTCCCCAGCCCCTTTCGGACGTCGCATTATTTATCTGTAATAATAAGTTATTCATACCTGATCGTTAATCTAAAACCTGTTCGTTTTCCATTTTTTCATTTTCCAGTGGAAGTTGGCTCATGTAATCGCTGTATGGCTTTCTCATGCGAAACAGCCATATGGCCACAAAAACAAAAAACACAAAGAAGATCCATAACGAGAGGATAAGATACCACTCATCTCCTCCTAAATCTATTATTTGCTTAAACATATTTAAATATTTATTTTTCAGTTACTTTTATATCCGTACCTAACCGTTGTAAGTAAGCTATTATGGCAATAATTTCTCGGTCATTTAGCACGTCTACCTCACTTTGTTTCAAATCGTCTACAATAGATTTCGCTTGCTGTAGCAGGTCTTTATTTGCGTAATTTTCATACTCCTTCGGGTAGGGAACGCCCAATTTACGCATGGCTGTAATTTTTGCAGCGGTACTCGCCGTATCTATTTTTTGATTGATCAACCAGGGATAAGGAGGCATAATACTCCCTGGTGAGGTGAGGGTAGGATCTAGCAAATGGTCATAGTGCCATTTATTTGGGTATTTTTTACCAACACGATGCAAATCGGGCCCTGTGCGTTTTGATCCCCAAAGAAAAGGGTGGTCATAGACAAATTCGCCAGCCTTACTGTACTCTCCGTATCGAACGGTTTCTGAGCGAAAGGGACGAACGGTCTGTGAGTGACAATTAACGCAACCCTCTCGGATATAAATATCCCGACCTTGAAGCTCTAAAGGGGTGTAGGGCTTCACACTACTGATGGTAGGAACATTCGATGAAATCATGAAGGTTGGCATCATTTCAACCATACCACCGATCAATATAACAATAAGGGCAATGACCATAAAAAGTGCCGGTTTACGTTCCAGTCTTCTATGAATTGATTTCTCATTCGTATGGACGGGAGGAAGCGCCATCGCTTCTGCCGGTTCATTGGCAATTAATTTTCCCTTCTGCATGGTACGAATAAGGTTATAGGTCATTAGTAAAGCACCGCTAAGGTATAAAGCACCACCTATTGCCCGCAGCATATGCATAGGAAGGATCTGTAGAGTCGTCGACAGAAAAGTGGGATATTTCAACACACCCTCTGGCGTAAATTCCTTCCACATAAGCCCTTGAACGACCGCGGCCCAGTACATTGGTATGGCATAAAAGAGAATACCGAGGGTACCAACCCAAAAATGCACACTAGCCATTTTTTTAGAGTGTAAAGTCGTGCCATATATCTTCGGAATAGCCCAATATAAAATGGCAAAGGTCATGAAACCATTCCAACCCAATGCACCTACGTGCACATGTGCTACAATCCAATCGGTAAAGTGCGCAATTGCATTTACCTGTTTTAAAGAGAGCATCGGTCCTTCAAAAGTTGCCATGCCATAAGCAGTTAGCGCAACCACCATAAATTTTAGAGTAGGTTCCGTACGTACCTTATCCCAAGCACCTCTCAAGGTCAATAAACCATTAATCATACCGCCCCAGCTTGGAGCGATCAGCATGATCGAAAACACAACACCTAACGATTGGGCCCAACTTGGCAAAGAGGTATACAGCAAATGGTGTGGCCCGGCCCATATATAGATAAATATGAGTGACCAAAAGTGGAGTATGCTTAGTTTATACGAGTAAACCGGTCTGTTCGCCATTTTTGGAAGAAAATAGTACATCATACCTAAATAGGGTGTTGTCAGAAAAAAAGCCACGGCGTTATGGCCATACCACCATTGTACCAGTGCATCTTGTACTCCTGCATATAAATAATAACTTTTCCAAGCAGCAATCGGTAATTCAACGGAGTTTACAATATGAAGCACTGCAATCGTTACGAAGGTTGCTATATAAAACCAGATGGCAACATACATATGACGCTCGCGTCTTTTGATAATCGTTCCGAACATATTGATTCCAAATACGACCCAGATAAGCGTTATCGCAATGTCAATTGGCCATTCAAGCTCAGCATATTCGTGTGAAGTGGTGAAACCGAGCGGTAAAGTGATCGCGGCTGCGAGAATAATCAATTGCCAGCCCCAAAAGTGAATACGGCTCAATAAATCGCTATACATACGGGCCTTGAGAAGGCGCTGTAGGGAGTAGTAGACGCCCATGAAAATTCCGTTACCGACAAAGGCGAAAATAACGGCATTGGTATGTAGAGGTCGTATTCTTCCGAAGGTTGTAAAGGGTGTATTAAAATTCATGAAAGGCCAGACTAATTGTACTGCTACGAGAAGTCCGACAGACATGCCTACAATTCCCCAGAAAATAGTGGCTATACCAAAATTTCTTACAATTTTGTTATCGTAATTGAATGTTTCAAGCTGCATAGTTTAGTATTTTTACGGAGGTAAAAGTACGATGGTCCAAATAGCCGACGAGTGATATTGATCGGACTAAAAGGTGATTGTTATCACTTATTTAATTCGCTCTCATCTACCCCTTTTTCGTTTTCTTGCCCATCGAAAATAACATCATCTTCGAAAAGAATACGTATGGCCGGGGTGTAGGTATCATCGTGTTGTCCATTCTTATTCGCCCAAAAAAAAGCGCCTAAAAAGAATAACGCGATGAACACACTACAAGCTATCAAAAAGAATATTGCGCTCATTACAAAGTATATTTACGAGCATAAAGCCTGGTTGTCAAACTGGTGAAACTAATAATGGTGATGGTGCTTAAAGGCATTAAAATCGCAGCTAACAAGGGCGATAGATTGCCTTGTGTCGCGAAATACATACCCACTATATTGTATAGAAGGGAAATAGCAAAACTCCAGTAAATAATATGCATTGCTTTTTTTGAAAATCCGAGAAACCGACAGAACTTACTAAAAGATGTTCCGCTCATAATGGCATCACAAGCCGGTGAAAAATTATTAACGTCATCACTCACCGCTAGTCCTAAATCAGCACACTTGAGGGCTCCTGCATCATTTAAACCATCACCGATCATCGCAACTTTTTTTCCATTTTGCTGTAAGCCGCTTATATAATGCAACTTGTCGGCCGGTAGCTGATTAAAATTCAAATAATCTCGCTGAGGAAAAATAGACGATAAGACGCTTGAATCTCGATCAACATCCCCTGATAACAAATGTAGTTCGTACGAACTGCTGAGTACTTTGATAAGCGATTCCAGTCCATCTCGCCATTTTTGCTCCATGGAGAAAACACCTCTTACATGTCCACCAATTCGTACATAGGTGCCAGGCCCTTTATAGAACTGCTCATCGGTACCAACAACAAAAGAATAACTTCCGATTAAAACTTCCTTATTTTTTATGATCGCCCGTATTCCCTTTCCCGGTATTTCAGCATAAGAGCTTATCGGCAACATTTCGCAAGTACCCTGTAATGATTGAACTATTTTACGACTGAGTGGATGGTTGGAATTTCGACATACAGAAAACACCATGGATGCTTCCGTAGCTGGCAAGCTACCTTTGAATGGGAGTTCCTCCTGATGAAGCGTACTGATGGTCCCTGTTTTGTCAAACACCAGCGTGTCGATCCCCGCCATTTTTTCAATAGCCAATGTATCCTTCATAAATAGACCATTCCGATCAAAAACGCTAAGTACCGCTGATAGCGTAAACGGTGAGCTTAAAGCCAGTGCACAGGGACAACCGATAATGAGAACGGCCGTAAAGGCCGACCATGCTCGCCCGGGTTCGCCTATGTAAAACCAAAAAAATAAGCTTATAAAAGCAATCAATAAGAGAATGGGTGTAAAATAGCGACTGATTTTATTGCTGAACGATTGAAAGGAAACTTGCCCTTTCTTATTTTTCTGATCATTCCAAAGGCTTGTTAAATAACTTTGTGACACGGGTTTCACCACCTCCAATTCAATTGCTTGTTCGGTTTGTTTGCCACCTGCATAAATAATTTCGCCAAGTATTTTATCAACAGGGTTTGATTCACCAGTGACAAAACTGAAATCAATACAGGCAGCTCCTTTTAACAAAATCGCATCTGCCGGAATAATTTCATTGTTTCTGATCAAAATACGATCACCAACCTGTAACGCGGACAATGCCACTGTTTTTTCTTCACCTGCATCAATTTTGGTAACCGCTACCGGAAAGTAAGATCGGTAGTCTCTTTCAAATGAAAGATGATGATACGTCTTTTGTTGTACCCATCGCCCAATCAGTAAAAAGAATAGTAAGCCACAAAGTGTATCGGAAAACCCGGCTCCCGAGCCAGTTAAAATCTCCCACACAGAGCGAAGAAAAAGAACGATTATACCTAAAGTGAGCGGAATATCTAAGTTTAGACGCCCTTGCCGGATACTTTTAATACTAGAAACGAAATAATCTTGCCCGCTATAGAGCATAATGGGCAAGGTAAAAAGCAAATTGACGACACCAAATAGCTGGGCATAGTTTCTCTCAAAAGTCCCTAGTCCAAAATACTCCGGAAAACTGATCATCATTGAATTGCCAAAACAAAAACCCGCAACAGCTATTTTTCTCACCAGTCTATTGCTGTCTTTTTTCTTCCTTTTCGACGATGTGTCTTTCAGGGTAATGATCGGTGCATAACCGATTTCTGTGAGTAGTTCAACTAGTTGCTTTAGTTTTATGATGTCGTGACAAAATGTAATACGTACCTCTTTCCGTAGAAAATCGGCTCGTGTGTTGGTTATACCTCGATGAAGCTTATGAAGTTTTTCCAATAACCATATGCAAGAACTACAATGTATAGTAGGGACATAAAAGGTAACGACGGCTATATGATCATCTTTGTAGTCCAACAAGCTATTTGCGATGCCTTCATCTTCCAAATAAAAGTACTGGCTCTTATCTTTACGGACGGAGATGCCTGGATGTGTATTGTACTTGTAATAATGCGTAAGTTTATGCTGGTTTAATACCTGATAAACGCTTTTGCAACCTAAGCAACAGAAATCATGGCCGTCAACCTCATAATTCGCTTTTACAACTACGTCACCACAATGGAAACAATGCTGTTCCTTTTGTATGTCCTTAAGCGGGGTCATATCTTATACAGCTTTACTAAATAATGGTTTATTTGCCGTTTCAGCATGATGATATTCGTCAAAAGCCATACAAATAACGCGTAGGAATGACTTACCAAGATCTGTTACAATCAGTTCTTTTGCTCCAAGTAAAACTAAACCATCTGCAATAAGCGGTTTTAGCCTTTTTAGAACTCCCGGTGAACCTTGTACGTCAGACAAAGGAAGCCTACCTTCACACATTAGGCGAAGTATCTGTTTTTTTACGGAAAGATCGTGCTCCGTTTGTAAATGGCCTTTTTGAAGCGGAAACTGTCCTTTTTCGACCATGCCTCGGTATTCTTCTACTGTTTTTACATTTTGGGCGTAGGCTGTTCCTACATCACTGATCGCCGAAACACCCAGTCCCAATAGGAGGGAAGGCCTGATATCGGTATACCCCATAAAGTTGCGATGAAGTTTACCTACTCTAGCTGCAAGTGCTAAACTATCGGTCGGAAAAGCAAAGTGGTCCATGCCAATATCTATGTAGCCCGCATTTACAATCATCTCCTTTCCAACATAATAGAGTTCCAATTTTGCTTCATCCGATGGCAGATCATCTTCCGTATATAGGCGCTGCCCCGGTTTCATCCATGGAACATGCGCATAACTATAAAAAGCGATTCGATCCGGATGCATAGCGATAGTCATTTGAATGGTGTCTTTAATCCGCAACAAAGATTGCTTTGGTAAGCCATAAATAAGATCAAAATTGATCGATGTATAACCGATTCGTCTTGCTTCTTGCGTAACACGAATAACGTCCGCAGGGCTTTGTTTTCTATTGATTATACGTTGCACTTCGGCGTCAAAATCCTGAATTCCTAAACTTAAACGTCGAAACCCCAGCGCAAACAATGCATCCAGGTGTTCACGTGTTGTATTTGCAGGGTGGGCTTCAAAAGAAAAAGCTGCATGTTCATCAACATGCGCATACTGGATAATTTCTTTGATGAGATAGCTTAAGTTCTCCGGACTAAAAAAAGTCGGGGTTCCACCTCCTAAATGAAGATCTACAATTTTTGGTTTTACGCTCATTTGTGCCAAATACAGTTGCCATTCTTGAAGTACCGAATCGATATAAGGTCTCTCTACGCTATGATTTTTTGTAATCCGTGTATTACAACCACAATAGGTACATAATCGCTCACAGTAGGGTAGATGTATATACAAACTGATTTCACCGACCACATTAGCGGCAACTCGCATAGCTGATACCCACTGGTCAACTGTCCAATCAGTAGTTACCCAATATGGGACAGTCGGATAACTCGTATAACGCGGTGCAGCTATATTATATTTTTTCGCGCAGTTGATCAATTGCTTTTCCATACTACTTTGCTAGATTTCTTCTGTATCATGTTTATTCGTACTAATGCAGTCATGACAGCAACAGGCACGGCCGACACAGCGGCCAGCCTCCCATAAATCTAAATTGTGAATGGTCTGTTTGGCTGTATTTTCAATCGACTGATCGTTGCTGGGATTATTGGCTACTTTAATACCTAGTTCCGCAGCACTTGCTAAGTCGATATGGGCAGTTGATTTCGATCGGGTGATCACATGCTTTACGCCCATTTGTTTGAGAGAAATAAGTAAGGACTTGTCCAAAACATCTGTTCCGGAAATAATAATAACAGTCTTTCCTGCGCAATAAGGTAGAGTGGAAGCATTCAACGCATTCGAAATAAGCGTTAAATCATGTGTTTTGGCATTTGATCGAACAAGGTGTTCTTTTTCATCGACATTTATACTGTAAGCGGTGGCTTTCATAGTGCTGATTCGTTATCGCTATTTTTATAGCGCCTAAACAAAGCTAAATTGAATCGAGCACGAACACGATGAATCCTGTCATACAAAAAAGTAATATTCATTACTTTTTTGTATGACAGGATAAACACACTTCAATAATTATTGTTTAATGGTACTCAGCTTAGAAATGGAATGAATACGAATTGCATTCCCCTCTTTTGAAAGTAATTTTTCCTCTTTAAAATCCGCTAAGGTCCGGCTAATCGTTTCATTAGCTGTTCCCGCGAGGGCTGCCAGATCATCCCTGGAAATACGGATCACACATTCGTCGGCATTTTGGTCTCCTAAAAATTTTTTCGATACAACCACCAAGGCATCGGCAACCCTTTTTCGTACGGTGTGATAGGCCAACCGTAATAATTGCTCCTCCTTTTCCCGTATGTTTTCAGAAAGTAAACCAATAAATTTCTGAGCAATGGCCGGATTTTGGTATAGCAGCTCAAAAAATACATCCTTATTAATCAAACATAGTTCCGTTTCCTCAATCGTTTGGGTATTATCAGAATATTTTTCGTGTGCCAAAAGTGCCTCATAACCAAAGTAATCCCCCGTTGTAAAGATATTAGTAGATAATTCGCGTCCATCATGATAAAAGAGATAGCTCCTAACTTTTCCGGATTTAACCTTGTAGATATAAAGTGGATTATCCCCTTCCTCATAAATGCTCTGCTTTTTTTTATAATTTTTTGCCCTTCCTTTAAGATGCAAATCGTTGAGGAGATGATTTTGATCTTCTTCACTTGCTATATGCAAGGGCTTCCTTTTATCAGTAATCTCCTTCTTTCTAAGTCTCGTTTCGATCGCATTAAGCAATTCTACATCATCAAAAGGTTTCGTCAGGTAATCATCGGCCCCCATTTCCATTGCTTTTCGCATATCGGCACGCTCTGCCTTTGCTGTAAGAAAAATAAAGGGAATGCTTGCAGTTTCCTGATGCTTTCCTAATAGGAACAAAACACCGTAACCATCCAGGTTAGGCATCATAATATCGCAAAGTATAATATCAGGTTTATTTTTTAGCGCCAGTTCAACACCTGATCTGCCTTCTGTAGCACTAAACACCCGATACCCGGCCAGTTCCAAAATCTCCACTGTGCTTTCTCTAATATCATCGTTATCTTCAATGATCAATACGTTTTTCATGAAAACTATTTTTTATCTGCTTACCAAAGACATGAAACCATTAACTAATTAATTTTTAAAGATCAATGTAAAAGTCGTTCCTTTATTAACTTCGCTCTTACACATTACTTCACCTTTCATTAAATGTACGTATCGCTTTACGATATTCAATCCAAGCCCCGTCCCTGGAATATTTCCTGTGTTATTCGCTCTAAAAAAGGGTTCAAACAGGTTTTTTTGTTCATCAAATGGAATTCCTATCCCATTATCTTTGATCGTAATAGTACAGGAATCTCCGTTTATTTCGCTATTGAACTCAATAAACGTGTTTTCGCCCGAATATTTAATAGCGTTTGAAATGAGATTAAGAATGCTATTCTTAAGAAGATTTGGGTCGATCCGAAATTTGCCAATCTCGCCGGTATGCTGGTAAACAATATGTTGATTCTGCTTTGCCAAAAGCTGCATTTCTTCAATAATATCTTCTGCTAATCTGATTAAATTGACTTCTTCCTCAACAGCAGTGACTTTTCCTGCTTCCAGACGTTCCAAGGATAGAAAATCGTTGAGAATATTCGTAAGCAATTGAACGGACCCTTTAATTTTGTTCGTATGCTTGGTAATATTATCAAAATCATGTTTGTCCAGATACTTTTCAATTAAAGATGCTGAAAGTTGTACGGAGCTAAGGGGAGTTCTAAATTCATGAGAAGCCATAGAAACAAATCGGGATTTCATTTGGTTAAGATCCTTTTCCTTTTCTAAAGATAGGCTAACATCCGCTTTAGCTTCCTCTAACTCACCAATCAGTTTAATAAGATCCTTGGTTCGTTCTGTAACCTTCATCTCTAGTTCCGCGGTATATTCTTTCAATTTCTCTTCAGCCTCTTTTTGCTTAGAAAGATCATGAATAAAACCCGTAAAGATTTTCCGATCTTTATAATTCACTTCACTTACTGCTAAACGAAACGGAAAGGTCGTCCCATCTCGACGTTTTCCTCTTACTTCACGACCTATTCCTATAATATGTTTTACACCGGTCGTCAGGTAATTGTGGATATATGAATCATGCCGACTGCGGTCGGGTTCGGGCATTAACATCGAGATATTATTACCAATGATTTCGCTGTTATCGGAGTAACCGAATAAGGCCATAGCAGCCGGATTGATTGACTCTACAATCCCTTTGTTGTCAATTGTAATAATACCATCAATCGCATTGCGAATAATCGCCTCAAGTAATTTCCCTGTTTCCATATAAGCACCTTAAGCACCCAATATAAACACTTTTACCGTAACAAAAAAGGCGCGTTTGAAACGCGCCTTCCGATTTCTTTCAAGTGCAAAATTTTATTTTTTATTTTTGCCCGCTTGTTGTTGCTGACGCATATACTCTTCCATTCTTTTTTGGAAGGTTGATTTTTTACTTGCCTCAGGTTTCTTTTTATTGGCTTGTATCATCGCGTGTATCTTCTCATCATTAATTGATTGTCTAATGAAGAACTGTATTACAAACGTTAAACAGGTCGATAAGAAGTAGTAATAATTAAGACCCGCAGGATAACTATTCAATACAAAGAAAAATATTAATGGCATAAAATAACCGATATATTTCATTTGTCCTGTTGCTCCGGACACCATATTGTTATACCAGGTGGATAGTAGCGTGGCACAAGTCATCAATATACACATTAAACTAATGTGATTTATATTGATGATCGGGATCATCGGAAAATTAACTATTGAATCGTAGGTTGACAGATCTTTCATCCATAAAAAACTTTCCCCCCTCAGTTCAAAAAGATTAGGAAAGAAAAAGAAGAAGGCGATCATGAAAGGCATTTGTAAAAGCATCGGAATACAGCCTCCCATCGGATTCACACCGGCTTGTTTGTAGAGTTTAAGATATTCCTGCTGTAATAAAGTTTGGTTATCTTCACCTACCTTTGCTTTAATCTCATCCATTTCAGGCTTCAGTACCCGCATTTTAGCCATCGAAACATAGGACTTATAGGTAAGCGGAGAAAGTACAATCTTTAATAATACCGTCAAAACGAAGATAATGAGACCATAGTTCCAATTAAAGCCTTCCAATAGGTTAAACACCGGTAGCGTAATAAAGCGGTTGATCCATTTCATTGGTCCCCAACCCATATTGATCTGCTTTTCCAAATCGTGTCCTTGATCCTTTAATATGCTGAACTTATTAGGTCCAAAGTAAAAAGACATTGGATACGTATTAACGTCCTGTCTGTTAAAATCAAGGCTCATATTAGCAGCAAACGATTTTACAATTTCGTCACTATTAACAGTGCTTACCTTAAGCGTACCTCCATTAAAGCTATTCTTTGCGATCAAGACATTAGAAAAGTAATGCTGCTTAAAGGATATCCAATCAGTTTTTCCTACATCCTTTGTTTCGTCCTTGGTGGTACTTAATTCATTAACATCGCCGTCAAATTCCTTAAAGTAAGCGGTCGAACGATTCCGCTCATCCTTCATATCTTTTTCTTTCTGCGGAAGATCGGCTTGCCAATTCAGTACTAATTTAGTCTCGGTAGGAGCCACCACATCTTGCATACCTTTGGTTACAATGGTAAATCCTAACTGATGGCTGTTACCTTTCAGGCTATAGACATAGTCGATATATTTATTCTCAGCATAAGACAGTCGCATAACCAAAGAAGCCGAATCCGTATTCTCTACCACAATGGGCTCTTTAGCCTGCGGAATAAAATAAAGGTCATTCGTATTAATGTTGACACCGGCCGTTGAAAACTGTAAACCAAAGCGATTTTTGTCACCTCCAAATAATACCAAAGGTTTTCCAAGGTAATCTTTTTCTCCTTTTACTTCAACAGATTTAACGCGGCCACCCTTTGTACTGATTGTTGCTTTGATAAATTCATTCTCAAGTGAAATAAGTTCTTCGTTTCCTACTTTCGCGCCACCAAAAGGACCCGACATTTGCGTCGAATCTACTGTAGAGGCCTCTAAACCTTGTTGTGCCGCAAAAAGACTATCCGTCGTTTTTTTTGTTTCAGGACTTTTGGCCTGCGCTATGGAATCCTGTAGCTGTTGTTCCTTTTTAATCTCCTCTTCCGAGGGTTTCATAAAAAATACCGAACCTGCCAAGATGATCATAATCAGGAACAGGCCAGTAAAGGTATTTCTATCCATCTTTTAATATTACTGAATCAGTCTAAAATATATTTATTGAAATTGACTATATTTATTTCAAATTGTTACCGTTTCCCCGCTTTTATTAAAGAAGCGGCCACAAAGTTAACAAAAAGTGGGTGAGGATTTGCTACTGTAGACTTTAATTCCGGATGAAATTGTCCACCCACAAAAAATGGATGGTCTTTCAGTTCGATGATTTCCACCAAATTATTATCTGGATTGATACCCGATGCAATCATGCCCGCTTTTTCATACTGTTTTAGATAGTCATTGTTAAATTCATAACGATGTCTATGTCGCTCACTGATACGCTGCTTCCCATAAATGGCAGACGCTTTGGTACCTTTTTTTAGCTCACAGGGATAGGCCCCAAGACGCATAGTTCCTCCCATGTTTTTTATATTTTTTTGATCTTCCATTAAGTTAATAACCGGATGTTTGGTTTTTTTATCCATCTCATAACTATTGGCATCTTTCAATCCTAATACATTTCTTGCAAACTCGATCACCGCTACCTGCATGCCCAAGCAAATACCAAAAAACGGAATATTATTTTCCCGCACATATTTGATAGCAGCAATTTTGCCTTCCAAGCCACGCTCTCCAAAGCCGGGAGCCACCAATACGCCATCTAAGCCCTTTAATTTCTCTTCAACATTGTCGTTATTAACACTCTCTGCAGCTATGCTTCTTACCGTTACCTTACATTCGTTCTGAGCGCCTGCGTGGATAAAGGATTCATTGATTGATTTGTATGCATCCGGAAGCTCCACATATTTACCCACCAAACCTATTTTAACCTCTGCTGTTGGGTTTTTCACTCTTCCCAGAAAGGCCTTCCAGTTCTCTAAATCAGGTTCATTTTTATTGGAAAGCTTAAGTTTCGCCAGTACGGTTTTATCAAGCTGCTCTTTCAACATTAAAAGCGGAACATCATAAATCGATGAGGCGTCAGCCGATTCAATAACAGCATTAATGTTTACATTGCAGAACAAGGCAATTTTTTTCCGGATATCATGACCTATACGATGCTCGGTTCTACACACCAAAATATCAGGCTGTATACCATACTCCAATAGCATCTTAACCGAGTGTTGGGTTGGTTTTGTTTTGAGTTCGCCCGCAGCAGCAAGATAAGGCACAAGAGTCAAATGGATTACCAGCGAGTCATTGTTGCCTAGTTCCCAACGCAATTGCCTTACCGCTTCTATAAATGGCAACGATTCAATATCTCCTACGGTGCCTCCTAATTCGGTGATAACAATATCGTATTCTCCTGTCTCGCCCAGCAGACGCATCCGACGTTTAATTTCATCGGTGATATGAGGTACCACTTGAACCGTTTTACCAAGATAGTCGCCCGCACGCTCCCGTTCAATCACATGCTGGTAAATACGACCGGTTGTCACATTGTTAGCTTGTGATGTCGGTGTATTCAAAAATCGCTCATAGTGCCCTAGGTCAAGGTCGGTCTCCGCACCGTCTTCAGTCACATAACACTCGCCGTGTTCATAGGGATTCAAGGTACCTGGATCAATATTAATGTATGGATCAAATTTTTGAATAGTAACCCGGTATCCTCTCGCTTGAAGTAGTTTTACTAATGAATCTGAAATAATACCTCTACCTAAAGATGAAGGAACAGCGAACGTAACAAAGATGTATATCGTCATGATATAAAAAATGGATATTATCGCTGTTTATTTATGTAATGCAATTACAGCATGTTCTTGTACGGGGTACAAAAGTAGAATTTTTTTTGGTCTTTTTTGTCATATATTGATTAATTCTTAGCAAATATCGTAAGTAGTTGAGTTGTTGAATGGTTAAGTAAGGGAGTCGTTAATTAGCCGACGGGATGAATAGCCGATGTGATAATTAGCCAATGGGATGATTAGCCGATGGGATAATTAGCCAATGGGATGATTAGCCGATGGGATAATTAGCCAATGGGATGATTAGCCGATGGGA
>Ga0079224_100009303_pt1 | contig 13385 bp, 8 predicted proteins | sample Stecom2015_FD_80414 | JGI IMG/M metagenome (GOLD analysis project Ga0079224, IMG submission 80414) | Agricultural soil microbial communities from Utah to study Nitrogen management - Steer compost 2015 | ecosystem: Environmental > Terrestrial > Soil > Agricultural land | place: USA: Utah... | reverse complement strand
TTGCGGACGACAACGTCGGCGAAAGCGCGCAGATAGCGCTGAATGCCTTCATTCTCGGCATACTTCGCGCGCAACTCCACGAAGCGGTGCTCGACGACCTCGCGGCCGATGCCCTCATCGAGTTGTCGCAACGCGTCGCGTGCTTCAGTCTCGATCTCGCAGATCGTCCGCAGAGTGCGCTCAAGTTCGGCGCCGAGCGCGCTGCGCGCTTCGTTGAGACGAGCTTGCTCTTCCGGCGGGAGCTGGGCAAACTCCTGGGGCTGGATCGGCCGCCCGTTGATCATTGGGACGACGGCGAGACCGGCTGGCGACTGAATCAGCATGAAGCCGCGCGCCTGAGCCTCGCGTTGCAATGTCTCGAACGCTGCGTCGCGCCGTCGCGTGAAATCCTCGAACATGATGCGCCGGCGCTCTTCATACGGCTCAGACTGGAATGCTCGCGGAATATCGGCGCGCAGATCGGTGACCGCCTGGTCGATGTCATCCTTGAAGCCGCGCGCGGTGCCGCTCTGCATCTCGAGCGCGACCGGCCGCTCGGGCTGGTCGAAGTTCATGACGTAGCACCAATCGCAGCAGGGTGGCATGCGTTCGACTGTCGAGTTCAGCAACCAGTTGATGTAGCGGTCGACCTCGACGCGGCTACTGCCGACGGCGATGACGTGAAAATCCAGCCCGGCTTCGACACCGAAGCGCAGCGCGTCAATTGCCCGCTTCTGGAGTTCCTCCGGCACCGGATCGGCGACCATTTCGAAGCCCTCAGTGGGGCAGGTCCAACGAACCTGCTCAACGGCCAGCGGTTGGATGCTCTCGGATGGCATCTACGCCTCCCTGCTTATCCGTTTCAAGCGGCCTCGTCGCGCTCTCGAAGACGAAAGCGAGCCTGAGGCTCGTGCGAGTTCATCGTCGACGTGCTCAACACGCATCGCGGCGGAGCGCTATCCCACGCGTCCCAACGGCGTCGCCTCCCGCACCACCCCGCAAAGTGTCGGGAGAGCGGGGCTCTCCATGGTCCGGAGCATACCGGCCCATGGCCCGCCGCCGGGCTCAAGTGGAAGTTGGTGTGTTTCACGTGAAACGCTTCGTTGATGGCGCCGGTGATGCGATCGTCTCTGAGGCCGTCGAGGCCAGAGCAGCCCCGCATAGCCACGGTGTCGAGATTCTCAGCGAGTGTGACGGCGATCGCGCCGGCTCGAACGTACCCCTTCATCCTCATGCTCACTCTCAAGATCCCCGCACGAGGGGGTTGCTTCCGGGGTATCGCGCACATCGTACACTGGAAACGCCGGGCGCGCCGCCCGACAGCCAGCCGCCCGCCACGAATCAGAAATCGTTGACATAACGATCAACATCGAAAGCGAGGCACGATGTCCGCCCTGACCGAGATGCAATGCGTCGCCTGCCGACCGGGAGTGCCACCAGCCACCCCCGAGCAGATCGAGGAATGGCTGCCCGACATCCCCGAGTGGGACCTGGTCAAGCTCCATGACGTGCCGCGGCTCCGGCGCACATTCCGCTTCCCGGACTTCAAGAGCGCCCTGGCCTTCACCAACATCGTCGGCGAGATCGCCGAAGCCGAAGGTCACCACCCGCGCATCCTGCTCCAGTGGGGCCGGGTGACGGTCACCACCTGGACCCACGCGATCGAGAACCTGCACCAGAACGACTTCATTCTGGCTGCCAAGATCGATCGCGCCTACGACGAGGGCACCTGGGCAAGCTAGACGAGCGCGCGCCGGACAGGGGCTAGAATCCCTCGAACGTCGCTGGCGTGGACCGGCGCTGGCAAGGGAGAGGAAAGTTCTGTGGCCCTATCGAACGAGATGCTGGAAGCGATTCGGCGCCAGAGCGCCGAGCGGCTCGATGAAGTCTGCGACCTGGCGGTGCGCATCTGCAACGTCCCCGCGCCGACCGGCCAGGAGCAGGAGCGCGCCCGCTTCGTTGCCGAGCTGCTGCGCGAGCGCGGCTACGAGCCGGAGATCGATGAGGTCAGCAACGTCTACGCGCGGCGGGGGAACCGCGGTGGACCGGTGATGCTGGTCGACGCCCACCTCGACACCGTCTTCCCGGCCGGCACCGAGATCGACGCGCGCCGCGAGGGCGACTGGCTGTATGGCCCCGGCGTCGGCGACAACAGCCTGAGCATCGCCGCGATGCTCGTCATGCTCGACATCCTCGACGACCTGGGCATCGAGACGGCCATCGACCTCGTTGCGACCGCCACAGTCGGGGAGGAAGGGCTCGGCAACCTCAAAGGCGCCCGGGCGGCGGTCGACCGCTACCAGGAGCGCGGCGCGCTTGCCGGCCACCTGGTGATCGACGGGCACCTCGGCCGCGTCGTCCACGTCGCGGTCGGCTCAAATCGCTGGAACGTCACCGTCACCGGCCCCGGCGGGCACTCGTTTGGAGCCTTCGGCACGCCCAGCGCGATCCACGGCCTGGGCCGGATCATCGCGGCGATCGCTGACCTGGAGGTACCGTCCGACCCGAAGACCACCTTCAACGTGGGCACGATCAGCGGCGGCACCTCGGTCAACACCATCGCCGCCAGCGCGACGGCGCTGATCGATATGCGCTCGGTCGACGCTGGCGAACTCGAGAAGTTGAGCAATGCCGTGCGCGAGATCATCGAGACGGCGCCGGGCCCGGGCCTGGAGACGGAGATCGAGGTCGTCGGCGAGCGCCCGGCCGGAGGCATGCCGAAGGACGCGCCCTTCGCCCAACTGGCCGCCGAAGCGATCCGCTGGGTCGGCCTCACCCCCGAGTTTCAGGCCTCGAGCACGAACATGAACATCCCGGTCAGCCGCGGCATCCCCACCATCTGCGTCGGCATCTCCCACGGCGAACGCACCCACACCATCCACGAGCAGGTCCCGGTCGCCCCAATCCCCGCCGGCCTCGCCCAGCTCACGCGCCTGGCCGTCGAGGCGGCGGAGATGCTCAGTAGGGAATAGGGCGAAGAGGTTGTAGTTCGTAGGTCGTAGTTCGTAGGAAGAGCGACGCTTGTCGGTTTCCACTACAAGCAACACCCTACGGACTACAAATTCTGCCCCAGCCCCCTCTCCCAGAATTGGGAGAGGGGGCTGGGGGTGAGGGCCGTTTTCCCTACCTGACCGGGGCTAAACCGCTGGCAGCAATACTCGCGTTGAAGGCGGCGACGTCGCGCTCCATCAGGCTGGTCAGGTCTTCGAGGTAGCCGCCGATCTCTTCGGAAACGGCGTCGAAGACCTCGCCCATCTGACGGGTCGGGGCGCTGTCGCCCTCATCGATCATCGCGGCCAGCGTCTTGAGCTTCTCAGCCACGGCGGTCGCGCCGCGCTTGCGCCCCTGCGGGTCGATGTTGACCAGCTTGCCCTCGATCTCGGTCAGCTTCTCAGTGAGTTGCTCGCCCTGCTCCTTCAGAGCGTCGGTCGCGTCTGGCCGGCCGGTGACTGCCTCGATCTGTTCCTTCATGCGGCGGATGCGGTTGGCGGCTTCGTGAATCTCGCCAACCCGGTCGCAGAGCGCCAGCTTGAGGTCGCGCTGGGCAGCCAGGTCTTCGACCGTCCAGGGGAGGCGCGGGTCCGGCGCGATGGTCAGCGGCTGGGTGTAGCTCGACCCGTCTACGGTGAGCGTCACCCGGTAAGTGCCAGGGATGGCTTTCGCGGGCAGATTCACGGGCAATTCGCCGGCGTCGACGAGGTTGACCGGCTGGCCATAGCGCAGGTCCCAGACGAAGCGATTGGCGCCGGCTGCCGCCGGGAGGCGCGGGCGGGTATCGGGATCGTTGCTGAAGCTGACGACCTCGTTACCCGCCTCGTCTTCGATCCTCAGCGTCAGCTCGCCTGGCTCGCTGGCCAGCCAGTAGTGCAGGATCGCGCCGTCGGGCGGGTTCTCGCCAGCGTCGAGGAAGCGCGCCTTCGGGATGCCGGTCGGCGTCTCGACGATGTCCAGCCCAACCGTGACCGGCCCGGCCATCAGGAAATTCATATCCGGCTTCGGGTTGCGGAGGTCGAGCATGCGGCCATAGACCTTGTAGCGCGTCGCCGGGCGCGGCTCGAAGAGCACCGCTGCCTGCTGCGCCGTCGCGCCGTCGATCTGGTAAAGCGGGCTGAGGTCGTCGAGGATCCAGAAGCTGCGGCCGTGCGTGGCGGCGATCAGGTCGGTGCCCTTGATAACCAGGTCGTGGATCGGGCAGACGGGCAAGTTGCACTGGAACGGCTGCCAGTTCTGGCCGTCATCGAAGGAGATGTACAGGCCGGTCTCCGTGCCGGCATACAGCAGGCCGCGGCGGTTGGGGTCCTCGCGGATGACGCGAGTGAACTCGCCCTCGGGGATGCCGTTCGTCATCTTCGTCCAGGTCTCGCCGTAATCGCTGGTCTTGTAGAGGTACGGGTTCGGATCGCCGTGCATGTAGCGGATGACGGCCATGTAGGCGGTCGCCTCGTCGTGCGGCGAGGGTTCGATGATCGACACCTTGCTCCACTCGGGCATCAATTCGGCCGGCGGGGTGATCTCCTGCCAGCTCTGGCCGCCGTCCTTCGAGATGTGAACGCGGCCGTCGTCGGTGCCGGCCCAGAACAGCCCGGCGCGGTGGGGCGACTCGCGGAAGGCAAATATCGTGCAGTACATCTCGGCCGCGCCGCGCTCCGGGGTGATCGGCCCGCCGGAGAACTGCAGCTTGTCGGGGTCGTTGCGGGTCAGGTCCGGGCTAATGATCTCCCAGCTCGTGCCCTCGTCAGTCGAGCGGTGGACGTATTGCGAGCAGACGTAGACCGTCTCCGGGTCGTGGGGCGAGATCTCGATCGGGAAGGTCCACTGGAAGCGGTACTTCTGCCGGAAGGCGCCGTAGCCGCGTGACTCCGGCCAGACAGTGACGTTGCGGATCTGGCGCGTCTGCGGGTTCCAGGCCAGCAGGCGGCCGTCGCCCGGGCCGGTACCGATGCCGCCGCCATAGACGGTATAGGGCTCGGTCGGCTTGATCGCGATATAGCCCGATTCACCGCCGCCTGGTTCGACATAATCTTTCCAGGTAATCGCCCCCTCGAAGCTGATGCTGGGCAGCATCATCGCCCAGTTGTCCTGCTGTGAGCCATAGATGTTGTAGGGCGTCCGGTGATCCGTGGTGACGTGATAGAACTGCGCCGTCGGCTGGTTCAGAATCGACGACCAGCTCTTCCCGCCATCGAATGTCACACAGGCGCCGCCGTCGTTGCCCTGGATCTGGCGATTGGAATCGCGCGGGTCGATCCACAGGGCGTGGTTGTCGCCGTGAGGGATGGCGACGCTCGTGAACGTCTGGCCGCCGTCGATCGACTTCCAGTACTGCACGTTGAGCACCCAGACTGTGTCAGCATCGCTGGGGTCGGCGACGATGTGCATGTAGTACCAGGGCCGCCGACGCAGGTCGGGATTGTCGCAGAGCTTCTTCCAGGTGTCGCCGTAGTCGTCGGAGCGGTAGAGGGCGCCCTGCTCGTGCTCGACGATAGCGTAGACGCGCCCGGGCCGCGCGGCCGTCGTCGCCACGCCGATCTTGCCGAAGTTGCCCTCTTGCGGCAGCCCCCGGTTACGCGAGATCTCCTCCCAGGTGTCGCCGCCGTCAAAGGAGCGCCAGAGGCCGCAGTCCTCACCGGTGCTGTCGAGCGTGTGCGGATAGCGGCGCACCTGGAAGATGTTGGCGTAGAGGATGCGCGGGTTGCCGCCATCCATCGCGATGTCGGTCGAGCCGGCGCGGTCGGACTTGTGGAGCACTCGCGCCCAGGTCCGCCCGCCATCGGTGGAGCGGAAGACGCCGCGCTCCGGGTTCTCGCCGAAGGCGTTGCCCAGCGCGGCCACGTAGACGGTGTTCGGGTCGTCGGGGTGGACGACGACGTCGCCGATGTGGCGCGTCTCCGCCAGGCCGACATGCTGCCAGGTCCGCCCGCCGTCGGTGGACTTGTAGACGCCGTCGCCGTGCGAGACATTGCTGCGGATCGTTGACTCGCCGGTGCCGACGTAGATCACGTTGGGGTCGGAGGGCGCCAGGGCCATCGCGCCGATGGCAGCCGTCTTGAAATAGCCGTCGCTGATGTTGCGCCAGTGCGAGCCGCCGTTGGTCGTCTTCCAGACGCCGCCGGCGCAAGCCCCGAAGTAGAACGTGCCCTTCTCAGTCGGATGCCCGGCCACGGCCGTGACCCGCCCTCCACGGTGCGGCCCGATGCAGCGCCACTCCAGCGAATTGAATAATCTCGGATCGACCACGGCGCACGCCCCTGTCCAGTTTTCCTGCCATTGACCGGAGGATTGTCGGCGGCTTGCCGCTTCCCGTCAATGGGCGTTGCCACCGGACCCGCGGACATGACGGGAATGTATCCACCGGGCCGGGGGAGCGGGACGCCCGCTGCGGCACCTGTTTGTTAAGGTGAGCGACTGATACTCAATTTGAGAGCGAGGCGCATTGAACGTGACGAGACATCCTCACAGCCACAGGCTAATCAACCGGCCACTGATCCTCATGCTGGCCCTGCTGCTCGTGCTGCCCCTGCTGGCGGCCTGCATGGGCGACGATGACGACGATGATCCGACCGCCACCAGCGACGAGGGCGCAGCCGTCACGGCGACGGCTCCCGAGCCGACCGAGGAGGTCGAGCCAACCGAGGCAGAGCCCACCGAAGCGGAGCCGACGGCCACCGAGCCGGAAGCCACGCCCACCGAGATCGAACCAACCGAGGTCGAGCCGACCGAGGCGGAACCGACGGCTGAGGAACCTGAGCCGACCCCGACAGAGGGCGAGCCAGCCGTCCCCGGCGAGCGGCCGATCGATCAGCAGCTCTCCTGGCTGCTCGGCATCCTGAACTCGTCGGTGCCGCCGGCCGAGGAGATCGAGGCGCGCATGCATCCCAGCTTCAACGCCCAGCTCCCACCGGACCAGTTCGCGGGACAGCTCGCCCAGCTGGCCCAGGCCGGGCCGTGGACCTTCAACGGCTACCTGGGCAGTCCGGTCGCCCTGGACGGCACCGCGGTGGTCGAGAGCCAGGCAGGCCTGTTCCAGATCCACGTCGGGCTGGAAGTGGCCGAACCACACCGCTTCCAGACGCTGCTCTTCCTGGCCGACGTGCCGTCATCGGTGACGCTGACCTCGCTCCCCGAGGTCGACCCGCTGGTCAGCGCCCTCGCGCCGAACGTCGCCGTGCAGATCGCCGAGATCAGCGGCGGGGTCTGCGCGCCGCTCCACACGCTCAACCCGGATGAGCCACTGGCGATCGCCTCCGGCTTCAAGCACTGGGTGCTGCTGGAGCTAGCCGAGCGCGTCGCGGCCGGGGAATTCAGCTGGGACGATGAGTTGCCGATCACCGACGAACTGCGCAGCCTGCCCTCCGGCACGCTCCAGGTCGAGCCGACCGGCACGTCGATCGCGCTCAGCACCTACGCCGCCAAGATGATGGTCCTCAGCGACAACACGGCCACCGATCACCTGATTGATGTCCTGGGACGTGAATCGGTCGAAGCGCGCATGGCAGCCACCGGCAACAGCGCGATGGACCGCAACGTCCCGCTGCTGCTGACTCGCGAGCTGTTCTACCTGAAGCTGGCCGCCGGCGCGGACGTCCGCGAGGCCTACATCGCCGCCGACGACACCGGGCAGCGGGCGATGCTCGACGAGATGACAGTCGACTTCAGCCAGCTCGACCCGAATATGCTCGGCCTGCCGGTGGCGGTGGACTCGATCGAGTGGTTCGCCTCGGCAGCCGACCTCTGCGAGGTCCAGGCGGCGCTGTTCGAGCGCGCCGGGTCGGACACGACGCTCCAGAGCATCATGGCGGCCGCGTCCGGGATGCAGGTGGACGGCGCGACCTGGCCCTTCGTCGCGTTCAAGGGCGGCGACGAGGCGGGTGTCGCGGCGCGTTCCTGGCTGCTCCAGCGCGCCGACGGCCGGGTGTTCAGCATCAACATCATCCTGAACAACCCCGACACCAACATCGACCCTTCCACCCTGGAAGGCATCGGCGAAGCCATCGCCGGCCTGCTGGCGGGGGTGTAGGGGGTAGGGAACAGGGGAAGACAGCCCTCACCCTCGGCCCACGACCCGCTTCGCGGGTGAGGGAAACTCCCCTTCTAGAGTACAGTTACGGCACAAGATCGCAGTTGCCTCATCAGAACGAAAGTGGCGCGGGGAGATGTCGAAGCGGGGCTGGATCATCGTCTCTATCGCGGCCGGGGTCGTGGCCGTGCTGGCCGGGCTCGGCGCCGGGTTGGCGGCCTACGTCCACCGTGCCCGCAACGCCGCGGTGGTCGCCCGCGAGAGCTTCGATCCCTATTACGCCATCGTTCAGTATCTGCTGACCCCGGAGGATCGCGAGACGACGCAGCCGGAGCCCGAGCTGTGAGCGACAAGACGCCGCCATCCCCTGACTTCCCCGAGTACACCGCGCCAGCGACTGAGTCCTGGGACAACCTGGCCGAGTGGTGGGACGACCAGATCGGCGACGGCAACCCGACCCAGGATCTGCTCGTCGAGCCCTACACCGAGAAGCTGCTGGAACTGAAGCCGGGCGAGCGGGTGCTCGACATCGCCTGTGGGGCCGGGCGCTTCGCCCGCCGCATGGCCGACGCCGGGGCAATCGTCACCGCCTTCGACCACGCTGAGCGCTTCGTCCAGCGCGCCCGGGAGCGCTCTAGGGGCTACGAGGACCGCATCAGCTACCACGTCGCCAACGCCGCCGATCCGGAGGCGATGCTGGCGCTGGGCACGGACTTCGACGCCGCCGTCTGCACGATGGCGCTCATGGATATGGCCGAGATCACGCCGCTCTTCACGACGCTGCCGAAGCTTCTCAAGCCCGGCGGCCGCTTCGTCTTCTCGATCACCCACCCGGTGTTCAACACCGAGGACGCCCGGCCGACGATCGAGCGCGTGTCCTCCGGCACCGACCTGGTCAACCGCTACGCCGTCAGCGTAGCGAACTACCTCCAGACGCGCATGGAGAAGGGTATCGGCGTGCCCGGGCAGCCCGACCTCCAGCATTACTTCCACCGCCCGCTCAGCCTGCTGCTCAATACCGCCTTCGAGCACGGCATGGTCCTCGACCGCCTGGAGGAGCCCGCCTTCCCTGAGGAGACATCGTCCCCCAACCCGATGGGCCAACCCAACTTCCGCTACATCCCCTGGGTCCTGCTGGCTCGCCTGCGGCCGGCCTAGGGTCCGTCGTTCGGCCCTACAACCTACGACCTACAAACGACAAACTCCGCCCTGTATACTCAACGCTCTACGTTCGCTTACCTGGGAGGGCACCGATGCTCAAGTAGCAACCTGACGAAGCTCGCGCGTTGACCGCCGTGGTCGGCGCTACCCGGCTGTGAGGTTGCTATGTTGCTCAATGTTTCCCAGGTCTCCCATTCCTTTGGTCCAACGCTCGTCCTCGAAGACGTCTCGTTCCACCTGAACCCCGGCGAACGCGCCGGGCTGGTCGGCGCGAACGGCAGCGGCAAGACGACACTGCTCAAGATCATCGCTGGCGAGCTGGAGTGCCAGACGGGCGTCGTCGCCATCCCCAAAGGCATCGTCGTGGGCTATCTGCCGCAGCGCGCTCCGCAGGTGCCGCCAGGTACGACGATCGATGGGCTGATCTTCCAGGCGCTGGGCGACCTAGAGCAGATCCAGGCACGGCTGCGCGAGCTGGAAGCGGCCATGGCCGATCCGGACGCCGACTTCGACGCCGTGACCGCCGAATACGCCGAGCTGAGCGAGCGCTTCGAGGCCCGCGGCGGCTATGAGCTCGACCACCGCATCGAGATCGTCCTGGCCGGGCTGGGGCTGGCCCACCTCGGGCGCGAGCGTGAATTCGCCACGCTCTCCGGGGGCGAGGCGATGCGGGTGATGCTGGCGATCCTGCTGCTGCAGGCGCCGGACCTGCTGCTGCTCGACGAGCCGACCAACCACCTCGACTTCGCCAGCATCGAGTGGCTGGGCGACTACCTGGCGGAGTATCGCGGCGGCGTGCTGGCCGTCTCGCACGACCGGCACTTCCTCAACCGCAGCGTCACCCGCATCCTGGCAATCGACGAGCACGATCACAAGCTGCGCGCCTATCCCGGCAACTACGACGACTACCGCGCCCAGCGCGAGCGCGAGATCGAAGCGTACGAGGCGGCCTACGAGGCCCAGCAGATCGAGATCAACGAGCTGCGCCGGGCAATCAAGGAGACGCGCGCCGGCCTGGACCGCAAGCCGCCACCCCGCCGGGATGGGGATAAGTTCATCTACCACGCCCAGGGCCAGCGCGCCGAGGCAACCGCCGGCAAGACGATCGGCTGGCTGCGCGAGCGGCTACGGCGACTGGAGGCCGACCCGCTGCCCCGCCCACCGGAGCGCATCGAGATCAAGACCGAACTGGGCGAGGAGCGCCTGCTGTCGGACGAGGTCGTGCGGCTGCGCGGCGTCTCGCACGCCTACGGCGATACCCGGGTGCTTGAGGATGTCGACTTCACCCTGCGGCGCGGCGAGACGGCCGTCATCATCGGGCCGAACGGGGCCGGCAAGACGACGCTGCTGGAGATCATCTGCGGGCGGCTGGAGCCAGACGCTGGCGAGGTGGCGCTGGCGCCGGCCGACGACATCGCCTATCTCGACCAGCACGCCCGGGATCTGCCCGAGGACTGGACAGTGCTGGAGGTCTACCGCGAGGGCCAGGTCGAGTACGAGCACAACCTGATCAACGACCTGCTGCGCCACGGCCTGTTCCAGCTGCAGGATCTCGACAAGCGCGTGCGCGAGCTGAGCATGGGCCAGCGCCGCAAGCTGCAGATCGCCAGGATGATCGCCGGCGGCCACAACCTGCTGGTGATCGACGAGCCCACCAACCACCTCAGCCTGGATGTGCTGGAGGAGTTCGAGCGCGCGCTGCGGGCCTACCCCGGCCCGGTCATCGCCGTCTCCCACGACCGCTGGTTCATCGAGCGCTCCGGCGGCAAGGTCTGGGAGCTGCGCGACCACAGGCTGATCGAGCATCATGATGAGCCGCGCTGGGTGCTGGCGGGTCTGGGGCAGGAAGCCGCTCTATCCGGGGACTGACCGGCGGGTCAGAGCAGGTAGAAGAAGTAGACCCAGATGCTGCTGACGACCAGCGTCAGGAGGGTGATCGGCATGCCCTCACGTGAGAACTCGATGAAGCTGATCGGCTCGCCGTGCCGCTCGGAGATGCCGGCGCCGACGACGTTGGCCGAGGCTCCCACTAGCGTGCCGTTGCCCCCCAGGTCAGCGCCCAGCGCCATCGCCCACCAGAATGGGACGATCTCGGGGTGCAGCACGAACTCCTCCACCGGCAGGTCGGCGAGTTCCGGGAAGATCCCGCGCGCAACCGCGATGGTGAGCGGGATCAATGTCGTGATAGCCGGGATGTTGTCGACCACCATCGAGAGGAGCCCGGCCAGCCAGAGCAGGGCGAGAACGGTCAAGACGACGTTGCCGCCGGTGATCTCGACCACCTCGCTGGCGATCCGGTCCAGCAGCCCGACATGCTCGACGCCGCCGACGAGCACGAAAAGGCCGGCGAAGAAGAAGATCGTCGGCCACTCGATCTCGTTCACCACGTGGTGAATGTCGATCCGGCTGATCAGCAGCAGCGCCACGGCGCCAGCCAGCGCCACGGTCGCCGCCTCCAGATGCAACGCGCCATGCAGCAGGAATCCGACCATCGTCAAGGCCAGGACGATCCCCGACTTGCGCAGCAGCGAGTAGTCGGTGATGCGGGCCGTCGTGGCCGCCGCGATCACCTCGGTGCGCAGGTCTTCGTTGGGCTGCGCCATGCGCCGGAAGCGCAGCGCCCAGATCGCGAGCGCCAGCCCGAGGTTGATGAGAACGATCGGCGACATATTGACCAGGAAATCGACGAAGGTGAGACCGGTCGCGCTGCCGATCAGAATGTTCGGCGGGTCACCGATCAGCGTGGCCGCGCCGCCAATGTTGCTGGCGATGATCTGGGTGAGCAGGAACGGCTTGGCCGGCAGGCCCAGCAGGTTGGCCAGGGCAATCGTCACCGGGACGATCAGCAGGATCGTCGTCACATTGTCGAGGAAAGCGGAGAGCACCGCCGTGATCGTCGCCAGCATCAGCATCATCGGGACGACGCGCCCGCCCGTCCAGCGGGCGACCTGGAAGCCGATATGCTCGAAGATGCCGGTGCGCCGGACGATGGCGACCAGCATCATCATGCCGATCAGCAGGCCCAGCGTGTTGAAGTCGATCGCCTCGATCGCGTTGTGCTGGTCGATCACGCCGGTGAGGATCATCAGGAGCGCGCCGACCGCGGCGGCCTTGGTACGGTCCAGCCTTTCGCTGACAATGATCCCGTAGGTGACCAGAAAGATGATCGTGGCCAGCGTCATGTCACTTACGGGCATGCGCGACCACCATCCGCGCTTGACCGGCGATGCGGTCCCGTGCAGTCATCGAAAGCCCAGCGCTCGAGGCTGCGGAGCGATTGCCACCTGTAGCTCGACATTGGATTCCTTCGCACACATCGTGGCGGCGTGCCGGCTGATTGCCGCTCGCGCCGTATCTGGAACTGATGGGGGAAAAGTAGCAGATCGAGCGCTCTTTAGTCGTTTTCGAGCCACACCGGATCGAGACCAGCGACGCGACGCGCGCCGAGCGCGAGCGCCCCGGCGGCCGGGTCCACGAAGCGCGCCAGCGCCGCCGTCACCGGATGACAGGTAAAGAGCAGGATCTGGTGGGCGCCAGCCAGCTTCCCGAGCACGCGCAGCGCCTCAGTCGCCCGCTCCGGGTCGAAGTTGGCCAGCACGTCGTCGATCAGCACCGGCAGCGGCCGGACCTGAGCGCCGACCGCCTGAATCAGCCCGATGCGCAGCGCCAGGTACGCCTGTTCGCGAGCGCCGCGACTAAGCCGGTCGACCGGCGTGCGGCTGCCGTCGCGGGCGACCGCGAGCAACTCACCGGAGCCGCCAGCGCGCTCCAGGCGGTGATAGGCGCCAAACGTCATCGCCTCAAGGACCGCGCTGGCCTTCCGAAGCGCGACCGGCCGGCCGCCGTTCTCGGCGCCGCTGGGCGCATCCCGGCGCAGCCGATCGACGGCCAGGCCGCCGGTCCATTCTCCAGCGCGCTCGCGCAACGCCGCCAGCAATGTCTCCCGGCGCAGGCGCTGGTCATCATACTGCCGATCAGCCTCGCATTGCTCGATGCGCTCGTCCAGCCGGCCGCGCTCGACCAGCAGCTGGTCGCGAGCCTGCTCGATAGCGGCTCGCGCCGTCGCGAGATCCTGACCCGCCGCGATGCCCAGCTCCCCCGCCAGCAGCGGCCAGGCGGCGCGGGCCTCATCAAGCGCGGACTCGGCCGCCCCCAGCTCGGCGGCCGCTCGCTTCAGCCGGGCGCGCAGGAACGCGCGCTCGGCCTCCAGGGCGCGCAACTCATCGCG
>Ga0079224_100009302_pt1 | contig 13385 bp, 10 predicted proteins | sample Stecom2015_FD_80414 | JGI IMG/M metagenome (GOLD analysis project Ga0079224, IMG submission 80414) | Agricultural soil microbial communities from Utah to study Nitrogen management - Steer compost 2015 | ecosystem: Environmental > Terrestrial > Soil > Agricultural land | place: USA: Utah... | reverse complement strand
GGCGAACGGGCGGCGCGTGCGAGCCCTCGGTGCGCCCGCGCCGCCCGTTCGCGCGAGGCGCTTCAGTCGCGAACCAGCGAGAACTTGCCGTCCTTGACCGTCAGCAGCACGCGTCCGCGCTTGTCGTAGCCGGAATGGTCCTGCGCCGACATGTTGACGACCCCCTGCGAGGTGACGAGCTCGTGCGTGCCCTCGAGCGCGTCGCGCAGCGCGGAGCGGAACTCGGGCGTGCCCGGCTTGCCCTTCTTCGCGGCCTCGGGGATCGCGTGCTGCAGCAGCAGCCCGGCATCGTAGACGCCGGCCCCGAAGATCGGCGGCTGCTGGCCGAACTGCTTCTCGTAGGCCGTGACGTACTCGAGCGCGACCTTCTTCGTCGCCACGTCGTCGGGAATCTCGTTCAGCACCAGCAGCAGCGGACCGACGATGAGCGCGCCCTCGACCTTGCGGCCGCCGATCTGGATGAACGCACCCGAGGCTGAGCCGTGCGTGTGGAAGATCGCGCCCTTGTAGCCGGCGTCGACGAGCTGCACGTGCGGCAGCGCCGCGCCGGCCGCCACGCCGGCGACGAGCACCGCATCGGGTTTCGCCGCGACCAGCTTGAGCACCTGGCCGGTGACGCTGGTGTCCTGGCGCGAATAGCGCTCGCTGGCGACGATCTTCAGGCCCGCCTTCTCGGCCATCGGCGCGAAGATCCGGTACCAGTTCTCGCCGTACGGATCGTTGTAGCCGATGAAGCCGACGGTCTGGATGCCGCGCGCCTTCATCGCCTCGATCAGCCCGTCGCTGATCACGTCGTCGTTCGGGTGCGTCTTGAACACCCAGCGCTTGTTGGCGTCCATCGGGACGACGACGGCGCCCGTGCCTACCGGCGCGAGCATCGGTGTCCTGGCTTCGGCCATGAACTGCAGCAGGGCCATCGAGTTGGGCGATCCCGACGGACCGATCATCGCGTCGATCCGCTCCTCGCCGAGCAGCTTCTTCGTGAGCTGCACCGTCTGCGTCGAATCGCTCGCGTCGTCGTACGAGACGTACTCGATGCTCAGGTCGCCCACCTTCTGCGGCAGCAGCGCCACCGAGTTCTTCTGCGGAATTCCGACGAACGCGGTCGGACCCGTCGCCGACGTGATCACGCCGATCTTCACCTGCGCCTGCGCCGACATCGACGCGACGAACGCCGCGCCGGCCAGGGCCCACCACAGCCTGCTTCCCTTCATCGTTGCCTCCCTTCGGTTCGTAGCTTCACGGTTTGTTGCTTCAATCGATGCCGCCCAGATACGCCTCGAGCACGGCCGGGTCGTTCTGCACCTGCTCGGGCAGACCTTCGGCGATCTTCTCACCGAACTCCATCACCACCACGCGATCGGCCAGGCCCATGACGAACTCCATGTCGTGCTCGACGAGCAGCACGCCCATGCCGTCGGCGCGCAACCGGTCGAGCAGTTCGGCCAGCGCCTGCTTCTCGAGATAGCGCAGCCCCGCGGCGGGTTCGTCGAGCAGCAGCAGGCACGGGTCGGAGGCCAGTGCGCGCGCGATCTCGACGAGCCGCTGCTGGCCCAGAGCCAGGCTGCCGGCCGTCTCGAACATCCGCTCGCCCAGGCCGACGCGTTCGATCTGTCGCGCGGCCTCGGCGAGCAGCCGCCGCTCCTCGGCCCGCTCGGCGTGCAGCGACGCGGCGACGACGCCGCGCGCGCCGCGCAGATGCGCGCCCAGCGCGACGTTCTCGAGCACGCTCATCGTGGGCAGCAGCCGCACGTGCTGGAAGGTGCGGCTCATGCCGAGGCGCGCGATGCGCCGCGCACGCATCGCATCGATGCGCTGGCCGAGAAAGCGCACCTCGCCCTCGGTGGGCGCGATCACCCCGGAAAGGCAGTCGAACAGCGTCGACTTGCCCGCGCCGTTCGGTCCGATCAATGCGAGCACTTCGCCGGCGCGCACGTCGAGGTCGATGCGATGGTTGGCGAGCAGGCCGCCGTAGCGCTTGGTGACGCCGCGCACCTCGAGCAGCGTCGTGCCGCGCGCCGGCAGCGTGCGGCGCGGCAGCGGCTCGGCGCGCGGCACCTCGCGCGCGGCGCTGCGCTCGCGCGAGGCGAACACGCGCGCGACGATCGGCCACAGGCCCTCGGGCGCGCGCTGCAGCACGAGCACCATCAGCACGCCGAAGACGATGACCTCGAAGTTGCCGGTCTGGCCGAGCAGCGCGGGAAGGAGGTCCTGCAGCCACTGCTTCAGGATCGTGACGACGCCGGCTCCGAGCACCGCGCCCCACACGTGCGAAGCGCCGCCGATCACCGCCATGAACAGGTATTCGATGCCGAAGCCCAGGCCGAAGGGCGTGGGGTTCACGAAGCGCTGCATGTGCGCGTACATCCAGCCCGAGAGCGCGGCGAACAGTGCCGCGATCAGGAAGGCGACGATCTTCGAGCGCGCGGTGTCGATGCCCATCGACTCGGCCATGATCGCTCCGCCCTTCAGCGCACGGATCGCGCGGCCCTCGCGCGAGTCGAGCAGGTTGCGCGTGAGCCAGATCGCGCCGAGCAGCACGGCCCAGATGAGGTAGTGGAAATCGCGCGCGTCGCGGATCGCGAAGCCGAAGGCCTCCAGTGAGGGAATTCCGGTGAGCCCGGTGTGTCCGCCCAGCACGTCGAGATTGCCGAACAGGAAGTACAGGCTGATGCCCCAGGCGATCGTGCCGAGCGGCAGGTAGTGCCCGGACAGGCGCAGCGTCAGCGCGCCGAGCATCCAGGCGACGACGAGCGTGAGCGCGAGCCCCAGCGCCAGGCCGACCCACGGCGAGCCGCCGGTCCACGCGAGCCACGACGGCAGCGGCGAGACGGTGGTCAGCCATGCGCTCGTGTAGGCACCGATGCCGACGAAGGCCGCCTGCCCGAACGACGTCAGCCCGGCGACGCCGGTGAGCAGCACGAGTCCGAGCGCGACCAGCGCATACAGCCCGATGTAGTCGAGCAGCGTGACGTGGAACTCGGGCAGCACGAGCGGCGCCGCCGCGAGCAGCGCGACGAAGGCGGCGAGCGCGAGGGTGCCTCTCGGCAGCGTGCGCACGCGCACCGGATGCGACTGCGCGGCCGGCGTGCTCATTCGTCGTCTCCGGTCGCGCGCGTCGTGAGCGAGCGCCACAGCAGCACCGGGATGATCACGGTGAAGACGATCACCTCCTTGTATGCCGAGGCCCAGAACGACGAGAACGACTCGAGCATCCCGACGAACAGCGCGCCCACCGCGGCGAGCGGGTAGCTGGCGAGCCCGCCGACGATCGCCGCGACGAAGCCCTTCAGCCCGAACAGGAAGCCGGTGTCGTAGTAGATCGTCGTGATCGGCGCGACCAGGACGCCGGAGAGCGCGCCGATCAGCGCCGCGAGCGCGAACGAGAGCCTGCCGGCGAGCACCGTCGAGATGCCCATCAGGCGTGCGCCGGCCCGGTTGATCGCGGTCGCGCGCAGCGCCTTGCCGTACAGCGTGCGCTCGAAGAACGCGTAGAGCGCGGCGATCAGCGCGATCGACGCGCCGATCACCCAGAGCGTCTGGCCGTTGATGCCGATCGGGCCGAGCTCGAAGCGCGCGTCGGAGAACGCCGGCGTGCGCGTGCCTTCGGCGCCGAAGAAGAGCAGCCCGAGGCCGACCAGCGCGAGATGGACGGCGACCGCGACGATCAGCAGGACGAGCACCGACGCGTGCGCGATCGGCTGGAACGCGAGCCGGTAGATCATCGGGCCCAGCGGAACGATGAGCGCGAGCGCCAGCGCCACCTGCAGCGGCAGCGCGAGCCGTGCCGGGTCGATCGAGAACAGCACGAGCGCGGCGAGCGCCGGATAGGCGAGGTTCCAGCCGACGATCGACGCGACGCGCGCGTGCGGGCCGCCCTCGCGCGCACGCCGCCACGCGACGATGCCGTCGACGATGGCGACGGCGACCCCGGCGCCCATCAGCAGCCACAGCGTCCCGGGGGTGCGCCCCGCCTGGAAGCTCGCCAGCGTGAGCGCACCCATCGAGACGAACTCGCCCTGCGGAATGAAGATCACGCGCGTGACCGCGAACAGCAGCACGAGCGCGAGCGCGAGCAGCGCGTAGATCGCGCCGTTGGTGATACCGTCCTGCGACAGCAGCAGTGCGATCTGCAGATTCATCGGAAGTGGGAGCGAAGGAGCGCGGGATGAAGGCGGTACGCGTGCATGCGTGGAACGAAGCGCCGGTGCTCGAGTCGGTGCCCGAGCCCCCCGAGCGCGAAGGGCACAGCGTCGTGCGCATCGAGGCGGCCAGCGTCGGCCATCTCGATCGGACGATCTGGCGGGGCGACTTCCTGCACCCGCCCGCGCTGCCGTACGTGCCCGGCGTCGAGGGCAGCGGCGTCGTCGAGCGCGGCGGCCGCTTCGCGCCCGGCACGCGCGTCTGGTTTCGCGGCGGCGGCCTCGGCACGCGTCGCGACGGAAGCTGGTGCGAGCGTTGCGCCGTGCCCGACGCGATCCTCGGCGTGCTGCCCGACGACGTGTCCTTCGAGGCCGGCGCCACGTTCTTCTCGCCGTGCACGTCGGCGTGGGTGGCGCTGCACGAGGTCGGCGGCGTGCGGGCCGGCGAGCGCGTGCTGGTCACCGGTGCCGCCGGCGCGGTCGGCAGCATCGTCTGTCAGCTCGCCCGCGCGGCGGGCGCCGACGTGATCGGCGTCGTCGGAACGGCGACGCGCCTGGCGCAGCTCGACGACGGCGTGCGGGGCGTCGTCGTCGCCCGCGGCGAAGCGCGTGCGCCCGACGGCCTGCAGGCCGACCTGCTGATCGACACCGTCGGCGGTGCGACGCTGGCGGCGCTGCTGCCCGCGGTCGTCGCTGGAGGCCGCGCGGTGCTCGTCGGCTATCTCGGCGGCTCGCGGCTCGTGCTCGATCTCACCGAGTTCATCCAGCGCGACGTCTCGCTGCTGCCGCTGAACATGCTGCATCGCGAGGCGGCCGGTCGCGCGGTCGCGCCGAGCCTGCTCGAGCGGATCGCCGACGGGAGCCTGCGCGTCGCGTGGCGCGCGTTCGGATTCGCACAAGCCGCCGAAGCGCTCGAATGGCTCGGCTCGCCCGATCATCGCGGACGCGCGGTGCTGCGCTGGAGCCGGTGACCGGCGCGGGATCGGATCCACGATCGCTTCGTTCCGCGTCTTTCCGTTCTATCCGGTCCGCCCGAAGTCCGGGCTGCGGCGCTCGCCGAAGGCGGCGATCCCCTCGCGCGCCGCTGCGGTGCACGCGCTGTCGCCGAATGCGGCATAGCCGATCTCGAGCGCGCGCGCCAGCGTCGGCGCGGCGGCGGCCTCGCGCACCGCTTTCTCGATCAGTCCGACCGTGGTCGCGCTGAGCACCATGCCGTTGGAGGCGCGCTCGACGCGCTCGTCGAAGCCCGGCACGTCGACCGCCGCGTCGGCGATCCGCGGGACCCGGCCCGACAGTGCGTGCACGCGCTCGACGGCGAGCGCGACCAGCTCGCGGTAGCCGTCGGCGAGCGCGTCGACGATGCCGAGCTCGTGCGCGCGCTGCGCGCCGAGCCGTTCGCCCTTGCGCAGCATCGCGTGGAACACGGTGGCCGCCGCCGGCCAGCGCCGGTAGGGCACGACCATCGCGCCGATGCCGGGAACGATGCCGAGCGTGACCTCGGGCAGCTGCATCGACGCGTCGCGCACCGCGACCAGCGAATGGCAGCGCATCGCCAGCTCGAAACCGCCGCCGAGCGCCATCCCGTTCAGCGCGGCGACCACCGGCTTGCGCATCGCGTCGAGATGCACGAGCAGCCGCGAGCAGTCGCGCGCGTATTGCGCGGCCGCCTTCGCGTCGCCGAGCATCGACGGGAAGCGGCCGATGTCGGCGCCGGCGCAGAACGCGCGCGTGCCGTAGCCGACGAGCACGAAGCCGGCGACCCGCGGGTCGTCCTCGTGCCGGCGGATGACCTCGAGGATCTCGTCGGTCATCTCGTCGTGTAGCGCATTGAGCGCTTCCGGTCGGCGCAGCGTGATCACCTTGACGTCGCCGACGTCGTCGACGAGCACGTGGCGCTCGAAGCGCTGGTATTCCGCGAGCGCGCGCTTCGGCATCGGCATGCCCGGCCGCTCGTCGGCGAAGCGCTGCAGCACGCGTTCGGTTTCGCCTTCGCCGAGATCGCGCATCAGCGTGAGCGGCCCCTGCCGGAAGCCGAGCGCGATGCGGCAGCCGAGATCGAGGTCGGCCGGCTCGCCGATCCCGCGGTCGAGGATGTCGACCGACTGCGAGAACAGAACGCCGAGCAGCCGGTCGCGCACGTCGGCGGCGGTGCCGTCGTCGACCGGCACCGACTTGCCGGGCGCCACCGTCCGCCAGCGCTCGACCGAGTCGAAGATCGGCGCCGGGCGGTAGTGCTCGCCTTCCTCGTCGGCTTGCAGTGTGTTCGTCTCGACGATGATCGGGTTTCCGTTCGCGAGGTTCAGCACGAAGAACGGGCCGGCGTGCACGAAGGCGCCCGCCACCGTGTCGATCTGCGCGGCGCTCGCGCGCCCAAGCAGCAGCGCCGATTCGTTGCACCAGTTGTCGAAGATGCGGTCGAGCATGAAGCACGGCGCATCGGCGGTGACGAGCGGCAGCTTCCCGGTCTCGCAGAAGAAGCGGCGCAGGTGCTCGACGAGCTGCGGGTCGGCGCGTTCCCAGTCGATGACCTCGACGGCCGGGTTGCGCCACGCCGGCGCGAAGAAGTGCGTGACCGTGGCGCGCCGCGGATTGCGCAGCTGCGCGAAGATGCGCGCGGCGGGCAGCGAGCTCGTGTTCGACGTGATGATCGCGTCGTCGGCGACGCGCTTCTCGACGTCGGCGAAGATGCGGCGCTTCAGATCCAGGTTCTCGGTGGCGGCCTCGAGCACCCAGTCGCAGGGGGCGATCGCGTCGTAGTCGGTCGTGCTGTTCAGATCGCGCAGCACGGCTTCGGCCTCGTGCGCCTTCATCTTGCCGCGCGCGACCGCCTTGTCGGCGTAGCTGCGGAAGCGCCCGAGTGCGGCGTCGAGCGCGGGCTGCGCCAGATCGACGAGCGTGAGCGCGAGGCCGGGCAGGGCGCTCTTCAGGTAGTAGCCGATGTCGGGACCGATCGATCCGGCACCGATGATCGCGACGTGCCGCGGCATCGCGCGCGCGGGTTCGGCGAGCAGGGGGTTCGAGTAGCGGCGGGTCACGCGGGGACTCCCTTCCTTTCGTTCGTGCGTTTGGCCAATCCGAGGTACGACTCGACGACCTTCGGGTTTCCGCTCAGCTCGGCGGAGGTGCCGGCGAGCACGATGTCGCCCGTCTCGAGCACGTAGCCATGGTCGGCGACCTGGAGCGCGGCGCGCGCGTTCTGCTCGACGAGCAGGATCGAGACGCCGGTCGTGCGCAGGTCGGCCACGATGTGCATGATCTCGCGCACGATGCGTGGTGCCAGGCCCAGGCTCGGCTCGTCGAGCATCAGCAGCCGCGGCTTGCCCATCAGCGCCCGGCCGAGCGCGAGCATCTGCCGCTCGCCGCCCGAAAGCGTCGCGGCGAGCTGCGTGCGCCGCTCGTGCAGGCGCGGAAAGCGCGCGTAGACCTCGTCGAAATCGGAATCGGCGCCGCGCTCGCCGTTGCGCACGCGCTGGAACGCGCCCAGCCGCAGGTTGTCCTCCACCGACAGCTCGCCGAACAGCTCGCGGCGCTCCGGCACCAGGCAGATGCCGCGCGCCACGCGCGTCTCGACCTCCGCGTTGCCGAGATCGCCGCCCGCGTAGCGCACCCGGCCGGTGCAGGGCAGCAGGCCCATCACCGCGCCGAGCAGCGTCGACTTGCCGGCCCCGTTCGGGCCGATGACCGTGACGATCGAGCCTTCCTGCACCTGCAGCGAAACGCCGTGCAGCGCCTCGACCTTGCCGTAGCAGACCTTCAGCCCGTCGACTTCGAGTAGTGGGGCGCTCACTCGATTCCTCCCAGATACGCTTCGAGCACCGCGGCATCCGACTGGATCGCCTGCGGCGCGCCTTCGGCCAGCTTCTCGCCGAAGTCCATGACGACGAGCCGGTCGACGAGGCCCATCACGAAGTCCATATCGTGCTCCACCAGCAGCACGCTGATGCGCTCGTCGCGCAGGCGGCGCAGCAGCTCCGCGAGCGCCTGCTTCTCGCCGTAGCGCAGCCCGGCCGCCGGCTCGTCGAGCAGCAGCAGGACGGGGTCGGCGGCGAGCGCGCGAGCGATCTCGACGATGCGCTGCTGGCCGAGCGCGAGGCTGCCGGCGGGTTCGAACAGGTGCTCGCCCAGCCCCACGCGCCGCAGCTGCCGCGCGGCCTCGGCGCGCAGCCGTTCCTCCTCGCCGCGCTCCAGATGCGCCATCGCCGCGAGCGTGCCGCTCGTGCCGCGCAGGTGCGCGCCGATCGCGACGTTCTCGAGCACCGACATCGTCGAGACGAGGTTGACGTGCTGGAACGTGCGCACGAGACCGCGTTCGGCAATGCGTCGCTGTCCGAGCCGGTCGATGCGTTCGCCGAGGAAGCGGATCTGCCCGCTCTCGGGCGGCAGCACGCCGGTGATCAGGTTGAACATCGTCGTCTTGCCGGCGCCGTTCGGACCGATCAGGCCGAGGATCTCGCCGCTGCGCACCGAGAACGACATCCGGTTCACCGCGACGAGGCCGCCGAAGCGGATGCGCACGCCGTCGACCTCGAGCAGCATGCGGCCGGGCTCGGGCTGCGCGCGGCGCGGCAGCGGCTCGGCGTCGGGCGACGGCGGGCGCGGCGTGCGCTTCGGCAGCCAGCGCATCAGTGCCGGTGCGATGCCGTTGCGCGTGCGTTGCAGCAGCAGCAGCATCAGCACGCCGAAGACGACGATCTCGTAGTTGCCGGTGCGCTGGATGGCCGCGGGGAGGATGTCCTTCAGCCATTCGCGCAGCACCGTCAGCACGGAGGCGCCGATCAGCGCGCCCCAGACCTGGCCCGCGCCGCCGATGACCGCCATGAAGAGGTAGTCGATGCCGGCGTTCACGCCGAAGGCGTGCGGGCTGACGAAGCGCAGGAAATGCGCGTGCAGCCAGCCCGAGACGCCCGCCAGCAGCGCCGCGTAGAGGAACACCAGCACCTTGAGCCGCGCGGTGTCGACGCCGAAGCTCTCGGCCATCACGCCGCGGAAACGCAGCGCGCGCAGCGCGCGACCGGAGCGCGAATCGAGCAGGTTCATCGCGGCGGCCAGCGCGAGGATCGTGATCGTCCAGATCAGGTAGTAGATGCGCGGCGCGGTGTCGAGCGGCCAGCCGAACAGCGCGATCGGCGGCAGGTCGTCGATGCCGCTGTATTGTCCGAGCCCGGGCAGGTTGCCGAACACGTAGTAGAGGGCGATGCCCCAGGCGATCGTCGCGATCGCCAGGTAGTGGCCCGACAGGCGCAGCGTGATCGCGCCGAGCAGCAGGCCGAAGGCGCCGACGACCGCGAGCGAGGCGAACAGCGACACCCACGGCGACAGCCCCATCGCGGTGGTGAGCAGCGCGGTGGTGTAGGCGGCGATGCCGACGAAGGCCTGCTGGCCGAAGGAGACGATGCCGGCGATCCCGGTGAGCAGCACGAGCCCCAGCACGACGAGTCCGGCGAGCCCGATGTAGTTGAGCAGCGTGACGTAGAAGGGCGGCACGATCCACGGCGCCGCCGCGATGGCCAGCACGAACGCGACGAGGGGCCAGCGCGCGCGCATCATTCCTCTTCGTCCTCGACGTGATGGCGCGACGTGAGCGAGCGCCAGACGAGCACCGGGATGATGACCGTGAAGACGATGCTTTCCTTGAGCGCGCTCGCCCAGAACGACGAGAACGATTCGAGCAGCCCGATGCCGAGAGCGCCGAGCGCGGCCAGCGGATAGCTCGCCATGCCGCCGAGGATCGCGCCGACGAAGCCCTTCAGCCCGATCATCAGCCCGGTGTCGTAGTAGATCGTCGTGATCGGCGCGATGAGGATGCCCGAGAGCGCGCCGATGAACGCGGCGAGCACGAAGCTCAGGCTTCCCGACAGCTCGGTGCGCACGCCGACCAGGCGCGCGCCGACCCGGTTGATCGCGGTGGCGCGCAGCGCCTTGCCGTAGAGCGTGCGCTCGAAGAACAGCCACAGCGCCGCCATGACGACGAGGCTGGTGACGACGACGACGATGCTCTGCGCGCCGACGTTCAGCACGCCGGCGCTGAAGCTCGCGTCGGAGAACGCGTTGGCGCGCAGGCCCTCGCCGCCGAAGAACACGAGCCCGAGCCCGGTGAGCACGTAGTGCGCCGCCATCGAGACGACGAACAGCACGAGCACCGAAGCGCTCGCCAGCGGCTGGTACGCGATGCGATACAGGATCGGTCCGAGCGGCACCACCAACCCGAGGACGACCAGCGCCTGCAGCCAGGGCGAGAGCTGCCGCGGCGCCGCCCAGGCCGCGATCGCGCTCACCGCGACCGGCACGACGACGTACATCGCGGCGATGCGCGGCAGGCGCCCCGGCATCCCGTCGCGCACGGCCTTCGCCGCGTCGAGGCCGGCGGCGAGCAGCCCGCCGCCGATCAGCACCCAGACGGTGCCCGGCAGCTGTCCGAGCTGCAGCATCCCCATCGACAGCGCCGCATACGAGATGAACTCGCCCTGCGGCACGAAGATCACGCGCGTGACCGCGAAGACGAGCAGCAGCGCGAGCGCGAGCAGCGCATAGATGGCACCGTTGGTGATGCCGTCTTGCGTGAGCCACAAGGCGATGTCGAAGGTCACGTGAAGGGTGAAGGGTGAAGGGTGAAGGGCGACGGAACGGGGCAGCGAGTGACGGATGAGGGGCGCGACAGGGAGGGCTACTTTCTGTGATGCGCGGGGTAGTGCGCCGCGCACCCCACCCTTCACCCTTCACCCTTCACTCGCTTCCATTCACTTCATCAGCTTCCACTCCCCGTTCTTCACCTCCACGAGCACGCGCGCGCGTTCGTCGAGGCCGTTGTGGTTGTCGGGGCTGAGGTTGTAGACGCCGTGGGTGCCGACGACGTTCTTCACGTGCTCGAGCGCGTCGCGCAGCGCGGCGCGGAATTCCGGCGTGCCCGGCTTGGCCTTCTTCAGCGCCTCGGGAACCGCGGCGTCCAGCAGCAGCGTGGCGTCGTAGCTGTAGCCGGCGAAGGCATTGCGCGTGTCCGGCCCGAACTCGGCCTCGTAGCGCTTCGTGAAGTCGAGCGAGACCGACTTGGTCGGGTAGTCGTCGGGCAGGTCTTCCGGCACGATCAGCGCGCCGGTGGGCGCGACGGCGCCTTCGACGGCCTTCTTGCCGTTCTGGATGAACGCGAGGTTCACGGTGCCGTGGTTATGGTAGATCGGTCCCTTGTAGCCGCGCTCGCGCAGCGCCACGTGCGGGGTGGCCGCCGGCGAGCCCGATCCGCCGACGACGACCGCGTCGGGCTTGGCGGCGATCACCTTCAGCACCTGCCCGGTGACGCTCGTGTCGGCGCGGCCGTAGCGCTCGTTGGTGACGACCTTCATCCCGGCTTCGGGCGCGAGCTTCTGCATCGCGTTGTAGACGAGGTCGCCCCAGGTGTCGGAGAAGCCGATGTAGCCGACCGTCTTGACGCCGTTCTTCTTCATGTCCTCGACGACGGCGCTCATCATCAGCTCGGTCGTCTGCGGCACGACGAAGGTCCACTGCGCGCGCTCGCCCTCGAGCGGCGGGATCGGCGTGAGCGCGATCATCGGCGTCTTCGTCTCGGCGGCGACCTGCGTCATCGCCACCGCCGACGGCACGCCGTTCGAGCCCATGATGGCGTCGACCTTGTCCTCGGTGACGAACTTGCGCGCGTTCTTCGCCGCGTTGTCGGGCTTGGATTCGTCGTCGAGGATGACGTAGGTGACCGGCTCGCCGCCGAGCGTCTTCGGGATCAGCTGGAACGCGTTCTTGTAGGGAATGCCGAGCGACGAGCCCGGACCGGTGGTGCCGAGCGAGACGCCGATGCGGATCTCGGCGTGCGCCGCGGTGGCGGCGGCCGCGGCGAACGCGGCCGCGGCGGCGAAGGCGAGTACGTGCGTGGTGCTGCGTTTCATCGGGCTCCCCCTGTCGACGTGGGTCGATCGAAATCCTCGTGCACGGGCCGGCGCAGCAGCCCGAAGTGGTCCAGCATCCCGAGCATGCGCCCGAGCGTTTCCGAACGGTAGCGCGCGACGTCGACGCCGTCGAAGTCGTGGAAACCCCGTCCGTCGCGCAGCCCGTTGCGGCCTTCGCGCATGTGGCGATCGACGATCGCCGGCGATGCGTAGCGATCGTCGCCGAGCGCCTGCGCCAGGTAGCGGCTCGCGTAGTACAGGATGTCGTTGCCGCCGTAGTCGATGAACTCGACGACGCCGATGTTGGCGAAGCGAAACCCGAGCCCGTAGCGCGTCGCGCGGTCGATCTCCTCGGCGCTCGCCACGCCCTGCTCGATCATGCGCGCGGCCTCGTTCATGATCAGTGACTGCAGTCGCGGCACGATGTATCCGGGCGCGGCGCGGCATTGCACCGGCACCTTGCCGATCGACTCGAGCAGCGCGTGCAGCGATTGCGTCACTTGCGGTGACGTGCCGTCGTGCGCGCTCAGCTCGACCAGCGGGATGACGTGCGCCGGATTGAGCCAGTGCGCGTTCAGGAAGCGTTGCGGGTGCTCGACGAATCCGGCGAGCCGGGTCACGAGGAAGGTCGACGTCGTCGACGCGACGATCGCGTCGGGGCGGGCATGGGCGCCCGCGAAGGCGAGCGCGTCGCGCTTGGCGTCGAGCACCTCGGGCACGCCCTCGAAGACGACGTCGGCGTCGGCGAGCGCAGCGGGCGCGTCGTCGCGCGCGGCGAAGCGCACGCGCGCGAGCATGCGCGGGCGCAGCGCGTCATCGAAGGCGCCCCACGCGGCCATCGCGGCGAGCGACGCGTCGATCTCCGCGAGCGCCTCGTCGCGCAGCGCCTGCGCCGCCGCGCCCGTGCGCGGCTTGACGTCGACGAGCCGGACCGGGTGACCGGCATAGGCGAACGCGGTGGCGATGCCACGGCCCATGCGCCCGGCGCCGAGGGCGACGACCACGTCGCTGCGCCGGTCGCGGGCGCTCATGGGCGGTCTCCGTCGCGCAGCCGGCGGCGCAGTGCGGCCGGGTCGAGCGATGCCAGTCCGAGTGCGCCGAAGGTGCGCGGCCCGCGCTCGAGCGGCTCGCCGAGCAGCGCCGACGCGATCGACAGCAGGCCGCGCGCGACCGGACAGGGCACGCCGGCCCAGTCGGCGACCGAGACGAGGAAGGCGAGCCCGTAGGCGACGTCCTCGCGCATGTAGCGGTGCTCGCGCAGGTCGATGTGCTCGCGCCAGTCGCCGCTGTCGACGAGCTTGTCGTGCGCGTTGCCGTACATCCAGCGGTCGTTCTCGTAGTGGTCCGACAG
>Ga0079224_100009301_pt1 | contig 13388 bp, 10 predicted proteins | sample Stecom2015_FD_80414 | JGI IMG/M metagenome (GOLD analysis project Ga0079224, IMG submission 80414) | Agricultural soil microbial communities from Utah to study Nitrogen management - Steer compost 2015 | ecosystem: Environmental > Terrestrial > Soil > Agricultural land | place: USA: Utah... | reverse complement strand
CGTTGCCCACCGGTGCGTTCTGTGCCAGGTACGGCGGCGAGGAGTTCGTGCTGGCTGTGCCCGCGAGGTCGGGTGCGGAGGCCGTGCGCGTCGTGCACCGCGCGGGGGCTCGCGTGGAGGCGTTCCCGTGGTCGCGCGTGCGGCCAGGGTTGGCCGTGACCGTCAGTGCAGGGGTCGCGGCGGCCGACGGAGATCCGCACACGCGCCTGCGGCTGGCGGACCAGCTCCTCTACCAGGCGAAACGCGGAGGCCGCAACTCGGTGGCGTTCCACTCCGCCGGCGATGTCCGGATTCTGCACACTCTGAGTGGACATCGCACTGCGCCGCATTCGTGAGGACGGCATCACCCACGTCCCCGGCGTGTGACCATTAGCACCAACAGTCGCGACTCTGCGTAAAAAAGTCACGGCTTGGTGTCGTCACGAAAGGGGGGCGTCCGTACGATAACGCTCACTGCCGACGAGACGATCTAGCCACCAGCTGTGTTGGCGCCGCGCCAGCGCGCTGACCAGGCTCATGGGGAAGGAGTGTGCGTGTCGGACGACCACAGCACGCCCTCCTCGCGGCATGCCCAGGTGGCCGCCGATCAGATCGCGGAGTGGCGTGCCCGCGCCGAGCGCAACCGCGCCGACTCCGAACGTAAGCGACGCAGATCCCTCGAATCCGACGGCGGCACGAGCGTTTCCGAACTGCTCGCCAAGACCGGCTACAGCCCGCAGGCAGGCCGCCTCACGCGTGGTTCCGGACGCGCTGGTGCGGGCGCCAACGGCTCCGGTGCCGACGGTGCCGTCCCGCCTGCCCCGCCCGCCCCGTCGAGTCGTGTGAGCTGGCACGAAGAGAACGGCAGACCCGGCCGTCACGGCAGCGGAGACACCGGATACGACGGCTCCGGGTACGACGGCTCGGGATACGACGACCCGGGATACGGCGGGCTCGCGCGGCGTGGTGTCGGGCCTGGCGAGGAGGGTGCCGGACAGGGCGGACGTCACGGCGCATCCAACGGTCACGGAGCGCCCAACGGTCACGGCTCGGTCGGCGGCGGCCCCGCCCACAACGGAACCGCCCACAACGGAACCGCCCACAACGGAACGGGTCGCGACGGCTTCGACCGGAACGGTTCCGGATTCTTCGAGCACGGCGAACGCAACGGCGCGCCGAGTGGCGGGGGCCCTGGCCACGGCCATCCCAGCGGCTACGCCAGCAACGGCCACCCGAGTAACGGCCACCCGGGCAGCGGGCGTCCGAGCAACGGCCATAACAACGGCCATGCCAACGGACACCCGAGCAGCTACTCCGAGGCCCGCGGCGACCAGCCCCCGAACGGCAGTGCGGACAGCGGTGGACGTGGCGGCTTCAGCCGGGACGAGGCGTACGTGGCGGCCAGCCGGATCGACCGCACGGCGGCGCGCGCGGCCCGTATCGATCCCGCCGACGTCGACGCGCCGACGCGGATGTCGGATTCGCGTCCGCCTGCGGAGAACCCGATCGCCCCGCCGAGTCGGGCGCAGGAACCGCCGCGTCCGCCCGCGCCCGATCCCCGGTCGAACCGTTCCGTGCCTCCCGCCCCCGGCGCGGCACCGGAGGCGCGCCCCGACCCGCAGCCCCGCGCCCCGCGTCGAGCCGCGGACGCCCCGCCGCGTCCGCGCGCCGACGCAGCACCCCAATCCGGTGGAGCGCCCCGATCCGGCGCAGCACCCCAACCCGGTGCGGCCCCCGAACCGGGAGCGTCGCCCCGGTCCCGTGCGGTTCCTCCGCCCGCCCCGGGGGCGCCGCCCGCGCCCCCGAATCCGCCCGCGGCCCCGAACCGTCCCGGGCGTCGTCCGCGGCCGGAACCCGAGGCGTGGGAGCCGCCGGCCGGCAGTCCCGAACCGGGGCCGCCCCGTCGCCCCGGCCAGGGTGCGATGCCCCCGGCCCCCGGTCCCCGGCCACCGGAAGCGCCGCCTGCGCCGCCGGGACAGCGGAAACCGCAGAACTCCGGACCGAACCCGCGGCCGGTCCCCGGACCGCCCGCGGTGCCGCCAGGGGCCGAGCCCCCAGGGGTGCAGCCGCCCGCGCCGGGGCGTCGTCCGCAGGGCACGAACGGCCGCCGGCAACCACCGCCCGGCCGCCCCCGCGCGCACTCCGCGCCGGCCGACGCCGCTCCGCGCCCGGCCGCGTCGCACGGAGTCGAACCGCACGAGCCCGTCCGGCGGCCCCGCCCTCATTCGCGGGAGTCCGATCCCGACGAGCCGACCGTGCTCGGCGCCGTCTCGGCGGTGCTGGGCGGGAGCGCGGCATCGAGCGGCGGCCCTGACCAGCCGGCACCCCCGCCGGGGCCACAGTCGGCACCGCAGTCGGAGTCGGACCCGCAGCCGGAACGCGAGCCTGCCCCGGAACGAGAACCGGGACCGGAGCCCGCTGCCCCCGAACCGGCCGAGGAGGCCGAGCCGGCTCCGGTGCCGCCCCGACCGCGTCGCCCGTTGAGTCCTCGTCCGCGCACCGACGAGGACCGGCTGACCATGACCGACCAGATGGAGCCGGTCGACGAGCAGACGCAGTACAAGCGCAAGATCGACAACACGCTCGCCCGCTTCTCGGCCGCCCACGACGAGCTGGAGGCCGAGGAGGAGGAACGCCGCGCGCGGAAGGCCAAGCTCGCCGCGCGGCTGGACCAGACGCGGACGAAGCTCCAGGCCGTCGTCACCTCGACCATCGGTGGCCGCGGCTCGGCCGTCGGCAACAGCAACACCAACAGCAACACCAACGACAACGAGGACCCCGACGCACACGACGCCGGCGACGACGTCGCCGCGCACGCGGAAGCCGGAGCGGACGACGCGGGCGAGTCCGGCAAGACGTCCGAGCGCACCCGCCTGCAGGAGAAGAAGCAGCGCAAGAACGACCGTGCCCGGTTGGCGACGAGGATCGCGGCCGTGGCTTTGGCGGCGCTGGTCTTCCTGGCCACCGGCATCGCGTGGGGCGCGAAGACCTGGTTCGAGTCGAAGTTCAACCAGATCGCCGCGCTCGACGAGGGGTCGTCCGACATCCTGCCCGGTCAGATCGGCGACGAGAACTTCATCATCCTCGGCTCGGACACGCGGGAGGGTGCCGATACCGAGGAGAACGTCGGCGACGCCGACGCGGTCGGTGGGGCGCGGTCGGACACGCTGATGGTCGCGCACATTCCGGAGGACCGGGCTCGCGCCGTCGTCGTCTCGTTCCCGCGCGACCTGGAGATCACCCGGCCCGAATGCGAGCGGTGGGACCCGGAGAGCGGTGAGTACGGCGACGTCGTCCCCGCCCAGGAAGCCACCAAGATCAACACTGCGTACGCCGTGGGCGGGCCGAAGTGCGTGACGAAGGTCGTCCAGGACATCACCGGGATGAAGATCAACCACTTCGTCGGCGTCGACTTCCACGGCTTCAAGGACATGGTGGACGCGGTGGACGGCGTGCCGGTGCAGATCGACGAGCCCGTCGTCGACGAGACGCTCGGCGACGTCGTCACCGAGACCGGACTCGTCGAACTGCGTGGTGACCAGGCGTTGAGCTACGTGCGGGCGCGGAAGGTCTACAGCGATCCGACCTTCTCCGACTACGGCCGCATGGAGCGGCAGCAGAAGTTTCTGTCCGCGCTGCTGACGAAGACGCTCTCGAGCGAGGTGCTGTTCGACACCGACAAGCTCACCGGCTTCGTCGACGCGTTCGCCAAGGCCACGTTCGGCGAGAACATCGGCGTCGACCAGATGTTGACCCTCGCGCAGTCGATGCGCGGCTTCGATGCGGGTGCCGTCCAGTTCCTGACGATCCCGACCGTGGGCGAGTCGAACGAACGCGGCAACGAGGTGGTGCTCGAGGAGGACTCGCGCGCCCTGTTCGACGCGATCATCGACAACACCCCGCTTCCCGGCGAGGAAGGTGCCGACGGCAACGGCAACGGTGAGGGAAACGGCAGCGGCCAGGACGAGCAGGGCGAGCCCGGCGAACAGCGCGCGGTCGACCAGCCGGCCGACACAGCCGTGTCCTGATCGCGTCGCGTGTGGTTCTTCCGGGGGACACCCGGCATCCGCTGGCAGGTAAGTCCTCACGAAGTCGTCAGGCCGGGTTCATGGATGGTTCACATCGGCATTCGGCGTTAGGCCATCGCGGCCCGTAGAGTCAGCCGTATGCGGGATGCCTACAACCTCGAACTCGACAATCTGCGTGGCCAGTTGGGCGACATGGTTCAGCTCGTCGCCGACGCGATGGAGCGCGCCACGAAGTCACTCCTCCAGCAGGACCTCGCCCTTGCCGAACAGGTCATCTCCGACGACGTGAAGGTCGACGACGCACGTTCGGCCGCCGAGGAGAAGGCCTACGGCCTGCTCGCGCTCCAGGCGCCGGTGGCGACCGACCTGCGCATCGTCGTCGCGTCGCTGCACGCGGCGGAGAGCATCGAGCGCATGGGTGACCTGGCACTGCACGTCGCGAAGGCCGCTCGGCGCAGGCACCCGAACCCGGTGCTGCCGCCGGAGGTGCGGCCCGCGTTCGAGCGGCTCGGGCAGGTGGACGTGCGCCTGGCCCGTCAGCTGGAGGCCGTCGTGCGCAGTGACGACGCCGATGCCGCGAAGAGCCTCGAAAGCGACGACGACGAGGTGGACGAGATTCACCGGAACCTGTTCGGCGTGATCATGGACCGCAGCTGGGAGCACGGTGTCTCCCCGGCAGTCGACCTCACGCTGCTGAGCCGGTTCTACGAGCGCTACGCCGACCACGCGGTCTCGGTGGCCCGGCGGATGCTGTTCGTGGTCACGGGACGTATGCCAAATCACAGTGGCAGCGACGTCTGATCAACAAGGCTTCATCCACTCGGGCTACGCGATGGCTACGTGCCGTATGAGCTGGGGATTGTTTGCGGACAGGCGGCGGTCACCTCGCGGTGATGTCGTCGTGACGTCGCCGCGGGGAAACGCCGGGTTCACCCGCCGTTCACGTGATGCGGGGAGGGGCGTCAACTCCCGCCCATACCGTTCGTCACGGCAGCAACCCCGAGCGGCGGCAGGCCTTCTGCCGCACCAGAACCCCGGAAGAGGTCAACTGTGAAGCGTTCCCCCCTGGGCCGCGCCCTCGTTCTGCCGACGACGGCCGCCCTCGCCTTCGGTCTCGTCGCCTGCGGCGCCGCGAACGAGGAGGGCGCCTCGAGCGGCCCCACGATCAACGGCGCGGGCGCCAGCTCGCAGGAGGCCGCTCAGACCGCATGGCGGACCGGCTTCCTCAAGAACCACGAGGGCACCATCAACTACGACCCCGTCGGGTCGAGCGGTGGCCGCGAGCAGTTCACCAGCGGGGGTGTGGACTTCGCGGGTTCGGACGCGTACCTCGACGAGGACGAGGTGAAGGCCGCGCAGGAGCGTTGCGGTGAGGGTGGCTTCGTCGAGGTGCCGGCCTACGTGTCGCCGGTCGCCCTGATCACCAACATCGAGGGCGTCGACGAGCTCAACCTCAAGCCGGCCACGATCGCCAAGATCTTCAACCAGAAGATCACCAAGTGGAACGACCCGGAGATCAAGGCGGACAACCCGAACGCCAACCTTCCGGACACGGCCATCACGCCCGTGAACCGTTCGGACGGCTCCGGCACCACGGAGAACTTCGTCGAGTACCTCAAGGCTGCGGCTCCGAACGACTGGCCGCACGAGGTCAGCGACGAGTGGCCGGTCAAGGGCGGCGAGGCCGCGCAGGGCACCTCGGGTGTCGTCCAGGCCGTCAAGAACGGCAACGGCACCATCGGCTACGCCGACGCGAGCCAGGCCAACGGCCTGACGACCGTCAAGGTCGGTGTCGGCGACGACTTCGTCGAGTACTCCCCCGAGGCCGCGGCCGCCGTGGTCGACGTGTCGGAGCGGGTGCAGGGCCGCGGTGAGCACAGCTTCGCCTACGACCTCGCGCGCGACACCAAGGAGGAGGGCACCTACCCGATCGTCCTGGTGTCGTACGTGCTGGCGTGCGCGAACTACGACAACGCCGACAAGGCGACCATGGTCAAGGACTTCCTCAACTACACGATCAGCGCCGAGGGCCAGAAGGCCGCGCAGGACCAGGCCGGTTCGGCGCCGATCTCGGACAAGCTCCGCTCGGAGATCCAGCCCGCGATCGACTCCATCGGTGGCGGCAACGGCGGCAACGAAGGCTGATCGGTTCGTAGCTGTCACTATCGAGGCTGCGACCATTCCATGCGCCCCGGAGTCCGGGTGGCTGTTTCGACGCAGAGACAGCCACCCGGACACACGCATGTCAAGGAGACTTTTCGTGAGGCACAGCGGCGGCCGAACACGAGGATTGAAGGGATAGAACGTGGCTTCCACTACCGAGGCCCCGCCCCGGAAGCAACACAAGGTGCCGCAGCGGCCCGGTGACCGCATCTTCTCCGGCATCTCGACCGGATCGGGTGCACTGATCCTGGTGGTGCTCGCCGGCGTGGCGGTCTTCCTCATCACCGAGGCGTGGCCGGCGCTCTACGCTCCGGCATCGTCGATCCCCGGTGGCCAGGGGCTCGCGGTCTACATCTGGCCGCTGCTGTTCGGCACGCTGATCTCGGCGGTCCTGGCGCTCCTCATCGCCGTTCCGCTTGCGGTGGCGATCGCGCTGTTCATCACCTACTACGCGCCGCGCAGCCTTGCCAAGGTCCTCGGCTACATCATCGACCTGCTCGCCGCGGTGCCCAGCATCATCTTCGGCCTGTGGGGCATGAATGTGCTCGCACCGTTGACGGTCGATCCGGCGTCGTGGCTGTCGGAGAACCTGGGCTTCATCCCGTTCTTCGCGGGGCCGGCCTCGTCCACCGGCCGCACCATGTTCGTCGTGATCATCGTGCTGGCCGTCATGGTGCTGCCGATCATCACCGCGGTCGTGCGCGAGGCGTTCGTGCAGACACCGTCCCTGCACGAGGAGGCGGCACTCGCGCTCGGCTCCACGCGCTGGGAGATGATCCGGATGGCCGCCCTGCCGTTCGGCCGCTCCAGCATCGTCGGCGCCTCCATGCTCGGCCTCGGTCGCGCACTCGGTGAGACGATGGCCGTCGCGATGATCCTGTCGGTCTCGGGCGGCGTCTCGTTCAACCTGATCAGCAGTGAGAACCCGCCCACGATCGCGGCGAACATCGCGCTGCAGTTCCCCGAGTCGACCGGTATCGCACTGAACACCCTCATCGCATCGGGCCTCGTGCTGTTCGCCATCACCCTGATCGTGAACATGGCCGCCCGCGCGGTGATCAACCGGCGCAAAGAATTCTCCGGAGCCAATTGATGTCAACACCGACGACGACTCAGAACCAGGATCCGGACCTCGACCGGCCGCTCGGTGGTGTGCCGCTGACCGCGGGGCAGCTCCCGCGCGGTGCCGCGCCCGGCACACTCGCGGCCGTCGCGGTGGCCGGCGTACTGCTGTGGCTGATCGCCGGCTGGAACATCGCCGCCGTGGCCGTGCTCGGTGCCATCGCCTACACGGTGATCATCTACGCGTGGTCGCGCACCGTCGAGGGGCCTCGTAAGGCGACCGACCGGTTCGTCACGGCGGTCGTGACGGGTGCGTTCCTGTTGGCGCTTCTTCCGCTGATCTCGGTGATCGTCACCGTGGTGACGAACGGCCTCGCCCGTTTCGACGCCGAGTTCTTCACCTACTCGATGAGCGGAGTCGAGGGTGAGGGCGGCGGTATCTACCACGCCATCATGGGCACGCTGATCATCACCGGCCTCGCCACGTTGATCTCGGTGCCGATCGGCATGTTCACGGCGATCTACCTCGTCGAGTACGGCAGGGGCAAACTCGCCAAGGCCATCACGTTCTTCGTCGACGTGATGACCGGTATCCCCTCGATCGTCGCCGGTCTGTTCGCCTACGCGCTCTTCGTGGTGATCTTCGGTCCCGGTGTCCGCATGGGATTCGCCGGTGCCGTCGCGTTGAGCGTGCTGATGATCCCGACGGTGGTCCGCTCCACCGAGGAGATGCTCAAGCTCGTACCGAACGAACTGCGGGAGGCCTCGTACGCGCTGGCCGTCCCGAAGTGGCGGACGATCTCGAAGGTGGTGCTGCCGACCGCGCTGGCCGGTATCGCCACGGGTGTGACCCTGGCGATCGCCCGCGTCATCGGTGAAACGGCACCGTTGCTCGTGACAGCGGGTCTCGCCGACGCCATGAACATGAACCCGTTCGACGGGCGTATGACAACCCTGTCGGTGTTCTCGTACTACGAGTACCAGAGCCCTGGCCTGTTCGCGGAGGCCGCGTTCGACCGTGCCTGGGGTGCCGCGCTGGTCCTCATCATCATCGTGATGCTGCTGAACCTCGTGGCCCGCCTCATCTCCAAGCTGTTCGCCCCGAAGACCCGTTGACGGTCCGGAAGCGCCCGGAAAGAGTAGGAAGTAACTGTGGCTAAGCGCATCGAGGTCAAGGATCTCGACATCTACTACGACAAGTTCCTCGCGGTGCAGGGCGTGTCGATGACCATCCAGCCGCGGTCGGTCACGGCGCTGATCGGGCCGTCGGGCTGCGGCAAGTCGACGTTCCTGCGCACCCTCAACCGCATGCACGAGCTCGTTCCCAACGCTCGCGTCGAGGGTTCGGTCGTCATGGACGACGACGACCTCTACGGGCCCGGTGTCGACCCGGTGAACGTGCGCAGGCAGATCGGCATGGTCTTCCAGCGCCCCAACCCGTTCCCCACGATGTCCATCTACGACAACGTGGCCGCCGGGCTCAAGCTCAACAACAAGCGGCTCAAGCGGTCCGAAATGGACGACGTCGTCGAGCGTTCGCTGAAGTCGGCCAACCTGTGGGAAGAGGTCAAGGACCGCCTGCAGAAGCCGGGTTCGGGGCTCTCCGGCGGTCAGCAGCAGCGGCTGTGCATCGCGCGTGCCGTTGCGGTGCAGCCGGACGTGCTGCTGATGGACGAGCCCTGCTCGGCCCTCGACCCGATCTCCACCCAGGCCATCGAGGACCTGATGCTGGAGCTGAAGTCGAACTACACGATCGTCATCGTCACCCACAACATGCAGCAGGCGGCGCGCGTCAGCGACACCACCGGGTTCTTCAACCTGCAGGGTGTGGGCAAGCCGGGCGAACTCGTCGAGATCGACGAGACCACGAAGATCTTCTCGACCCCGGCGAAGAAGGCGACGGAGGACTACATCTCGGGCCGCTTCGGCTGACAGCCCGTGTTGCGCCTTGGGGGTCGCGTGTTGCGGCCTCCGGGGCGCGTGTTGCGCTTCCGGGGAGCTCGTGTTGCGCCTCTGGGAGCTGGTGTTGTGGACCCAGGTCGGCTATGTCGGGCGAAGGCCCGAGGGTGGTGTCGCAGGCGAGCCGGCCCGCCTGCTGAGCACTCCGCAGTCGCCGCTGCTTCGCCTCACGCACGGGCGCATTCATCAGCTCCCGGTAGGGCGCCGCGAGCTCGTTGAGGCACGGGATCGGCCTCTCGGGGGCGCAACCAAGCTCCGGAATCCGCGATAAGGGCCCCGGAAGGCGCAACACGCGCCCCCGAGGCTGCAACACGGGACCCCCAGGGCGCAACACGGCTTCCCCAACGCGCAACACGCGCCCCTGGACCCACAACACGCGCTCCCGAAGGCGCGACACGGGGCACCTCAGCTTCGGATGAAGCGGACGTGGGGGTGGCCTTCGGGGCTGGTGGTGACGTCGGCCTTGACGTTGTAGACCTGCATGATCAACGACTCGGTGAGGACGTCGGCTGGCCTGCCGGCGGCGACCACGACCCCGCGGTCGAGGACGACGATGTCGTCGCAGTACATCGCTGCCAGGTTGAGGTCGTGGAGGGCGACGACCGACGTCACGGGCAGGGACGTCAGCAGGTCGAGAAGCTCGAACTGGTGCTGCACGTCGAGGTGGTTGGTCGGCTCGTCGAGGAGCAGTTCGCGCGGTCGCTGGGCGAGGGCGCGGGCGATCTGCACCCGTTGCCGTTCTCCGCCGGACAACGTCTGCCACCGTTGACCTGCCTTGGCGGTCATGCCGGTCTGTTCGAGCGCCTGGGCGACCGCGGCCTCGTCGTCGGCCGACGCGGCCAGCCACGCCCTGCGGTGCGGCACGCGGCCGAGCCTGACGACGTCCCGCACCGTCAACGGGATCTGCGTGTCGGCATGCTGCTCGACGACGGCCACCCTGCGCGCCAACGTGCGTCTGCCGACGTCGCCGATCTCGCGCCCGTCCACGGTGACCACCCCCGCCGACGGCGCCAGCACCCCCGCCAGCACGCGCAGCAACGTCGACTTGCCCGATCCGTTGGGCCCGAGCACGCCGACGGTCGAGCCTTCCGCGGGCGTCAGGCTCACGCCGTCGAGCACGAGTTCGCCACCCAGCCGCCGGGCCACGCGGTCGGCGGCCAGTCCGGATCCGCTCATCGGACACCCCGCGAGCGGTAGAGAATCAGCACGAACGCGGGCACACCGATGAGCGCCGTGACAACGCCGACGGGAACCTCCTGCGGTTCGAGCACCGTGCGCGCGACCGTGTCGACCCACACGAGCAACACCGCACCCGCGAGTGCGCTCACCGGAAGCAGTCGCGCGTGTCCCGGCCCGGTGAGCAGCCGCGCCGCGTGGGGCAGCACGAGGCCGACGAAGCCGATCGCGCCGACGGAACTGACCAGCACCGCCGTCAGCAGCGCCGTCACCGACATGAGCACCACGCGCGTCCGCCCGACAGCCACCCCCAGCGTGGCGGCCGCGTCCTCGCCGAAGGCGAACGCGTCGAGCGAGCGGGCGTATCCGCCACACACGGCCAGCGTGCCCACCAGCACCACCGCGCAAGTGACGACCTCCGACCAGCCTGCGTTGGCCAGCGAGCCGAGCAGCCAGAACAGCACGCCGCGGGTGGTCTCGGCGTCGGCGGAGGTGAGCACGATGAACGAGGTCAGCGCCGACAGCAGTTGCATCACCGCCACGCCGGAGAGCACGACGCGGTCGGTCGTCCCGCCGAGCGTGTGGCTCAGGGTCAGCACCAGCGCGAACGACGCGACGGCGCCGAGGAACGCACCGCCGGACATCGACAGCACCCCGCCGCCGATACCGAGCACGACCACCAGCACCGCACCGGTCGAAGCACCCGAGGACACGCCGAGGACGAACGGGTCGGCCAGTGGATTACGCAGCAGCGACTGCATCACCACACCGCACACCGCCAGCCCGGCACCGCACACCGCCGCCAGCAGGGTGCGGGGCATGCGCAGGTCCCACACGATGCCGTCGCGCAGCACCGACAGCGTGGGGTCGGCGAGACCGAGTCGTGAGAGGACGGTGGTGGCGACGTCGCCGACGCCGATGTCCGCCGGGCCGATCGTCACGGCGACCGCGATCGAGACGATCAGCAGGCCGCAACCGCCGAGCAGCAGCAGGGGAAGACGCGACCGGCTCGCCTGCCTCGCCTCGCGCGTGGCGGCCGCGGTGCCCGTCGTCACCGTCATCACCCGGCGAACCCGAACTCGCGCAGCTTGGCGGCCAGTTCCTCCGCGCCGTCGACGGTGCGGATCGTCGGGTTCATCGCCTGGCCGGACATCCGCACGTAGCGCTTCTCGCGCACCGCGGTCATGTCCTTGGTCACCGGGTGCGACTCGAGGAAGCGGATCTTCGCCTCGGCCGACTCGGCGGTCTGCGACTGCCGGGTGAGGTCGCCGAGGGCGATGACGTCGGGGTCGCGGTCGGCGATGTTCTCCCAGTTGATCTGCGGCCATTCGGCGTGGGTGTCGTCGAAGGCGTTCGCCGCGCCGACGGCCTTCGTCATGATGCCGGGCGCTCCGCAGCAACCGGCCAGGTACGGCGACTCGGAGTTGGCGAACCAGTACATCACCGACGTTCCGCGGGCCTCGACGTCGATGTCGTCGAGTCTGCCCTTGAGGTCGGCGATCAGCTTCTCGCCGCGGTCCTCGACGTCGAAGATCGTCGCCAGGTCGCGGATCTCCCGGTACAGCACGTCCATGGTCAGCGGTGCCGTGCGGCTGCCGTCCCCGCCTGACTCGTTGTTCTTGGTGCCGCAGTCGGTCGGCGACAGGTAGTTGGGCACGCCGAGCTCGTCGAACTGCTCCCGGGTGGCGACCCCACCCTTGCCGAGCGTGGAGGCGAACGAACCGGCGACGAAGTCCGGTTCGGTGTTCAGCACCGATTCGAACGACGGCATGTTCTCGGCCAGCCTGGGCAGGTCGTCGGCGGCCTTCTTCAGCTGCGGCAACACCGGGTCGGTCCACATCGACGTCCCGACGATGCGGTCGCCCAGCCCCAGCGACAGCAACAGTTCGGTGCTGGCCTGGTTGAGCGTGACGACGCGTTGCGGCGGCTCGTGCACCTCGGTGGTGCGTCCACAGTTGTCGATCGTCCGCGGGTATCCGGCTGCGGCGGCTTCGCGGTTCTCGGCGGGGCCGGCTCCGCAGGCCGCGAGCGGCGCGGCGAGGCAGAGGGCGAGCAGCGCACCGGTGACGGCGCGGACGGGGTGACGTGGGGAGAGTGACCGGATCGGCACGGCGTTCCTTGGTGTCGAGGGCTCATGCGCGGAGCCCGAATCGGACCGGGTACCGGTTCGCGGGGAACCGGGGCCAGTAGGTCTTCGGACTCGGGATCCCCCGGCCGGAACGCCTTCCCGGCCGCCGCGTGTGGCGTCCAGTGGCTCGTCTGTTCCGGCCGTCACCCTTACCGCTGCGCGTCAGTTCCGGATTCGCACCGGATTCCCTGACTCACGACACGCGTGAGTGCGACTGGCCGGTTGCGACGCTACCACCGGCAGGTGAATGGCCCAGACCGCTGTGAGGGCAGATTCACGTCAACCGTCGGGGGCTGCCCGGAGCTTGCGGAGGGTGGCTCGCGACGGTTCGACGCAGGTGAGACGCGTGGGGTGCGGAACGTGCCGCCAGGGATGAATCTGCCCTCACCCTGGAGGAGCGCTGTGAGGGCAGATTCACGTCAACCGTCGGGGCTGCCCGGACCTTGCACACACGACTTCCGCAGGTCGCAACACGGGCCCTCGAAGCCGCAACACGGCGCCCAGAGTCCGCAACACAGCGTCCCGGATCCGCAACACGGCGCCCTGAGCCCGCAACACGGGTCAGGGGGTGTCCGGGGTCGCGTACTGGACGTCGATCTCGTAGGGGGTGAAGCCGAGTCTGCGGTAGACGGCGACGGCGGGGGCGTTGTCGCCCTCGACGTAGAGGATCACCTGGCCAAGGCCACGTTCGCGCAGGTGACGCAGGCCGGCGAGGGTGAGTGCGCGGCCGAGTCCGCCGCCCTGGGCTTCGGGATCGACGCCGACGACGTACACCTCGCCCACCGCGTCGCCGCCGAACTTGGCCGGGTTGGGCGGGTGGACCTTCGTCCAGTGGAAACCGATCACGCGCCCTGCCTTCTCGGCGAGGAAGAACCCGTCTGCGTCGAACCACG
>Ga0079224_100009300_pt1 | contig 13388 bp, 18 predicted proteins | sample Stecom2015_FD_80414 | JGI IMG/M metagenome (GOLD analysis project Ga0079224, IMG submission 80414) | Agricultural soil microbial communities from Utah to study Nitrogen management - Steer compost 2015 | ecosystem: Environmental > Terrestrial > Soil > Agricultural land | place: USA: Utah... | reverse complement strand
GCGCGGATGCGCCACCGTGCTGGCATGCCGCCCTCGGGCAGTGTCACTGACCAGTGGCGCGAACAGGCCTACTTCGAGACCCTGCGAGCGCTCGAGCTCATGGCGGTCGAAACCCCACCGCTGTCCGGGCAAATGTACGTCCGCGCCGTCACGGACGGATCAGCCACGGAGTAGCCGGCCTGCGGGAGTGGGTGACGTAGTGGCGCGGGATTCGCGAGGATCACGGGCATGCTGACGTTGGCGAGCGCGAACCTGTGGGACCTCTACGACCCGGATCGGCCGGCCCCGGAGCGGTGGCGGCAGGTTGAGGACATGCTGGCCGAACTGGATCCGGACGTGTTGGTGGTGCAGGAACTCATCGCGCGGGGGCCGGACAAGCGGTCCGGGGCTGCGGATGCGGCTGCGGTGTTGGCTGGGGCGCTGGGAATGGAGTCGGCCGTTGACGGAGTGCCTGCGGTGGCCGTGGGCGGCGGGATCCACCACGTGGCGATCCTGTGGCGCCGCACGCTCAGCCCGGTGCCTGGCTCGGTCGCCCGGTACGAGCGGGATCCGGCAGGCTTGTGGCACGCGCTGGTCACCGTCGAGTTTGACCTCGGCGGGTCGCGATTGCGGGTCGGTTCGGTGCACTTGTCGCCGTTCGATGGCATCTCCCGGGCGCAGGATGTGCGGCAGGTGCATCGGGCGATCTGTCGCGACGGCACATCGGCACTGGTGGGTGGGGACTGGAACTGCCTCGGCGGGGACGAGACCTACGACCGCGATCCGTATGCCGCCGCGCTGGCCGACGGCTGGACGTGGGATCCGGACTGGGCCTACCAGTACGCCGCCGACGGCAGTCTCGATCGCGCGGCGGCCCAGTGGTTTGAGGGGCCGGGTGGGATGCGCGATTGTGCCCGCCTGGCCGGCGTCGCGTGGGAGCCGACCACGGGACACGTGGCGGAGCCGCACCCGCCGCGGCGCATCGACCGCTGGTATGCCACCCCGTCGATGCCAGAGGCCGCGATCGTCGACGTCCAGGTCGCCGCGGCCGAGCACGTGGGCACGGCCTCAGACCACCGTCCGGTCATCGTGACGGTCAACCCGTACCACCTGGCCACTCGCGAACAGCAGTGAACGAGTGGGACCGCGCTGGCGAGCCAGCCTGGCCCGCCAGTGCGAGATTCGCCGCTGCGTCGAGAATCCGGCCCGTTCACGGCCGCGAGGACGTCAAAGGTTCAGATCGCCTGTCACGGTGTTGACCTGGGTAACCGAGCCGACGTCGCCGGCGATGTGGTTGTGTGCCCGACCCGACAGGCCCGCTCCGATCAACTGCACGATCGCCTCGTGGCGCGACAGCCCGTGGCCTTGGGCCCAGCTATCCACGGCCTCCGCCAGCTGCGCGTCGAGCTGCACGGTCACGATGTTCTGCTCGCTGCTCATGCCCGCCATCATGACCGACCACGGTCGTCACGCCGTGTCCTACACGCGCACGACCTCGTCGGGGAGCGGTCCGGTCGCAGGCCGCGCCACGAGGGGTGGCGTAGGCGCCCGTCGGTGGTCCATTGGCGGTGTTCGACCGCGCCTCAGACTGGCGGAGGGGAGCGCGGTCGTGTGTTTCCGCTCGCCCTCCATGTGGGTGTTGGACCGAATGGGCCGATTGCAGATGCATCCGTAACCGGGGTACAGTTACAGGTGAAACAACTGTTGTCTCTGCGTCCGGGAAGGAGTGTCCCATGGCTGCCAAGCTGCAAGAGCGCGATGTCGTTGTGGAGGATCGCGAGCTGGAACAGGCGCGGAAGGTTCTCGAGGAGCTCCCGCAGGAGCGGAAACAGTTCACGGCGACAGCAGGCGAAGCGTCGGTGCAGATCCCGCGAGAGCTGTCGCTGATCATCAGTCGGATCCTGCGTGCAGTCGCCGACGGCGGAACAGTGACGGTCGGCACCATGCCAGCCGAGTTGACGACAACGACCGCGGCAAAGCACTTGGGTATGTCGCGCCCGACGCTGATGAACAAGATCAAGTCAGGGGAGATCGCCGCGCACAAGGTGGGTACGCACACCAGGCTCCGCACTGCCGATGTCCTCGAGTTCAAGCGTGCGCGTCGGGAGCGCCGGCGGAAGGCCTTCGAAGAGTTGTGCGAGCTGGACGACGCTGACTGATCCCTCCTCTGGCACGCCCCTGAACGATATTGTGGGCGCGTGATGGGCGCAGCGACACCCGAACCCGGTCGCGCCCGGTTGTTGGCCGAGGCGTCTCCGGTCGAGGTGCACGCTGCACTGGTTCCGGAGGAAGCGGCAGAGTTCGCGCGCGACTGGCGTGAGGCCATGGCCCGTGCTGCGGAGACGCTGGACTTATCCGAGGTAGCCGAGATCGTGGAGTCCTGGCGGCTGGTTGCGCAGCTGACCGCCGCGTCCGGGCCCGTGGCACACCGCGCGATGTATCGCCGTGCGGCCGCCCGACTGTCAGGGCAGGAAGTTCCGCACGATGAGCCGTTGCCGCGCACGAAGGCCCGACTGGGGCTATAGCCGCGCGGCGAGTCGTTGTGGAGTTGCGGCCAGTTGGGTGAGAACTGGCTCGGTCCGTGTTGTCGGGTCCGATGGGGGCTGGACCTCTGCCACGATGCCCTCGTAGATGGGCGTAGTGCGCAGGGCTGTGGCCAGTCTGCGCAGGTATGAAGGGGTGGTGTCGTGGCGGGGTTGGTGATCGCGGCGACGGATGGTGCTGCGCAGCCGAACCCGGGCCCGGCGGGATGGGCGTGGATCATCGGTGATGATCAGGGGCGCCGTCCGGTGCGGGGCGCATCAGGGTATCTGGGGGATTCGACCAACAACGTCGGTGAGTTGACGGCTGTGGAGCAGCTGCTTCAGGCCACTGATCCGGCTGTGCCGTTGGAGGTGCGGATCGATTCGCAGTACGCGATGAACGCGGTGACCACATGGTTGCCGAATCAACGGCGCCGGGGTTACCGGACTGCTGCGGGCAAGCCGATCGCGAACCGCGAGTTGATCGTTCGCATTGACGAGCTGTTGACGGGCCGGTCGGTGCGTTTCGTGTATGTGCGGGCGCACCAGGTCGATGGTGACCCGCTCAACGCGGCCGCGGACCACGCTGCGCAGGACGCGGTGCGCAGCCGTCGTGGGTGGGATTGGACGGGCGAGGAGTTGGCCGCACTTCCGGTGCTGAGCACATCGCCCCCGGCCGCAGCGGCGCGAACCTCCGCGCCGTCACGGCCGATGCGCAGGCCGGGGACGGCACGGTGTGCTGCGACGACGAAGGCGGGCAAGCCCTGTCCGATCGATCCGCGCCCGTCGGGGTGGTGCCATGTGCATGATCCGGCGGTGCAGTGCGGAGCGGTCACCGCGAAAGGTCGGCCGTGCACGGTGGCCACCGGTGGGGGTCGCTGCGCGCAGCACCGCACGTCATGAGTGAGCAGGACGAACCTGCCGACGCGGCAGCGGCGTCACATCAGGGGAAGGCCTGGACCCTTGAGGAGGACCGCCAGCTGGTGCAGGAGATCACCACGGGCGCGTCCGCGGAGGACATCGCCCAACGTCACGGGCGCAGCGTCGGAGGGATCCGTTCGCGGGCGCGGCGCATGACCCCGCCCGAGGAACGGGTCGCCACCGTGGACGCGCTCGGCTGGATGGAGCGGACGTTGGCCGCCAATCCTGCCTATGACTGGCAGAGCGTGCTGGACCGTCGCCGCCGCGCTCGGTCGTCCTCACGGACTGGCCGCCGCCAGAGCCCGGCCGGTCAACCGCGGAAGCGTACGGCGGATCAGAGGTCGCCGGCGCCCCCGGCCGGGGCGGCCGAGGTTCTGGCTGTGTGGGAGACGGTCACCGGGCACACCCTCTCCGGCGAGCGACGTCAGGAGTTCCTCTGCCGCCCCGCGACACGGGTGTTGACCCGGTTCGACGACGACACACTGCACCGCGCCGGCCGGGCCGTACACGACCGCACCGGCACGTTGCTGTTGGAAACCTGGGCGTTGGAGTGCCGCCAGCCCGGACTGTCGGATGTGACCATCACCGTCGAACAAGTGATTGCCGCCCATCCCGATGTTGCGGCTGATGTGCGCGAACTCGTCTCTGCCGCCGCGGCGGAGATTCGGCATGACCGGGCCCGCCGGGCGCTGTCCCGCGTGATCGGGCTCGACGGTGACCCGGCCACCCTCGCAACCGTGGGCGAGGAAATGGGCCTGACTCGCGAACGCATCCGCCAGCTCGTGGACAAAGCCTTCACCCGCTGGACACAACCGGTGGAAGGCACCGCTGGCCACCATGCGCGCACCGTGCTGTCCGAGCTGCTCTCGCACCCGCCGCAGGGCGGACCGGTGGCGCTGCTGCTGGATCTGGCCGAACTCGCGTTTCCCGCGGCCAACCCGCGGTACTCCGTCAAAACGCTGGCCAGAGTGGCCGGATACGTGCCGGCCAGCGGCATGCAACACCTGTTCGCCGAGGTGACCTCCCTGCTGCGGATGCGCAAACGCCACCTCCGTAAGGAAACCGCTGCCCAACGGCAACTCGAACGTGCCACGGCACGGATCGACCGTCTCCTGGAGCTGGCGGACTGGCCTGACGAACTGGCCCCGGCCCCACCGTCGCTGCACCGCCTGCGCAGCCCCGATGATGTGTCGGCTGACGAGGACGATGACCGTCGCTGGTACTCGCCCAAACTGGACCGCACCGTCGTCTACGAATCCAAGACCGAACTCGACGTGATCCGGGCGCTCGATCGCAGTGCCAGCGTCGCGGACTTCTGCGAACAGCCCATGGCCATCAACTACACCGTCGACGGGCACAGCAGGACCTACTACCCCGACCTGATGGTCACCACCATCGACGGCCGATGCCTCCTGATCGAGGTGAAAGGCAGCATCGCCGACGTCGCACTTTGGGCCAACCGCGCCAAAGCCCGCGCGAGCCGAGCCCTGTGCCATCGCAACGGGTGGGGCTGGCTCATCACCGACGGGCGGCGCAACCTGCACCAGCACCTCTCCGAACGTCACGTCGAACCCAGCATCGCCACCACGGTTAGTCGCTACCTCGGCGACCTGGGCAGCCTGACCTGGCAACAAGTCCGGTGGATCGCCAGAACCTACGACACCAGCACCACCGACATCGCCGCACTGGCACTCCAGAAAGGGTGGCGCATCGACCTGCACCCCTGGCGCCTCACCCTGCCCACATCGGGGTCGTGACCAGGGCCGATTTATCCAGCGAACCATCGCGGCCGCCAGCGTTGCTTGACATCGGCCCGGCGGATCCGTTCGGTCCGTCAACGGCAGGGCTCGTTGGTCATGGCTTTGTCGAGTGCAGATGGTGCGCTAGTTGATGTTCCCGGCGGCATTCGGCGCAGGTCGCTTCGTCATTGGTCGAGGTGCCTTCTTCTGGTGCCCACGTGAACCCGCATAGTGCTGTGACGCTTGTGGGGTCCAGGACGTAGTGCGAGCCGTAGTCGGGAATGTGCACGGTCGTGACCGGGCCGTCGTGGGGTGTGCCCTCGGGCCAGACGTAGAGAGGGTCGGTGGTGCAGCGCATGCGGTAGTCCGGTCCAGTCCAACGCCTTCCCTGTCGCGCTTGGTCAGCAGCATCGACGGCATCGGCGAGCCGTTCAAACGAGATATCGTAGTCGTGCATGTGGAGCCAGCGGCCAGGTTCCTGTTTGGCCTGCAAGGAACGGAACTGCAGGAGAAGCCGCGCCAGATCGTGGCGCTTGACCCGCACAGTGTCGGTAGCGGGGTCGTAGACGTCGGCCTTCTTGCGTGCCATGGGCGAGTTCCCTTTCGGTGTTGCGCGGATGGTTGCGGAGGAAGTGGGTGGTGTGGCGCCGGCATGTTGACCGCTGGTTACGTGCGTATCCACCGGGCGGGGACACGCAGTGGGGACAGGTCGGGCAGTTCGACGAGGTCGCCGTTGGCGTCGCGAAGTAGCCCGTCGAGGACGTAATCACCGTCCGGGAGGCCGAGCTGCTGTACCTGGTCCGGGGTGAGGTCGAGTCGCACGTGCGAGCCGGGCATGATCCGGATTCCCTTGACCATCGGCGGGGTGGCTGTGGTGTCGAGGGCGGTGACGGTCAGTCGGAACCGGCTGCCGCGCAGTCGGTGCAGCTGCTGCCACTCGGCCAGCGCGGACACATCGTCGGTGCGCAGGGGATACCGGCCGGAGGGCAGTCGCTGGGGCACCGTCACGACGTAGGTCTCACCGATTCGAACGTCCCGGGCTCGCACGCCTTGAGGATCCTCGGCCTGCGTCCGGAACGCCAGGACAGGAGGCTGCAGCCGCACCTCGTGGTTTTCCGTCGTCGACGCTCGTGGGCGGCACGTGGGGAGCGCACAAGCGTCGAACGGACCATCAGGCGGCCCATCACTGGTCCTCGGCGGTGTCGGTCGCGGTGTCCTCGTCGAGGACGGCGCGGGCGCGTGCGGCGTCGTGAAAATCGGGCACGTGCTGTTCCTGCAGTTCGATCTTGCGTTGGTACCACTCGTGCGCGGCCTGGCGGCTCATGCCGAGGGCGGCGCCGATCTCGGTCCAGCTGGCGCCGGCCTCGCGGGCATCGCGCATGACCATCCAGCGGCGGCTGGTGAGCAACTCGACCAGGCGGCGGTTGGCCTCGAGGGCCTGGGCCGTGGTGACCGGGGCGAGGCCGGCCAGGACGTGCTCGAAGACGTCGACGCCCTCGGGTCGAGCGTCGGGGTCGGTGGTGATGCGTTGGGCGAGTGCACGTTCGAAGTAGGTGTTCCAGGCGGCGGCCAGTTCGCGCTCGTCGCCGTCGCGCACGACGGCCTCGACGTCGACGTCGGCGGGCAGCAGGCCCGGCGCGATGCCGCCGCTGCTGCCATCGGTCAGTGCGATGCGCTCCATGCTGTCAAGCTAGCCTGACATACAAGGGGTGTCAAGACAGCTTGACGGTCGTCGGCAGCCGCCGCGGCGACCGGGTGATAATCCGCTGTATCACCCGGTCAAACTGTCGGGGGTCGCCGCTACCGTTCTCCGGCATGAGCACACCCGAGCCCCGCCCGTTCCAACGCCTTGACGACCGCCTCGCCGGCAAACCCCTCGACGAGCGTGTTCTGACCGAACAGATCTCCGGAGCGTTGGAGCAGGAACTGCGCCGATGGCTCGCCGGCGTTCTGCACTTGGGTGGCGATCTTGCGTCGAACCTGGCCATGGCCCTCAACGTCCCCACCGGCGATGACTCGGATTTCTCCGGGATCCTCGCGTACGACACACCCCCGACGGAGCTGTACGTCGTGGTCGACGGGGCGCTGCAGTTGCGTCACGTACCCCGGGGCGTGACGAGTATCGACACGCGTGAGCTGGATGAGCTCGGACGAATGCTGCACTACGGGCGCTCGATCTACCGGGTCAACGACGATGGCGACGGTCTGGTTTACCGCGTCGATCCGACCGCCGAACAGGCTTTCCAGGAAACTGCGGCCGCGGCGGAACCGACGACAGCGGCGCTGCTGCGGGCGGCGTGGCAACACGCTTACAAACCCGATCCGGACGCGACCACCGCATACCGTGAGGCCGTCCGCGCCGTCGAACAAGTGGCGTGCCCACTGGTGTTACCGAACAGCCAAAAACCCACGCTCGGCACCGTGATTGCGCACCTGCGCGACGCCGAGCACAAGTGGGAGCTTGCGTTGGTCGACACCACCGACGCGCCGGCCAGTATCGAGCCGTTGGTGTCGCTGCTGGATCAGCTCTGGCAGGGCCAACGATCCCGCCATGGCGGCGGGTCGAACTCCCGGGATCAGCGGCCGGAGGAGGCCGAGGCCGCCGTGCACCTGGCGGTGCTGGCCGTGCAGTGGCTCAACACAGGCGTGCTGCGGAAGAAGACGCCGTGACCTCCGGGGAGATGGTGCCGCTGGCCGCCTCCAGCGCGCTCGGGCGCGCCCAAGTGGCCGGCGAACTGCTCGAGCGGGCCCAGGCCGAGCGGGGCGAGTTGGCCGCTTTGCCGCAGCGCGAGCAGGTGCTGCTGGCGGCGTGGCTGGCCTCGTTGCGCTCGCGGCGCACGCGCCGGGCCTACAGCGGCGATCTGCTGTCCTGGTTGGCGTGGCTGGCCGAACGCGAGGTGGACGTGCTGTCGGCGGGGCGGGTGCACGTGGACCTGTGGGTGCGCGAACAGGAAGTCGCCGGGGCCGCGGCGTCGACGGTGTGCCGGCGGTTGTCGGCGCTGTCGTCGTTCTACCGGTACGCGGCCGCGCACGATCTGGTCGACGTCGTGCCGACGGCCGGGGTGGCGCGGCCGACGGTCGATCGGGACCACACCGCCACCATCGGTCTGGACCGCGAGCAAACCCGTGCGCTGCTGGCCGCGGCCGACACCGACACGGGCCCGCAGCGGTTGCGGACCGCGGCGATCGTGCGGCTGCTGGTGCACAACGCCATTCGCACCGACGAGCTCACCGCCGCCGACGTCGACGCGCTCTCCCAAGACCGCGGCCATCGGGTGCTGACGATTGTGCGCAAGGGCGGGCGCCGGGTGAAGATCCCCCTCGCCCCGTCCACCTGGGAAGCCCTCGAGGCTTACCTCGAAGCCCGGGCGGCCACGGCCGGCCTCGAAGGATGGCGCCAGCTGTCCGGGCCGCTGGTGGCCACCGCCAGCGGCGGCCGGCTGCGGCAGAACCACCTGTGGGAACTGGTGCGCCGGCTGGCCCGCACCGCCGGGATCGACGTGTGGGACCAGCTCTCGGCCCACAGCCTGCGCCACACCGCCATCACCCTGGCCCTGGACGCCGGCGCGAACATCCGGGACGTGCAGGACTGGGCCGGGCACCGCGACCCACGCACCACCCGCCGCTACGACCACTCCCGCGGCAGTCTCGACCGCAGCCCGGTCTACACCCTGGCCAGCTACCTCGCCTGATTGGCGCCGATGAGTGTTCAGGTGATGGGTGAGAGACTGCGGTGGAAGAGCCGCTCACCAGGAGCGGGCACCGGGCCGCGCGCGACACCGAATACTGCTGAGAGGTCCAACGGTTGGCCAGGGGCAAGGACGGCGAAGCCGAGCTGCTCATAGAAGCGCTCGAGCTGGTCGGACTCGCGGATCTGGCCGTAGATGTCGCGAAGACCGATCTGACGTAGCACCTTGGTGGTGGTACGTACCAGCGTTGCGCCGAGCCCTTGACCGCGAACGCTGGGGTCGACGGCGACTGCACTGAACCGGCTGACGCCGATACAGCCGCGAAGGTAGATCTCCATGGCGTCGCTGCCTGTGGTACCGAGCTCGGTAATCAAGGCTTGGATGACGCGCTCTGGGGGTTCAGACCAGGAAGCGCCGACCACGGCCCCGTTTCGGTCGATAGCGACGAGAGGCAGGGTCGTAGCCATCAGGCAGTGATGCACCTCCTCGGGGCCGGATGATGCCTCGCGGGCCAATCCAGTCATCAGGCCTTCGGCCACGGGTGTCGCGTTGCCTGCTGATGCAGCGTCGAGTCCGGCCGTGATCGCGGTGGCCAGTTTGTTTGTGCGGAGAGTGTCGAGCTGGGCTTGCTCGAGCTTGTAGCCGGCTAGAGACAGCAACGACTGCAGCGGGATCTCGTCGTCGGCGGTGGCCAGGCGCACTCGGAGGTCGCCTGATCCCGGTACGTTCTTGCCGCGCTGGAGAGTGCGGCGCGTCATGGGCTTACGGGCTGAGTTTCTTCGCTGCGACACAAGATCGAGAGCGTATCGACGATCTGCGTACGGACATACCGCCCATACGGGCACGGCGTGGAATCTGTTGCGGGGCTTCAGGTTCCTGCTACACGTGGGCGTGTGGAGTGGTTGTACTGGGATCTGGGGTCGGTCGCCGGCGGCGGGCAGTTCGAGGTGAAACTGCGCGGGTCGATCGCCCGCGTCTGCCTCATGGACCGGCAGGAGTACGAGGCGTACTGCGAGGACGAGGAGTACGATTTCTTCGGGGGATTCACCGATGTGAGCCCCGTTGTGTGCGAGGTTCCCTACGACGATTACTGGTTTCTTGTGGTCGACAGCTACAGCAACCCGATCACGGTCGAGGTGGCTCAGGTGGTCGACTGACACGGCCGTCGCCTAGCGTGGATGCGCGGCGGGCCGCTCCGGGATGAGTATCGGCCCGCCGCTGGTGATCCCGCGCTGGTTAACCGCGCAGCAGGCCGGTTTCCTGCAGTGCGATCAGCACGATGATCAGGTGGCACGTGGCTGTTGGGGCTGCGTGCCACCTCCTACGTGCGCGCCGGACACAGGGGCATTCCGTCACGGTTTGAACCACCCTTCTCCTAGTGGTGCACGTGCAAATGCACGTGCTGTTGATGTCGCGAGTTAGCTTGTCGCGGGGGAAAGGCCAGGTCAAAGCGGGGCGTCGGGTTTGCGACGACTGGTCCATACGTCGCGGCAGACGGCAGTCGGGGGATCGTTCCGAGTGTTCAGTGCGGGTGCCCGATGAGCGCGAGTTCGCACCGTTCGTCCTATGTGTATAGGGCGCGACTGCGGCGCGGCAACCCTGCGACGCGGCAGTCGCCGGAATCGCGAAAACGCGCGTTTCAGCACGCCGGGGTGCTGTCTGGGGTGTTGTGGTGCTGGAGAAACACCGCGGCCCCCGCGCAACTCTCGTCGAGGGGAGCTGAGAGAGCGCGGGGGCCGCGGCGCCGGGTGCCTGGCTGGGGGTCAACCAGGCTCACCGGGGCAGCCAGCGCCGGTGGCGCTGGACTTGGTGTGGCGGGTGGTTACGGGGCGTCCCATCGGGCGGGGTGACGCCGGCCGCGGCGGGTCCAGGCCTCGAAGGCCGACCGTAGTCCGGCCAGGATCGAACGGGGCCCGGACTCGGCGGCGTGGCAACGCACGTCGCCGCGGGCGGGTTCGTAGATCAGCACCAGGCGTAGGCGTGATCCGGTGCGCGAGTCGGAGAACCAGTACTCGCGTCGGGTGCTGGAGATGGTGCGGGGACCGTCCAGTTCGACGCCGGGCAGGCGGTGCTGGACGAGAGCTGGCGTGTGGTCGTGCTCGATACCCGGCATCGCGGCGGTCTCGCGCAGCGGCAGGCTGGCCAGGGTGCAGTCGGAGAGGGTGGCGGTCGTGCTGTCCAGGACAGCGGTCACGGGTGATCACTCCTTGGGTGGTCGACGTCGTTGTCGGCGGGGTCGGGACGTTCGAGTGGCGGCGGCTCGCTGCGTTGCAGGCCTTCGAGGACGCGCATCAGGACGTCCCGGCGGGTGTCGGGCAGTACGGGGTGTGTGGGTTCGGGGAGCTCGAGCTGGCCGGCGATGCGGCGGGGTAGCTCGTCGGCTTGTCCGCTGCTTTTGCTGCGCTGCCAGGCGTTGATCGTGGACACCAGCTCGTCGTTGGCGGCGTGGTCGCCGGATTCGGCATTGACCAGGAACGCCGCGGTGAGCTGATCGACCAGATCCCCGGTAACGACCTCGGGCGTGTGGTCGGCCGGGTCGCTCCGGTGCTGCGGCGTGTCCTCGTCCATGTCGATCCCCGTCGTTGGCTGGTCGGTAGCGGCCTCGGTGCTGGTCGGGGCAACGCCGAAGCCGCTACCGGTGTGGAACCGGGGACGGGATTGGCGCCGCTGGGGGTTCGGCGTCGGCCCGTCCCCGGTGTGACAGGGTTCAGTGGCTCGTATGACGTGAACCATGTCACTGTGAATACAACTATGTTGTATTCACATCGTCAAATCTGGCGCGGGTCTCGTTCGGGTGAGGGGCTCGTGGTGCAGGGTGAAGGCCCCCGACCTGGAAGGAATGCGCGTGAGCGAATCGAGTCCCGCGGTGCTCAAGCGCTGGATTGCGCTCGAGCTGAAGCGGCTACGCAAGGAATCTGGGCTCAAGCAGAAGGACGCCGCGGCGCGCATTGGCCGTTCGCAGCAGCACATCGGCTATCTGGAGAGCGCGCGGAATCTGCCCTCGGCCGGCGATCTGGAGATCTTGCTGGGCCTGTATGGCACGCCAGATCGGATCGAGTTCATGCGCGAGCTGCTGGCGGCGGCGAAGCGGGGGAAGAACTGGTGGTCGGCGCTGAGTAGCGCGGTGCCGCCGTGGTTCGACCTGTTCCTCGGGCTCGAGGCCGGCGCGGCCGAGTTGTCCTCGTTCGATGCGATGCTCGTGCGCGGTTTGCTCCAGACCCGCGCCTACGCCGAGGCGGTGATCCGCGCGGACACCGACCTCACCGACGGGGACGTGGCCCAGCGTGTGGAGCTGCGCATGGGACGCCAGCGCATCCTCGATCGCGAGGACGATCCGGTGCGGCTGACTACCGTGCTGGATGAGGCGGTGCTCTACCGCACCCCCGCCGACTCGGCGGTGATGCGTGAGCAGCTGACTCACCTGCTGGAGATGTCCGAACGGCCGCGCATCGATATTCAGGTGCTGCCGCTGGGCGCGGGGGCGCACATTGCTCAGCAGGGCAGCACGTTCACGGTGATGCGGTTCCCGCCCGACATGGCGGATCCGGGCGTGGTCTACCTCGAGCTGGTCAACACCGCGCTGTATGTCGAGGAGCCCGAAGACCTCGCCCTGTACGAGCGCACTCTGCGCACCGTGCACAGCTTGGCCGCGTCCCCGGAGGAGTCCCGGGGGATGATTCAACGTGCCAGGAAGGAGGTGTGAGACGTGAAGCAGCAAGCACACGATGCCCGGCAGCTCGAGTTTCGGAAGTCGAGCTACAGCGGGGAGAACGGCCACTGTGCCGAGGTTGCGCCCGCGGCGGACGGTGGTCGATGGCTGCGCAACAGCAGCGAGCCGAACAAGCCGGCGCTGTACTACACCGCCGACGAGTGGAACGCCTTCATTCGTGGCGTGAAGGACGGCGAGTTCGACTAGAACGCGAGCACGCTGTGACGGGTGAGCCCCGGCCTATCCTTAGTAGGCCGGGGCTCACTTGCGCATCCTGGCGTGATCATCGCCGCTCGAGCCCGCTGGGTCGTGCAGGATCGCCCGGTCGGGACCCGGGAAACCCCAGCGCACAGCATGGTTCGCGCTCTTGAGTCGATCGTGGCAAGTCGTGCATCAGGCGCCGAGCCACTGCACGTCGAGAATGTCCACTCGGTCGAGGTCGTCCAGCACCAGGTAGTACACCAGCCCCTGTCCGTCCGGGCCGAAGGCGAAGGTCAGCACGCCATCCGGCCGGGCCGGATGCAGTGGTCGCCCGTTGTGTGGCACGGCTTCGAGCGTGCTGCGCAAATCCAAGTAGGCGTTCAACGCCGCGGCGGGCAAAGCATCGAGCTGCGCCTGGACGCGCTCGTCGACGACGACCTGGTACACCAGCGGGCTACAGGCCAGCTTTGGCGCGTGTGACATCCAACGGCTCGTCGGCCGGCACCGGCTCACCGGTGACCAGTTCGGCCGTGCGCCGCACCACCGCGCGGAAATTGCCCCGATCGCTTTGAAGGGCCGCGACCCGTCGCCACTGCTCGAGCACCTCGAACAGCTCGGTCAGTTCCAG
>Ga0079224_100009299_pt1 | contig 13388 bp, 8 predicted proteins | sample Stecom2015_FD_80414 | JGI IMG/M metagenome (GOLD analysis project Ga0079224, IMG submission 80414) | Agricultural soil microbial communities from Utah to study Nitrogen management - Steer compost 2015 | ecosystem: Environmental > Terrestrial > Soil > Agricultural land | place: USA: Utah... | reverse complement strand
TATCCAAACCCATCGAATTCGATGGGTTTGGATCGATAGGGTATGCTCTAGCTACACTCACCCACCGGAGAACGCCATGCCCCGCCTCGTTACCGTCGCCGCTACCCAGATGAGCTGCAGCTGAGGCCTTTAGTGCCGGTATTGTCTGTAACGCGGATACTCTGGGGCTCTGATTCCACCGTCGATTGTCGGTCGTGGACACGGCGGTACCTGAGCAGCCGGTAGGCAAGCTGATCATGGCCAGAATGATTCCCCAAGAGCCAGGACTGACCGGCTTTTTACTTGGGAAAACGGCACGTATCTGCGTATTGGTCAGGAAATGCACATGGAGACGGGGCTGGATTCGGCGTTTCCCTGATCATCACTGCCATGGTGGGCCGGTTTTTTGACCAGCCCGTCGTGCTTCGGCTGCCTTTACCCTCTTTGTTTCGTATTGCACCGCAGGGTTTCAAATTGCATTGATCATTCAGCCAGTTCCCGCAAATCTTATCGACGGAATGCCCTTTTCCTGGGGGGAAGGCCCAATTTGTCGAATTGGCAAACATATTGCATTGCTTAGCCCAACAACAATAAAGATGCGTCCACAGGCCATCCTGCTGTGGCGCACAAAAGGGAGAAACAATGACTCATCGCATCAAGATCATCATCCCCATTCCCATGGATCAGGCCGGGGCTCTCAATCGTGCTTCGCAGTTGCCTGATAATCTTATCCTCCCCGGTTTTCACCCCGAGTTCGTTCCTGTCGCCCGTGGTGCTTCACTGGCAGATAGTGCCTATGACGTCCTACTGATGGATTTTTCGGTGGTCGAAGCCGGTCTTCGCGCTCAGGAAGAAGGTTACAGCGCGGTCTGTATTGATACCGTCAGTGACTCCGGACTGGCAGCTCTGCGCTCCCGTCTGGATATTCCGGTGATTGCACCTGGAATGTCGGCTTTTCATATGGCCTGCATGTTGGGCAAGAAGTTTAGCGTGATCACCATGTGGGATGAATGGTTCCCCCTCTACGAGAAGACCCTGACCGAATACCGGCTGTGGGAGCGGGTGGCGTCGCTGCGCTCGATCAAGACCCGTCCCGACCTGAAAGAGCTGCTAGGCGGCAAGGAAGAGGTGGTCTTTGCCAAGCTGGAGGCGGCGGCGCTCAAGGCAATGGAAGAGGATGGTGCCGATGTGATCGTTCTGGGCTCCACTACCATGCACCAGTCCCATGCTTATCTGTCCGAGCGCCTGCCGATTCCGGTGATCAACCCCGGTCAGGTGTCCTACAAGCTCTGTGAGCTGATGTTGAGTCTGGGGCTGAGCCACAGCCGTAAAGCCTATCCCGCACCGGAAAATCCGAACGATGCGGCCTATCACGCCTTTACCAATTGAGAATAATAAATTAGGAGAGTGACATGACTCGTTTGAACCGTGAGCAACTGATCGAGCTGGCCACGCAATCGTACTTCGGTAATGTGGACCAGAAAAAAATGGAAGAAGTGCTGGCCTGCTGTCACGAAGATGTGCAGTTTACCATCCAGACCGACAATCTGACCCACAGCGGCCATACCGGTGTACGCAAGATGTTCGAGAATCTGTTTTCCGGTTATGAGGAAATCTGGCACGGTGACTTTGAAGCGGCCGCCGATGAAGTTACCCAGACGGTCTGCTCCCGCTTCAATGTGTACCTGAAGGACCATGAGGGCAACGAAACGCGTCTGCGTAACTGCAACTTCTGGTACGTGGAAGATGGCAAGTTCCGCCGGGTATTCGTGTTCATGAGCGGTGAGAACGTACTGCGCTGATCACCCACTTCCATCACGGGGCACTTGGTCGACAGGGCGACGTATCTTCGCCTGGGTGCCCCCTTGCCTGATGCAATAATAATAAAAGGAAGGCCAGATGTCCCAGTCCAGACAGCCGGGGGAACTACGCTATCCCTCGATTTTTTCGCCGCTGAAGATCGGCAATATCACCATCCGTAACCGACTCATGCAAACGGCCCATGCCAAGGGGTTTGCTTCCGCAGACGGCCTGACCAACGACCGTGATATTTATTATCAGGCTGAGCGTGCCAAGGGTGGGATTGGCCTGATTGTCACCGGTGCTCGCCATGTGCACCCCCAGTCCACTGGACCGAATCGCTCGCTGGCTCGGGGCAATCGCCCGGAAATGATCGAGCGGGATGCTGAAATGGTGCGTGCGGTCCATGCTTTCGGCGGTCGCATTTTCGCCCAGTTGATTCACTTCGGTCCCCAGGGGCGCAGTGGCGCGCTGGATGATTATCGGGTACTGGTAGGGCCTTCCACCATGAAGTCTCCAGCGTACAACGAGTGGGCCAGAGAGATCACCAAGGCCGAGATGGATGAGGTCTCGGACTATTTCGCGCTGGCTGCCTGCAACGCCAAGGCGTCTGGTTTTGATGGCGTGGAGCTGCACTATTCCCACGGTTATCTGCACCAGCAGTTCCTGTCCTTCGTCTACAATAAGCGCACCGACGAGTACGGCGGTAGTCTGGACAATATCGTGCGTTTCCCCATCGAAACCATGCAACGGGTCCGTGATGCCGTTGGCCCTGACTTCGTGGTCGGTATCCGGGTCTCACTGGATGAATGCACGGTGGACGGCATGCAGGCCGATACTGCCATCGCCATGACCCGCAAGATGGTGGAAACCGGCCTGATCGATTATGTCAGTGCCACTGCCGGCACCTATGCGGCCCATGCTGACCAGATTCCGCCCGGTGACTATCCGGAGAACTGGCTGGTGGAGGATGGTGCCCGGCTCCGCGCTGCCCTGCGCGAGGTCAGTGATATCCCGGTATTTATCGTTGGGCATATCGTTGATCCGGCCAAGGCGGAGGAATTGGTTGCCAGAGGGGCAACTGATATGGTCGCGATGACCCGCAGCCAGATTGCCGACCCCGAGTTCTGTAACAAGCTGCTCGAAGGCCGGGAGGACGAAATTACCCATTGCATCCGTTGCAACCAGGCCTGTATTGCGCGGCTGATGGCAGGAAACGCCATCTCCTGCGTAGTCAACCCGGCAGCGGGGCGCGAGCAGCGCCTGGGGGTGCATACATTGCAGCTGGCTGAGCAGTCGAAGAGCTGGCTGGTGGTTGGTGGTGGGCCCGCGGGGATGAAGGCCGCTCTGACCCTGCGCCAACGGGGGCATCAGGTCACTCTGGTCGAGCGCAGCAAGGATCTGGGCGGCCAGACCCTGCTGGCCGCCAGACTGCCCCGTCGGCAGAAGTTCGGATTTATTGCCCGTGATCTGGAAAGCCAGTTGCGCAAGTCTGGTGTGGAAATCAGCCTGGGTAGAAACATGACGGCGGAGGACATTGTCGGGTTTGGTGCCGACGGTGTGATTCTGGCCACTGGCTCGATCCCCTTGAAAACCGCTTTCACCTCTACTCGCCCGGCGGTAGACCGGGTCCCGGGAACTGAACAGGACAACGTGTTCAGTGTTATCGAAGCACTGGAGCAGCCGGAGCGGCTCGGCAGGCGCATAGTCCTGTTTGATGAGGATGGTGGCCGCTATGCCTTGGGTACTGCCGAGTTTCTGCTGGACCGTGGCCATGAGGTGCATGTAGTCAGTCGCTTCATTTCGCTGGCGCCGAACCTGGCGTTGACCCTGGATCTGCCGGTGAATTACCGCCACGTATTCGCTAAGGGTTTGCGCTACACGCTCAACAGTTGGGTGCGGCATATCGACGGCCAGCGTGCTCAGTTGTTCAACCTGTTTACCGATGAGGACAGCGAGCTGCTGGAGGCTGACAGCTTTGTCATTGCCGCCGGGCACCAGGCGGATGATGGACTTTATCGCCAGCTGCAGGGGCGCATTGAGCGTTTGTACTGTATTGGTGACGCCAATCTGCCCCGCGCACTTCAAGACACTCTGTATGAAGGAATGCTGGCCGGTCGCGAGCTGCTGGATGATCCCGAACGCTTTATCGAGCAGGGTGAACTGGAAGGTTTTGGTGCCGATTGGCGAACAGCCATGGCTGCTCCTGAACTCTAAATAACGATAACAAAATACCTGCCCGGCGGTGACGCCGGGTACCGAGGAGAGACTGATGACAGTTGAACGCTATCCCAACTTATTTTCACCTCTGAAGATCCGCAACATCACGCTACGCAACCGCATCATGCAGTCTGCCCATGCCATGGCGTTCAACTCGCCGGAAGGTCTGACCAATGATCGGGATGTGTATTACCACGCGGCGCGGGCCAAGGGTGGTATCGGCCTGATGATTACCGGTAACCGCCTGATCCACCCGACTTCCAACACCTTCTGCCGTGGTTATTCCTATGGCTATCGTCCGGAGATGGTTGAGCGCGATCGGGCGCTGACCGATGTGGTGCACAGCTTCGGCTCGCACATCTTTGCCCAGCTCAACCACTTCGGTGTCATGGGTGAAACCCATGCGATGGATGATTACCGGGTGCTCTGGTCAGCCTCCAACATCAAGTCGCCGGTGTTCGGTGAGATGGCCAAGGCCATGGAACGGAGCGATATGGATGAGGTGGTCGAAGGCTGGGTGCGTTCGGCGGAGTACTCCAAGGAGGCCGGATTTGATGGGGTGGAGGTGCACTTGGCGCACAGTTATCTGTTGCACCAGTTCATTTCGCCGCTGTTCAACAAACGCGACGATGAGTATGGCGGCAGTTTCGAGAACCGCATGCGTTTTCCGTTGGAGGTGATCCGAGCGGTGCGTGAGCGCGTTGGCCGGGATATCGTGGTCGGCATACGTCTGTCCATGGATGAAATGGTGCCCGGTGGGATGGAGGTGCAGGATTGGATCAAGGTAGCCCAGACCGTTGAAGCTACCGGGGATATCGACTACATCATGGCGACTGCGGGGGTGTACCAGTCAGCCACCTACATTATGCCTCCCTATGATGTGCCCAACGGTTGGCTGGCCGATCCGGTTGCGCGCCTCAAGCAGGCGGTCAATGTTCCGGTGTTCTGTGTCTCGGGCATCGGCAGTGCCGGCGACGCCGAGGCAATTCTGGCCCGAGGCGGTGCTGACATGGTGGCCATGACCCGGGCGCAAATTGCCGATCCGGAGTTTGCCGTCAAGACTGCCGAGGGTAGGGAGGATGAGATCTACCACTGCCTGCGCTGTAACCAGGGCTGTGTCTCCCGGTTGTTCCATGGTACTTCCATGACCTGTCAGATCAACCCGGCCACCGGTCGAGAGGAGGTGTTCGGGCCGCAGACGCTGGAGCTGGCGCCGGTCCGGAAGCACTGGGTGGTAGTGGGCGGCGGGCCGGGCGGGATGAAGGCTGCGGAAGGCTTGTCCAAGCGGGGTCACCAAGTGACCCTGCTGGAAAAAGGCCCGGAGCTGGGCGGGCAGGTCAACCATATCGTCAAGTTGCCGCGCCGGGATTCCTTTGCCTGGATTACCGAGGACCTGAAGGTGCACATGGCCAAGCATGGGGTGCAGATCAAGCTCAACTGTGAGGCTACCGTGGAGATGATCAAGGGGCTCAATCCCGATGGGGTCATTGTGGCCACCGGTTCTGTGCCCGACCGCAGCGGTTACTCGGACATCAACCCGCTGGTGGACCAAGTGCCCGGTATCGACAACGAGCGGGTGCTCACCGCGTTGGATGTGCTGGCGCATCCGGAGAAGGTCGGCAAGCGTGTGCTGGTGCTGGACGAGGAGGGCAACCGCTACTCCGCCGGGATCACCGAACTACTGGTGGAAAACGGTCATCAGGTACATGTGCTGACCCGTTGGAACGCGCTGTTCCACCGTCTGGGTACCACTCTGGACCAGCCGGTGGTGTATGCCAACCTGTTCAGCCAGGGGATGACCTACACCCTCAATGCCTGGGTCAGTCAGGTGCGGGATAGGGATGTGGATATCTTCAACCTGTATACCGGGGATGAGGAGACCCTGTCGGGCTTTGATAATATCGTTCTGGCGGTGCGCCATCTGCCGGATGATTCTCTGTACCACCAACTGAAAGCCGTCCTGCCAAACGTGCATCGTGTTGGGGATGCCGTGGTTCCGCGCAAGACCGATCACGCCATCTTCGAAGGCTTCCTCGCCGGTCGGGAAATTTTTGATAACTGGAAGCGTTATATCGAGCCGGGCTCCATCGAGCAATTCAGTGGCCCGATGGAAATGTCCCGGTTCATGTAGCAGAGCTGCTCCGCCAGAAGGCGTTGCCGACACCTCCGGGTGTCGGTTTTTTTTGTCTGTCCTTCCAGTTTCTCCATTCTTCTCCGCAGCTATCGGACCCCTGTGCATAGCGCCTTTTCAATGTGAAAACTTCCTTTCATGTTGCAATGAGAGTGGCTCGTTACGATAGTTGGAATAGCTTTTTTGGCCGGTAAATTCCTTTAAAAACAATAATTTGAGAGTTTTATGTGTAGTTGGCAAGCTGCTTGCTTGTAACTAGGTAGAACCAATAAATAAAAAAGAGAAAAAATATGGGTAAACCTCTAGAGGGGATCCGCATCCTCGACCTTACGCATATGCTGTCGGGCCCCTATGCCGGCATGCTCCTGGCTGATCTGGGTGCCGAGACGATCAAGGTTGAACCACTCACCGGCGAAGGTACCCGATCCCTGTTGGCGAATGATCCCAAGCACTCGTTCAAGGGCATGGGCGCCTACTTCCTTACACTCAACCGCAACAAGCAGAGTGTCTGTATCGATCTGAAGAGCGAGCAGGGGCTTGCGGTATTCCACGATCTGGTACGCAAGGCGGATATAGTGCTGGATAACTTCAGCGCAGGCGTACCGCAGAAGCTGAAGATCGACTTCGAACACCTGAAACTCATCAATCCCCGGATCATCACCTGTTCGGTATCGGGCTTTGGTCAGGATGGCCCGAATTATCTGCGGCCGGCCTTCGATCAGGTAATTCAGGGTATTGGTGGCGGTATGTCCATTACCGGAGTGGATGCCCAGACTCCCACCCGTGCCGGTATCCCGATCGGTGACCTGGGCGGTGGCATGTTTGCGGTCATGGGGGTGTTGGCTGCGCTGCAGGCTCGCCACAACAAAGGCCATGGCCAGCATGTGGATATCAGCATGCTGGACTGTCAGGTCAGCATGCTGAATTACATGGCCACCATGCACCTGCTCAGTGGTGAGAATCCCGAGCCGCTGGGTAACGGCCATTTTGTGCATGTGCCCTACAACACCTACACCACGGCGGATGGCTTCATTGTCATCGCGGTGATCTTCGACAGCTTCTGGGACAACCTGATTGCTCTGCTGGGCATCGAGGAGCTGAAGGACCCCAAATACAAGACACAGCCGGTACGTCTGGCCAACAAGGCGTTGATCGACGGCATTCTCAATGAGGTGCTGCGGACCAATACCACCGCCCATTGGGTGGAACAGCTGACTGCAGCACGGGTGCCCTGTGGTCCGGTGAACCGCTTCAGCGAGGCATTGGCCGACCCGCAGGTGCGCCATCGTCAGATGGTCGTCGAGATTCCCCACCCGCTGGGTGGGACTGTCGAGGCGCCGGGCAACCCGATCAAGCTCAGCGCGGACAACGCCGACAGCTACACCCCGCCGCCGTTACTGGGTGAGCACACCGATCAGGTTCTGCAGGAGATTCTGGGCTATGACGCCGAGCGTATAGCCGAGCTGAAACAGAAAAAGGCGGTGGGCTGATCATGAGAGATTTCGTCACTATCAATGAGGTAGGTCCCCGGGATGGCCTGCAGAGTCAGGGCAAGACGCTGACACTGGAACAGCGTCTGAACATGATCGAGGCATTGTTGCAGACCGGTATCCGCACGGTGGAAATGGGTAGTTTCGTTTCCCCCAAAGCAGTGCCGCAGATGGCAGGAACCGGTGAGCTGTTTGCCCATCTGCCGCTGCGCGACCAGGTTGCCTATTCGGCACTGATTCCCAACCTGAAAGGTTATCAGTTGGCGCGGCAAGCGGGTGTCGAGTCGGTGGCGGTGGTGCTCTCGGCCACGGAAACCATGAATCAGCGCAATATCAACATGAGTCTGGCTCGGACCACCGAGGTCTGCGCCGAGCTGATGCAACAGGCGCGTGCCGACGGCGTGAATGCCCGGGCCTATGTGGCGGTGGCCTTCGAGTGCCCCTTCGAGGGGGTGACCCCGGTCCAGGTGGTACATGAGCTGACCCAGCGGATGCTGGATGCCGGTGCCGACAAGGTGATCATCGCCGACACAATTGGCGCGGCCAACCCGGCAGCGGTACAGCAGGTGCTGCAGCCCTTGTCCCGCTGGTGCGAGAGCGATCAGATCTCCTGTCATTTCCACGATACCCGGGGCATGGGGCTGGCCAACGTGCTTGCGTCCCTGCAGTGCGGCGTACGCGAGTTTGACAGTTCCATCGGTGGTCTGGGCGGCTGCCCCTTCTCTCCCGGAGCGACTGGCAACCTGGCGACCGAGGACCTGGTGTTGATGCTGGATTCCATGGGTTATCGCACCGGCATAGAGCCGCTGGCGCTGGTTGAGGCCGTGCAACGGGTGCAACAACTGACCGGCAGCCAATTGGGCGGTCATTCGTTCCGTTGGTTGGAGCGGCAGTGGAACAAACAGCAGGAGAGCCGCCATGTTTAGTCGTCTTGGAGGTTGGCTGGCGCGCCTGGCGCCCTGGATGGTCATCGGCGGGTTGGCCTACGCCGCTGTGTTTATCAAACCGACGGTTGATCCGGTGCCGCTGGATCAGCCACTGCTGGAGCGCCGTGATGCCTTCTTTGATGGCGCGGTGCTGGATCAGAATATCTGGATTGCCGGTCAGAACGGTGCGCTGCTGACCAGCGAAGGCGGTGGCCAGAGCTGGGTCAGGGAGGAGCTGCCCAAGCGCGGTAACCTGCAGTCCATCGCCGTCTCTCCCTCCGGGCAGAAAGTGGTGGTGGGTAACGAGGGGCAGGTCTGGACCCGCGATCTGGAGAGCCCCTGGGTGCACCGGCAACTGGAAGTCTCGGATCTGGCCGGCAAGCTGCAGAGCGTCAAGTTCCTCGATGGTGAGTTCTGGATAGTCGGTGAGATGGGGGCTCTGTTCCGTGGCTCCGAGGACGCTTCCACCTGGCAGGAGCTGGGGTTGGGAGAGGACATCAACCTCAACTCCATCAGTGCTGGTGCCGGTGATGACCTGTGGATCGCCGCAGAATTCGGGCGTCTGCTGCGCAGCCGTGATCATGGTCAGACCTGGAGCGTGCAGGAGCTGGGCAGCGAGAGTCTGCGCGCGGTGCATTTCCGCGGCAATACCGGTATCGCGGTGGGTAACCGTGGCCAGGCGTTCATTTCCCTGGATGGTGGTGAACAGTGGCGGCAGATACCGGCATTCACCAGCGAGCACCTGTTTGATGTGGTTGAGCACAACGGCCTGTGGGTGACCACCGGGGCACGCGGGGTGCTGTTCAGAAGCAAGGACCCACAACGCAAATGGGATGCCTGGGCACCGGAAGGGCTTGATCTGAGTTACCACAACCGCCTGCTGGCAACCAGGGATGGTGTGGTGATTATCGGGCAGCAACTGGGCTTGCTGCATGGCGATGAAATGCAAATCTGGCCCGGAGAACAATAATCATGCATTACCTTTCAACTCGTACTGCGCGTCTGAGCGCGTGGGCCATCCGTCACCGTGTCGCTGTGTTGGTGGTGGTAGGGCTTATCACTCTGGGCTTCACTCTGGTGTTGAGTGGGCTGGATATCCGCACCCGCTTCAATGACATGATTCCCCACGATCATCCCTACGTTAAGGTGCATCAGAAGTATCAGGACAGTTTCGCCGCCAGCAACCGGGTCACCATTCTGGTGAAGGCGCAGGAAGGAGATATCTTCCGCCAGGAGATTCTCGGCGAGATCCAGCGGATTACCGTTGGCCTGCAGCAGGTGCAAGGGGTCAACCCCATGCAGATTACGTCGCTGGCGTCGAAGAAACTCAAGCGTGTCAACGCCTCCAGTGAAGGTATTGAAACCCGGCCGCTGATGTGGCCCGATCTGCCCAGCAATGCCGAGGAGATGCGCGAATTGCGTCAGGCGGTGCTGAACAACCCGTTGGTCTACGGGCTGTTCGTCGACCGTGACCTGAGTTCGGCGCTGATTCAGGTGGACTTCTATGATCACCTGGTGGACTACGGGACTATCTTCCCGCAGATCCGGGACTTGCTGGATGCCTCACCGGTTGCTGATCAGGTGACCCTGCATCTGGTGGGTGAGCCCATCCTGTATGGCTGGGTGTCACACTACCTGGACGAGACAGTAGCCATCGCCATCCTGTCGCTGGCGGCCATGCTGGTGCTGCTGTTCGTGTTCGCCCGTACCTGGCGGGGCACCATACTGCCGCTGATTGCGGGGGTGGTCGCGGCCATCTGGGCGCTGGGTATCGGCACCTTGCTGGGCTACAACTTCGACCCGCTGGTGATAGTGGTGGCCTTCATCATCACTGCCAGGGCCTTCTCTCACTCGGTTCAGATGATTACCCGCTTTGACGATCTGGTTCTGGAAGGCGGTGAGCCGGATACCCGCAAACTGGCCGAGCAGACCATGCGCGAACTGTTCCGCCCGAGCATGCTGGGTCTGTACGCCGATGCCGGTGCCATTCTCTGCGTGATCCTGACGCCGATCCCATTGCTGCACAAGGTGGCTATCGTCGGTGCGATCTGGGTCATGAGCATTACCGTCTCGGCGGTCTTCCTGACCCCGGTGCTGCTGTCCTATATCCGCCGCCCCCAGGGCTATGCTCACCCGTTCAGCCTGGACGGTTTCATGCGTGCCATTCTCTCCGGAGCGAAATGGGTGGTGCGTTCCCGGGCCCGTTATTGGGTCGGGCCGCTGACTCTGGTGCTGCTGGCCGGTTGCATGTTCGAGGCCACCAAGATCAACGTGGGTGACGCCAGTGATGGTTCACCGATCCTCTGGCAAAACTCCCAGTTCAACCGTGACAGTGCGTTGATCAATCAATTGTACCCCGGCTCCGAGCAGATGTTCGTGGTGCTCGAGGGGGGCGAGCTGGATGCGATGAAGCGGCCGGAAGTGCTCGACTGGATGCTGCGCTTCTCCCGCTACATGGAGCGTCAGCCGGAAATCGGTGGGGCCGTATCGCTGGCCGATATCGTCATCGACATTCGCCGCAACCTGTATGAGGGCAACCCGCGCTATGGCGAGCTGGGGGCCAGCAGTATGGAGAATGGTGAGCTGATCAGCTTCTACATGCAGGGGGCGGATCCGGATGACCTGAACCAGTTTGTCGATGTGGTTTTCAACAACGCTTCGGTGACTCTGTTCTTCCGTGACCACAAGGGTGACACCCTGCGCAAGGCCACGCACTATGCCAACCAGTTCATCGCCGAAAATCCACTGGAAGGGGTGGAGATCAAGCTGTTCGGTGGGGTGCTGGGAATTATCGCCGCGGTCAACGAGATCCTGCTCAATGACCAGATTGCTGCAACCGCGCTGGCCTTCCTGGTGGTAGTGCTCTGCTGTCTGGTGGTGTATCGCTCCTCGGTCAGCGGGATCTTCTTCATCATCCCGGTGTTCATCTCCAACGTGGTGACCTTCGCCTTCATGGCCTGGCAGGGCATCGGCATGAGCATAAGTACCCTGCCGGTGGTGGCGCTGGGCATCGGGCTGGGGGTGGATTACGCCTTCTATATCGTCGACTCCATGAAGGAGTATCTGGAGAAGCACCCGGACGCTGCGCCCATTGATGCCGTACTGCAGTCGCTTGGCTCGGCAGGCCGTGGCGTGGTGCTGACCGCCTTCACCCTGTCGGCAGGAGTGTTGTTCTGGTCTTTTTCCTCACTGCGTTTTCAAGCGGAGATGGGCATGTTGATCGGCCTGTGGCTGGCCGTTTCGGCACTGACTTCCCTCCTCGTCATGCCTTCGCTGGCGCTGGTATTCAAACCGAAGTTCATTTTTGACACCAGCCATGCGAAACACGCCCCGTCCGAGGGCACCCTCACTAACCTGAACACATCGGGAACTGAATATGAGCGCGTATAAAAAGACAAAATCGAGCGCCATGCGGACCTCTCTTGCCTGCGCCGTATTGGCGGCAAGTCTGGGAGCGCATGATCTGGCCAGGGCTGACGGCGGATTCTTCGAGGACTGGGAGGTCAGCGGTTATATTCGCGAACACCTTTCCTGGAACCTCGAGAATCCCTACGTCATGGATACTCGGGATCCGAACGGGCTGGTCGGTGCCGATCGGCGACGGGATTACCGTTATGACCTGTCGATGGCCCGCACCATTCTCAAGGTGAACCTGTACAAGGATCTGGGTAATTCACAGCTGTTCATCTCCGGGCGTGCGGCCCGGGAGATAGAAACCGACTACTTGAAGGATCTGCAGAAGGCGATGGATCGCAACGCTGCATCTGACCTGTTCAGCAACCGGACCCGCTCTGCGGTGGATCTGATGGATGACGTCTATAACACCGAAGATATCCGCGAGTTCTGGTGGCAGACCGACATACGACCCACCACCTCGCTGAAGATCGGCAAGCAGCAGGTGGTCTGGGGCGAAACCGACTTCTTCCAGTCGCTGGACGTGATTCACGGCTACGATAACCGCATCCGCTCCTTCCTCGAACCGGAAAACGAGGACTCACGCAAGCCGCTTTGGATGATCAACCTGGTGGAGCGCTTCGACAGTCTGGATGGCAGCCTGCAGGTGCTCTACATTCCCGGCCGGATGAACCGCGCCAGCGACAGGGGCAACAGCTTCGACCTGGAAGGCGGGCGCTGGGCGAATAACCCGAACAAGGGTATCACCTTCGAGTCCGCGACCTTCGGGGCTGACGTGCCGTACAACTACAACCACAAGGCTGCCGATATGGATGACCCGTCCTACGGCCTGCGCTGGAAAGCCCGGCTCGGGGAGTGGGAATACTCGCTGGGCTGGTTCCATGGCCCGACCACCAACCCGGTCATCAACTCCAATCCGAACAACCCGCTGGGTGTGGGTGATGCGGCCAGTGGGCGACGCTTCGAGGGTGCTTACAAGGGGGACTACCGTTCCGATCCGAACTCCACCGTGGGCGAGCTGATCTTCCCCTTCGTGGATGTGTTCGGGGTAACGGCCAACCGCTATGTCGAGGCGGTGGATGCGGTATTCTCCGCGGAGTTGTCCTATATCCCGGATGCGCCCTATAACGTTGGCGTGCAGGCGGGTGAAGTAGGCGGTTGTGCCTTCTTCCCGGGCTTCTGCGGCATCATCGAAAAGGACGTGGTCAAGACGATGATCCGCATGGACAAACAGCTGAGCTTGCAGCGCTTCCTCAAGACAAGCCGCCCCTCGTTCTTCTCGGTCCAGCTGTTCAACACCTGGATCACCAACTTCGATCGGGATGACGAAGTGGTCAACTCCGCCGGCTTCAGTGGCCGCACCAAGGAGCACTCGACCATTGCCACGGCCATTCTGGCCACCAACTACGATAACGACCGGATCAATCC
>Ga0079224_100009298_pt1 | contig 13389 bp, 10 predicted proteins | sample Stecom2015_FD_80414 | JGI IMG/M metagenome (GOLD analysis project Ga0079224, IMG submission 80414) | Agricultural soil microbial communities from Utah to study Nitrogen management - Steer compost 2015 | ecosystem: Environmental > Terrestrial > Soil > Agricultural land | place: USA: Utah... | reverse complement strand
GCGGTGATCGCGAAGAACACGAACGCGCAGATGGAGCCGATGAGCGCGCCCCAGACGCCGGGCAGGCCGGCGACCAGTCCCCCGACGAAGCTGGCGATCGTGCCGATGACGATCGCGATGAGGGCACCGGCGATGATCGTCCACTTCATGATCGAGCGGACGCTGCCGGCGCGGCCGATGCCGGGCCCGGTGGACGGGGTCATGGGGTCTCCTTGCGAGCCAGGCGCCTGCCCAGCGGGTAGAAGGTGAGGACGAGCGTCACGAGGACGAGCGCGCCGAGCACCGGCAGCAGGTGCGCCACCGGGAAGAGCAGGAACGAGACGGAGCCGAAGGCGAAGATCGCGGTCCACAGGTAGAGGAGCAGGACTGCGCGGGCGTGGGAGTGCCCCAGCCGCAGCATGCGGTGGTGCAGGTGCTTGGCATCGGCGGAGAACGGCGACTTGCCCGCCATCATCCGGCGCACGACCGCCAGCCCCAGGTCCAGGAGCGGCAGCGCCATGACCGCGATGGGCAGGATGATCGGCAGGAACGCCGCGAGCGCGCGCTCGTCGGCCAGCATCGCCGGGTCGACCTGGCCGGTCACGCGGATCGTCGAGGCGGCGAGCATGAGCCCGATGAGCATCGATCCGGAGTCGCCCATGAAGATCCGCGACGGGTTGAAGTTGTGGGGCAGGAAGCCCACGCACACGCCCACGAGCACGGCGATGATGAGGGAGGCGAGGTTCGCGTAGCTGTCCGGGGTCGCATCGACCGCCAGGCTGTAGCTGTAGGCGAAGAACGCGGCACCGCCCAGCGAGACGACGCCGGCGGCCAGGCCGTCCAGGCCGTCGACGAAGTTGACGGCGTTGATCGTCACGAGGACGACGAGCACCGTGAGGATGAGGGACATCCGGGGCGACCCGATGATGACCCCGCCCAGCGGGATCGACAGGAGGCTCACGCCGTTGAGAGCCATGAAGCCCGCGGCCAGCGTCTGCCCGGCCAGCTTCGTCGTCCAGTGGAGGTCCCAGATGTCGTCGATGACGCCCAGCGCGCACAGCATCGTCGCCGCACCCGCGATGCCGATGATGGGACCGGGCTCGTCGTAGACCCGATCGAGGAACGGCGTCTGCGACGCGATGACGAGTGCGCCCATGATGCCCGCGAACATCGCGACACCGCCCAGGCGGGGAGTGGGCACGGAGTGAACGTCGCGCTCGCGCAGCGGCGAGAAGATGAGCCCGCGCTCGGCCACCCGTCGCACCATGGGGGTGACGAGGTACGCGATCACCGCCGCGACGAGGAGGATGAAGAGGTAGGCGCGCACTGATCAGCCGTCCTGCGACCCGCCGTCCGCGGGGTCGTCCGGACCCACCAGCTCCGGCAGCTCCTCCCGCAGCCGCTCGAGGCTCAGGGGGCCCTCGCGGAGGATGCGCGGCGGCTGCGAGGTCATGTCGACGATGGTCGACGAGGCCTGCCCGCCGCGCGGGCCGCCGTCCAGGTAGATGCCGACGGAATCGCCCAGCATCCGCTGAGCCTCCTCCACCGTCTGCGCGGCGGGCGCACCGTGGGTGTTGGCGCTCGACACCGCGAGCGGGCCGGTCTCCGCGAGCAGCGCGAGCGCGTCCGCATCGTCCGGCATCCGCAGCGCGACGGTGCCGTGCGTGTCCCCCAGGTCCCAGTCGAGCATGGGCTGCGCATCGCAGACGAGCGTGAGCGGTCCGGGCCAGAAGGCCGTGACGAGCGCCATGGTGCGCTCGTCGACGTTCGCGGCCAGGGCCAGCATCGTCTCCCTGCTGTGGATGAGGACCGGCGGCGGGAAGGCGCGGCCGCGCCCCTTCGCCTCCAGCAGGGCACTCACCGCGCGGGGGCTGAAGGCATCCGCTCCGATCCCGTACACGGTGTCCGTCGGCACGACGAGGAGTCCCCCGTCGCGGATCACCCGGCCGGCCTCCGCGAGCACCAGCTCGCGCACCTGCTCATTCCGGATGTCGAAGGTCCGTGACATGCGTCGGCGACTCTCTTCCGCTCAGTGGGGGCGCGACTGCAGGACAGCCGCGGTGAAACGATCTCGTCCAGTGTAGTCCGCGTGCGTGACCGCCTCGGCGAACCCGGAGCGCGCGCACGCCACTCGCAGCGCTGCCCCCTGCGTGTCCGCGTGCTCGAGGACGAGCAGGCCGCCCGGTTCCAGCACGCGTGCCGCGGCCTCGATGACGAGCCCGGGGATCCGGGTCCCGTCGTCTCCCCCGCCCCAGAGTGCGGCAGCCGGATCGTGGACCACGACCTCGGGCGCGGTGGTCGTGCCGTCGTCGACGACGTAGGGAGGGTTGCTCACGACGGCGTCGACGCGGCCTCCCAGGTGCTGGGAGACGACCGCCGCGACCGCGTCGGGTTCCGTCGCGTCCGCGCGGACGGGGGTGAACAGCGAGCCGCGGCGGGCCAGCTCCTCCCGGTGCGCCTCCGCGCTACGGCGGGTCCAGGCGAGGGCCTCCTCCTGGAGCTCGACCCCGACCGCCGAGGTCCCGGCCGCCTCCGCGGCCACGGCCAGTCCCAGCGCCCCGGTGCCGGTGCACAGGTCGAGGACCCGCGCGCCTCCCGCGGGGTGCGTGCGGGCGAGGTGCGCGAGGACGGGGTCGACGAGCAGCTCGGTCTCCGGGCGCGGGACGAAGACGCCGGGGCCCACCGGCAGGGTGAGCGTGCGGAAGTGCGCGACGCCGGTGAGGTGCTGGAGCGGGATCCGTGTCGCCCGGCGCTCGAGCAGGCCGCGGTAGGCGACCGCGACGGCGTCGGGGACCGCGTCCCCCATGAGCCGCGCGCGGGCGACGCCGCGGGCATCGGTGTCCCACGCGCAGGCGAGCAGCGCGGTCGCGTCGGTCTCCGGGGAATCGACTCCGGCCTCGGCGAGGGTCTGCCGGCCGTCAGCGAGGAGCCGGCCGACCTCGTGGGAGGACCCGCGGTCCGCCGGGTCGGGCTCCGTCGTCATCCGATGTCCTCGAGGCGCTCCTCGCGCTCGGCGGCGCGCAGGGACTCGATGACCTCGTCGAGGCGGCCGTCCAGCACCTGGTCCAGGTTGTGCGCCTTGTAGCCCGTGCGGTGGTCGGTCACCCGGTTTTCCGGGAAGTTGTACGTGCGCACGCGCTCGGAGCGGTCGACGGTGCGCACCTGCGAGCGGCGCTGCTCCGATTCCGCGGCAGCGGCCTCCTCCGCGCGCGCGGCGAGGATGCGGGCGCGCAGCATCCGCAGCGCCGCCTCCTTGTTCTGCAGCTGCGACTTCTCGTTCTGGCAGCTGGCGGTGATGCCCGTGGGCAGGTGCGTGATGCGGACCGCGGAATCCGTCGTGTTGACGGACTGCCCACCGGGTCCCGAGGACCGGTAGACGTCGATGCGCAGGTCGCTGTCGGGCAGGTCGACCTCGTCGGGGGCGTCCGCCTCGGGGAAGACGAGGACACCGGCGGCCGAGGTGTGGATCCGGCCCTGCGACTCCGTCACCGGGACGCGCTGGACTCGATGGACGCCGCCCTCGAACTTCGTCCACCCGTAGACGCCCTCCTGGGACGACTTGAGTGCGAGGGTGAGCTCGCGGACCCCGCCCAGCTCCGTGTGAGTCGCGTCGAGGATCTCCGTCGACCAGCCGCGGGAACCGGCCCAGCGCTCGTACATGCGCGCGAGGTCGGAGGCGAAGAGTGCGGATTCATCGCCGCCCTCCCCCGCGCGGATCTCGAGGATCGCGTCGCGGCCGTCGTCCGGATCGCTCGGGACGAGGAGGTCGCGCAGATCGGAGAGGAGCCCCTCCCGCTCGTCCGCCAGGGAGTCCTCCAGCTCGCGGGCCTCGTCGGCGAACGACGGGTCCGCATCCGCCAGCTCGTGGGCGGCGGCGACGTCATCCGCGATCTGCTGGAGACGCGACCAGACGCGGGCGATGCGGTCGAGCTCCGCGTACCGGCGCGTGAGCGTGCGCGCGCGTCCGGGGCTCGCGTGGACCTCCGGGTCCGCCAGCTCCTGCTCGACCTGCGCGTGCTCGTCCAGCAGGGAGCGCACGGTCGATGCGAGGGCATCGAGCTCCTGGTCCGCGGTCGTCGGCCGTTCGGATGTCATCGTCGGTGTCCCCGTGCGCACGACGGAGCCGAGGGCGGCAGGGTCTCCCCCGCCGTCCTCGGCTCGTCTGCGCGTGCGCTGCCGGTCAGTGGTCGTCCGAGGCCGACTTGGGCAGCGGCGTCGTCTTCTGCACCTGGAGCAGGAACTCCGCATTGGAGGTCGTCTCCTTGAGCTTCGAGAGGAGCAGCTCGATCGCCTGCTGCTGCTCGAGGCCGGACAGGAGGCGGCGCAGCTGCCACATGACCTTGCGCTCCTCGGGCCGCATGAGGTTCTCCTCGCGGCGGGTGCCGGAGCTGTTGACGTCGACAGCGGGGAAGATCCGCTTGTCCGCCAGGTGGCGGGACAGGCGACGCTCCATGTTGCCGGTGCCCTTGAACTCCTCGAAGATCACTTCGTCCATCTTCGAGCCGGTCTCCACGAGCGCGGTCGCGAGGATCGTGAGCGATCCCCCGCCCTCGATGTTGCGAGCGGCGCCGAAGAACTTCTTGGGCGGGTAGAGGGCGTTCGCGTCGACACCACCGGACAGGATGCGGCCGGAGGCCGGCTGCGCGATGTTGTACGCGCGTCCCAGTCGCGTGATGTTGTCGAGCAGCACGACGACGTCCTGACCCATCTCGACGAGGCGCTTGGCGCGCTCGATCGCGAGCTCCGCGATCGTCGTGTGGTCATCCGCCGGACGGTCGAAGGTCGAGGCGATGACCTCTCCCTTGACGGCGCGCTGCATGTCCGTGACCTCTTCGGGGCGCTCGTCGACGAGGACGACCATAAGGTGGACCTCGGGGTTGTTCTCCGTGATCGAGTTAGCGATCTGCTGCATGACCGTCGTCTTGCCGGCCTTGGGCGGCGCGACGATGAGGCCGCGCTGGCCCTTGCCGATCGGAGCGACGAGGTCGATGATGCGCGTCGTGAGGTTCTTCGCGGACGACTCGAGGCGCAGGCGCTCCTGCGGGTAGAGCGGCGTGAGCTTCGAGAACTCGACGCGGCGCTTCGCGTCCTCGACCGTCAGGCCGTTGACGGAGTCCAGGCGGACGAGCGCATCGAACTTCTCGCGGCGGTTCTGCCGGTCGCCCTCGCGGGCCTTGCGGATCGCACCGGTGATCGCGTCGCCCTTGCGCAGGCCGTTCTTCTTGACGAGGCCCGCGGAGACGTAGACGTCGTTGGGCCCGGACAGGTAGCCGGACGTGCGCAGGAACGCGTAGTTGTCGTGCACGTCGAGGATGCCGCCCACGGGGATGAGGACATCGCCCGCCTGCACCTGGTCGTCGTCGCGTCCGCGGCGGCGACGATCGCGGCCACGACCCCGGCCACCGCGATCGTCGTTGCGATCGTTGCGGTTGTCGTTCCGGTCGTTGCGATCGTTCCGGTTGTCATTGCGGTCGCCGCGGTTGTCGTTGCGGTCGCCGCGGTCGTTGTTGCGGCCTCCACGCCCATTCGAGTCGCGACCGTTCGTGTCGCGGCCCCCGCGGTTCTCGCTGCGGTCACCCCGGCCTCGGCCGCGGCCGTTGCGCTGGGACTCGTCATGCGAGTCGTCGGAGTCGTGGGACCCATGGTCGTCGCGGTTCTCGTTCCGGTCTCGCCGGCCTCGGCCGCGGCCGTTCCGGTGGGAGTCCTCATCCGAGTCGTCGGAGTCTTGCGACGCGCGGTCATCCGCTGCGTTGTTCGAGCGATCGCTGTTCGAGCGATCGTCGCGGCGGCGGCGCGAGCGCTGACCGCCCGTCTCGTCGCTGGAACCGTCGGCGGACTCGGTGGCGCCCTGGAGGGACTCGGCGGACGCGGCCTCGGCCTCGCCCGTGCGGCCCGCATCAGCGGCGATCGTGTCAGGTGTGTGCGTCGGAGCGGCCTGCTGCTCGGCGGACGCCGAAGCGGCCTGCTCCTGCGCGGCGGGGGCCTGGGCTGCGCGGCGGCTCGAGGTCTTCCGGGCGGGCTTCTCTGCCGGAGCGGCAGCCTGCGCGGGGGCGGTGGTGCCGGCGCTCGGCGACGAGCCCTCGGCACCCTTGATGGCCTCGATGAGATCGCTCTTCCGCAGGCGGCGATAGCCCTTGATCTCCAGACCGGCTGCGATCTCCTGCAGCTGCGGCAGGCGGAGTGCGGTCAGGCTTCCCGAACGCGTCTGTGTGTCGTTCGCGGTGGCTTCAGTCACGAAGGTTTCCTTCTCCCTCGTACGGCCGTGCGTGAAGGATGCGCGAGGTGCGCGGGATGCACGGCGATGGATCGCACCTGTGGTGCGTGTGGGACGGGCGCAGACCCGTGGGGTCGAAGGCGCCCGATAGATGCTCCGAACGAAAGAGACTCACCGGTCCGAGGCGCATGGGCCTGAACGGATCCGCATTCGGAACACCTTCACTGTACATGCCCGCGCGGGCCTCGCGCGAATCCGGCCCGCGGTGCGTCGTGTGACGTTCGCGCGTCACGACCGGAGAAGAGTCTCCACGCTTCCCCCTGCGGCCGGGTCTCACGACGAGTCAACCCACTGAGGTGCATGTGCACGCCTCAGAACTGATGGTTCTGGGGCGTGGACATGCACCTCAACGGAAGTGGTCCGTCGATGTGGGCGTGATGAGCGTTCGCAGCACCGTCACGCGGACACGCGGCGCAGCGACAGCGTCGTCGCTCCGGTCTCCGCGATCGCCGACGGGAGCACCCGCGCGGAGTCGTCCCCCAGGATCTCGCGGACGCGGTCGGCCAGGTCGTCGCCCGTGCCCAGCACGAGCACGGTGGGGCCCGCGCCCGACACGACGGCGGCCAGGCCCGCGGCGCGCAGGGCATCGATCCGCTCGAGCGACGCGAGCATCGCGGGACGGCGGTACTCCTGGTGCAGCCGGTCGACCGTCGCCTCGAGCAGCAGCGCGGGGTCATGGCAGATGGCGTGCACGAAGAGGCCGGCGATCGCGGAGTTGGCGGCGGCCTCGGCGTGCGGGACGGTGTCCGGCAGCAGGTCGCGCGCGATGTCCGTGTCGAGGCGGTCGTCCGGGATGACGACGGCCGCGCGCACGTCCGGGTGGACGGGCAGCGAGATCGACGAGGCGCGGTCGCGCTCCGGGTACCAGCTGACCGTCACACCGCCGAAGAGCGCGGGCGCCGCGTTGTCCGGATGCCCCTCGAAGTGGGTGGCCCACGCGAGCTTCTCCGCCGCGGTGGGCTCCGGCAGCCCCGCGGCCACGGTGGCGGCGTCCGCGATCGACAGGCCGGCGACGACCGCGGCCGCCGACGAGCCCATCCCCCGCGACTGCGGGATCACGTTGTCGCAGTCCAGCAGGAGCCGCTCGCCGCCGGTGACACCGCGGGCCTCGAGGATCTGCTCAGCGATGCGGAGGATGAGGTGGTCACCGCTGCGCGGCAGCGAGTCCGCGCCCTCCCCCGTGATCGTCACGCGGGCATCGTGCGCGACCTCGGTCCCGCCCAGTCGCGCGCGCACGGTATCGGAGAAGGCCAGTGCCAGACCGAACGAGTCGTAGCCGGCACCCAGGTTCGCCGAGGTCGCCGGAGCAGTCACCTCGACGGAGAATCCCGCGGGGATCCGGACCTCGCTCATGCGTCCTCGAGCCCCAGCGCGCGGGCAGCGCTCACCGCGTCCACGGGCACGCGGGTGGGGGTGACCTCGCTGCCGTCCGCGGTCGTGAGTGCCCACTGCGGATCCTTGAGGCCGTGGCCCGTCACCGTCACCGTGATGAGGGCGTCCGCGGGCACCTGACCGGCCTCCGCGGTCTTGAGCAGGCCCGCGACCGAGGCCGCGGAACCGGGCTCGACGAAGATGCCCTCCGTGGAGGACAGGAGGCGGTGCGCGGCCAGGATCTCCTCGTCCGTCACCGCTTCGATCCGGCCGCCGGAGTCATCGCGGGCGGCGATCGCCTGGTCCCAGGAGGCGGGGTTGCCGATGCGGATCGCCGTCGCGATCGTCTCCGGCTCATCGACCGGGTGTCCCAGCACCAGCGGGGCGGCGCCGGCGGCCTGGAAGCCCCACATCTGCGGAGTGGACTGCGCCAGTCCCGCCTCCGCGTACTCGCGGAAGCCCTTCCAGTACGCGGTGATGTTGCCCGCGTTGCCCACCGGCAGGATGTGGATGTCCGGCGCCTGGCCCAGCGCGTCGACGATCTCGAACGCCGCGGTCTTCTGCCCCTCGATCCGGTCCGGGTTCACCGAGTTCACGAGGTCGACGGGGTAGGCCTCCGACAGCTTGCGGCAGAGGGTGAGGCAGTCATCGAAGTTGCCGTCGATCTCCAGCAGCTGCGCGCCGTGGGCGACCGCCTGGCTCATCTTGCCCATCGCGATCTTGCCCGCGGGCACGAGGACCGCCGAGGTGATGCCCGCCTTCGTCGCGTACGCCGCCGCCGAGGCCGAGGTGTTGCCGGTCGAAGCGCAGATGACGGCCTTCGCACCGCGGGCGACGGCCTTCGTCATCGCCATCGTCATGCCGCGGTCCTTGAAGGAGCCGGTGGGGTTCATGCCCTCGTACTTGATGTGGACACGGGCGCCGACCCGCTCGGACAGCTTCTCTGCGGGGATGAGCGGAGTGCCGCCCTCCCCCAGTGTCACTGCCGGGACGTCCGCGCCCACATCCAGCAGGTCGCGGTACTCGTCGACGACTCCACGCCACTGGTGACGGTGTGCTGCTGCCATGCTTTCTGCTTCCCCCTGGTAGTGCGGGCGCCTCAGGCGCCCTCGATGCGGAGCACCGACTTGACGGATACGACGACGTCGAGCGCGGCGAGCGACTCGACGGTTGCGGCGAGCGCGGACTCCAGCGCGGAGTGCGTCGCGATGACGAGCTTGGCCCGCGGGCTCCCGTCCTCGGCGGGCTCCTCGAGCCGGGTCTGCTGGACGAGCTCGATCGACACGCCCTCCGTCGCGACGACCTCGGCGACCCGCAGGAGGACACCGGGACGGTCGATGACCTCGAGCGTCAGCTGGTAGCGCGTCGTCACCTGCGCGATCGGCAGGATCGAGCCGGACTCCCGGACCTGCTGCGGCATCTGCCCCCGGCCGCCCAGGACCTTGCGGCGGGCCACGGAGACGACATCGCCCAGGACGGCGGACGCCGTGGGAGCACCGCCGGCGCCCTGGCCGTAGAACATGAGCGATCCCGCGGAGTCCGCCTCGACGAACACCGCGTTGAAGGCACCGGAGACCGAGGCCAGCGGGTGGTCGTCTCCGACGAGGGCCGGATAGACGCGCGCGGAGACGGCCTCCTCGCCGCCCGAGCCCGTCACCCGCTCGCAGATCGCCAGGAGCTTGATCGTGAAGCCCTGGTCCGCCGCGGTGCGGATCATGTCCGCACTCACGCCCGTGATGCCCTCGACGTGGACGTCATCGAGCGACACGGGGACCTGGAAGGCGAGCGAGGCGATGATCGCGGCCTTCGCCGCCGCATCGTGCCCCTCGATGTCCGCGGTCGGGTCCGCCTCGGCGAAGCCCAGCTCCTGCGCCGTCGCGAGGGCGGTGTCGAAGTCCCACCCCTCCTTCGACATCTGATCGAGGATGTAGTTCGTCGTCCCGTTGACGATGCCCATGACGCGCTGGATGCGGTCACCGGCCAGCGACACGGACAGCGGACGGACGATGGGGATCGCGCCCGCGACCGCCGCCTCGTACTCGATCCGCACGCCCGCGTCATCCGCCGCGGTGATGAGCTCCGGGAAGTGCTGCGCCAGCAGCGCCTTGTTCGCGGTGACGACGCTGGCACCGGAGGCCAGCGCGGAGAGGATCTGCGTGCGGGCCGGCTCGATGCCGCCCATGAGCTCGACGACGATGTCCGCGCCGGCGACCACGGCCTCGGCGTCGGTGCTCAGCAGCTCCTGCGGGATGCCGTCCCGGGGCTGGGACGCGTCGCGGACCAGGACGCCGGACAGCTCGAGGCGGGCGCCCACGCGGGCCGCCAGCGCGTCGGACTGGGTCAGGAGGGCGCGTGCGACCTCCGACCCCACGACTCCCCCGCCCAGCAGTGCGATGGTGAGCTTCTCCATGGTGCTCCTCTCAGGCCTCGACGAGCGGGCCGCAGTCGCGGGCCAGCAGATCGTCGATCGTCTCCGGTGTGATGAGCCAGTCCGTGCGGTGCGCCTGGACGGCGAGCACGCCGGGTCGCGGCGTGAGGTTGTAGTTCGAGGACAGGGGCTGGCAGTACGCGCCCGTGCCGGGGACGGCGACGAGATCGCCGGCCGCCACGTCCGCGGGCAGGTACTCGTCGCGGACGACGATGTCGCCGCTCTCGCAGTGGCTGCCCACCACGCGCACGACCAGGGGATCCGCAGTCGAGGCGCGCGAGGCGAGCGTGCACGAGTAGTCCGCATCGTAGAGCGCCGTGCGCACGTTGTCGCTCATCCCGCCGTCGACGGACACATAGGTGCGCACGCCCGTGTCCGTCTCGACGGGCTTGACGGTGCCGACGGAATAGAGGGTGAAGACGGCCGGACCCACGATCGAGCGACCGGGCTCGAAGGAGACGACCGGGAGGTCCGTGCCCTCGTCCGCGCACGTCTTCGCGACGATGTCCGCCAGCTGCTGGGCCATGTCCGTGATGGGCGGCGGAGTGTCCTGCGACGTGTAGCGCATGCCGAAGCCGCCGCCCAGGTCGACCTCCGGCAGGCGCACATCGTGGTCGCGCTGGATCTGGGCGCGCAGGGCGACGATGCGGCGGGCCGCGATCTCGAAGCCGGAGCGGTCGAAGATCTGTGAGCCGATGTGGCTGTGCAGGCCCAGCAGCTCGAGATGATCGGAGGCGAGGGCGCGGTCCGCAGCCTGGCGCGCAGCACCGGAGTGCAGGGACAGGCCGAACTTCTGGTCCTCGTGCGCGGTCGCGATGAAGTCGTGCGTGTGCGCCTCGACGCCCACCGTCACGCGGATCATGACCGGTGCGCGGACGCCGCGGGCCGCAGCGGCGGCCTCGACCCGGTCGATCTCATCGAGGGAGTCGACGACGATGCGGGCGATGCCCCAGTCCAGTGCGAAGGCGATCTCCGCGTCCGACTTGTTGTTGCCGTGCAGGCCCACGGCGGACGGGTCGACGCCCGCGCGCTTCGCGGTCATGAGCTCGCCCAGCGAGCACGTGTCGATGCCCATGCCCTCGTCTGCCACCCAGCGGGCGATCGCGGTCGTGAGCAGCGCCTTGCCCGCGTAGTAGGCGCGGCTGGAGGCGCCCACCTGATCGAACGCGGTCGCGAAGGCGCGGACGAACGTGCGGGCGCGCGAGCGGAGGTCCTCGACGTCCAGCACGTACAGGGGACTGCCGTAGGTGCGGGCGAGGTCCGTCACCCGGTGGCCGGCGACGGTGAGCACACCGTCCTCGTCCTTCAGGACGTTCGACGGCCACAGGCTGGGCATGAGGTCGTTGACGGCGTCCGGATAGGGCAGCCACACCGGTGACGGCCCGGCGTGGAGGACGCCGGAGATATGAGCGGGCATTCAGGCTCCTGTCACATCCGGTCGGGGGCGCTGACGCCCAGCAGGTCGAGGCCGTTCGCCAGCACCTGCGCGGTCGCACGGTCCAGCACGAGGCGCGAGCCGTGCACGGCTGTCGGCTCCTCGTCGCCCAGCGGCGTCACGCGGCACGCGTCGTACCACTTGTGGAACAGGCCGGCGAGCGACTCGAGGTAGCGGGCGATGCGGTGCGGCTCGCGCAGCTGCGCGGCCTGCGCGACGACCCGCGGGTAGTCCGCGAGGCCGGCCAGCAGCGCGGCCTCGGCGGGGTGATCGAGCTTTGCTGCGTCGAACTGCTCCGCGTCCACCCCGGCGGCCAGCGCGTTGCGCTCGACGCCGCGCGACCGGGCGTGCGCGTACTGGACGTAGTACACGGGGTTGTCGTTGCTGGCGCTGCGCAGGACCTCGGGATCCAGCGTGAGCGGCGAGTCAGCCGGGATGCGCGCGAGCGAGTACCGCAGCGCGTCGCGTCCCAGCCAGCGCACCAGGTCGCGCAGCTCGATGATGTTGCCGGCGCGCTTCGAGAGCTTCGCGCCATTCACCTTGATGAGCTGGCCGATGAGGATCTCGATGTTGGCCTCCGGATCATCGCCCGCGGCCGCCGCGATCGCCTTGAGGCGGCCCACGTAGCCGTGGTGATCCGCACCCAGCAGGTACACCTTCTCCGTGAACCCGCGATCCTTCTTGTCGAGGTAGTACGCGGCGTCCGCGGCGAAGTAGGTGGGGGCGCCGTCCGTGCGCACGAGGACGCGGTCCTTGTCGTCCCCGAAGTCCGTGGTGCGCAGCCACACCGCGCCGTTCTCGTCGTAGACGTGCCCCTGCTCGCGCAGTCGCTGGACGGCGGACGCCAGTGCGCCGGAGTCGTGGAGGGTCTGCTCGGAGAACCAGACGTCGAAGTGGACGTCGAACTCCGCGAGCGTGTCCTGGATGTCCTGCAGCTGCAGCTCGTAGGCGCGCTGGCGGACCTCATCGCGGACGGAGTCCTCGCACGAGTCCGCGAGCTGCGGCATCTCCCCCGCGATCGTCTCTGCGATGTCTGCGATGTACTGACCGGGGTACCCGCCCTCCGGCACGTCCCGGCCCTTCATGCGGGCCAGCACCGAATCCGCGAACACGTTCATCTGCGAGCCCGCGTCGTTGATGTAGTACTCGCTCGTCACGCTGGCGCCCGCGGCCGTGAGGACGCGCGCGATCGCGTCGCCCAGCGCCGCCCACCGGGTGTGACCCAGGTGCAGGGGGCCGGTGGGGTTCGCGGAGACGAACTCCATGTTGATCGTGCGCCCGGCCAGCGACTCGCCACGGCCGTAGGACTGCCCCGCGGCGACGATATCCGCGGCGAGAGCACCCGCGGCCGCGGCGGAGAGCGTGATGTTGAGGAAGCCCGGTCCCGCGACGTCGACCGCGTCGATGCCGGGGTTCTCGCGCAGGCGCGCGGCCAGCTCCTCGGCGAGCTGGCGCGGGGGCATGCCGGCGGACTTCGCCAGCTGCAGCGCGATGTTCGAGGACCAGTCGCCGTGGTCGCGGTTCTTGGGTCGCTCCACGACCAGCGACGCGGGCGCGGCGATCTCCGAACCGGTGGATGAGCGGACAGCGGCGAGGGCGGACGCGAGGGCGTCCTTGAGTTCTTCGGGGGTCACCCGCCCAAGGATAGTGCGTGAGTCGGATCCGCGGACAATCGGGGATCGCGGAGCCTCACAGCGGGGGTGCCCCACCTGCCCACAGACGACAATGTCCCCCGTCATCGTGTGAACGATGACGGGGGACATCACAGTGTGCCCGCGACAGGATTCGAACCTACGACCTTCTGCTCCGGAGGCAGACGCTCTATCCACTGAGCTACGCGGGCGGACGACACCCCACATTAGCACCGGCGGGGCGACGAGTCACACTGGATCGGACTGCAGG
>Ga0079224_100009297_pt1 | contig 13391 bp, 13 predicted proteins | sample Stecom2015_FD_80414 | JGI IMG/M metagenome (GOLD analysis project Ga0079224, IMG submission 80414) | Agricultural soil microbial communities from Utah to study Nitrogen management - Steer compost 2015 | ecosystem: Environmental > Terrestrial > Soil > Agricultural land | place: USA: Utah... | reverse complement strand
TGGCGATCGCGGCCAGGTAGTCGTTGCGGTCCGAAAAGGGGATGACCATCGGGTAGGTCCAGCCCTCGACGATCTTCTCCCAGTTGCGGTGCAGGTAGCCGATGTCGGGCTGGGCGTCGATGACGGTCTCGCCCTCCAGGGTCAGCAGCACCCGGAGCACCCCGTGGGTGCTGGGATGCTGGGGCCCGAAGTTGATCAGCATGCGCTTCCGCTCGCCCGCCTGCTCCTCCAGGTAGGCCTTGCCCAGCGCCTGCTCCATCGTCTCGGCGTCCTCGATCACCTGCACGCCGGCGCCGATGTTCCGTGCAGTCTGATCAGCCATGCTGGATCACCTCGGCCGGATCTTCCGCTGCTCCTTGGGCCGCTTGTCGACGAAGTCCTTACGCAGCGGATAGCCGCCCTGCCAGTGGTCGGGCAGCAGGATGCGCCGCAGGTTCGGGTGTCCTTCGAAGCGGATGCCGAACAGGTCGAAGACCTCGCGCTCGTTGAAGTCGGCGGTGGGCCAGATGTCGACCACCGAGGGGCACACGGCTTCGTCGCGGTCCACATCGACCTGGAGCGCCACGAGCAGGTCGGCCTTGCCCCCCGACTCAACGCGGGTCAAATGGTAGACCACCTGCAGCCGGTCGGTCCAGTCCACACCCGACAGCGCCCGCAGGTAATTCAGGCCAAGCTCGTCCCGCAGGTGGCGGGCGATCTCCGGCAGCCGCTCCCGCGGGACGTTGATATACAGGAAACCGTCGGCCGGATTGTAGGTCGGCGCGAAGTCGACGCCGTCGAAGGTCCGGGTCAGCGCCCCGAGAAACTGCTCGTACCGCTCGGGCATCGTGGGCCCGGCATCCTCGGCCTCTTCGCCGCCGGCCTCCTGGGCCTTGCCTCCGGCCGCCTGGGCCTTCGCCTTCGCGGCTGCGGCCGCTTTCGCCCTGGCGGCCGCGATCGCCTTCGCCTTTTCGACGGCGGCCTGCCGGGCCGCGTCGTCAGCGCCCTGCTCCTTGCGCTCCTCGTCCGTCACCGGCGTTCACCCCCGGATGGCCGCCTGCTTGATCCCCGCCTCGCGCTCTTCCGCGCTCTTAATCTTTTCCTGAAGGCGCCGGATGCCTTGCACCAGCGCCTCGGGCCGGGGCGGGCATCCCGGCACGTACACGTCGACCGGCACGAACTTGTCGACGCCGTCGACGACGTTGTAGCCCTGCCAGTAGGGACCGCCGTTCGAGGCGCAGGCGCCCATGGCGATCACCCAGCGGGGCTCGGCCATCTGGTCGTAAAGGCGCCGGACCACGGGGCCCATCTTCTCGGTGACGGTCCCGGCGACGATCATCAGGTCGGCCAGGCGGGGCGACGCCCGGAACACCGAGCCGATGCGGTCCATGTCGTACCGCGGGCCGCCCGCCGCCATCATCTCGATCGCGCAGCAGGCGATGCCGAAGAGCAGGTACCACAGGGAGTTGCTGCGGCCCCAGTTGACCAGGGTCTGCAGGTTCGTCGTGATCACGCCGGGCATAACTTCCCAGACGCCGGGGAGCTTCTGCCCGCCGGTCGACCAGACATCGCCCGACAACTCCCCCGCCAGCACCGCGGGATCACCGAGCCCGGCTCCGGCAGGCCCGGGGTTCAGCCCGCGCTGATCGTTCACACCCATCGGAGCACCCTCTTCTTGTAGGCGTAGAACAGGCCAACGGCCAGCAGACCGACGAAGACGATCATCTCGATCAGGGCAAAGACCCCCAGCTCCCGCAGGACGACCGCCCACGGGAACAGGAAGATCATCTCCACGTCGAAGACGACGAACAACATCGCGTAGATGTAGTAGGACACGCGGAAGTGTACCCTGGCGTCGCCGACGGGGTCCTCGCCCGACTCGTAGGGCATAACCTTTTCAGGGTACGGGTAGTCTCGACGGAGGAGTGAACTCAGTGCCACGTTGACGATCGGAAAGGTAAGACCGGCGATGAGGAAGACCACCAGATCAACCCAGGGGCCCAGCATCCGAGTGCCCCCCTGAGCATAACGATGCGGGCCTGGATTAGCCCAAAACCCGCGATCTCATGCGCTTTTGCGGTTTCCCGGCCGAATGCCCACATCATTATAGGAACAGCCCAAAAACGGTGTCAAGGAAGCCCGGGCCGATTCGTGAATTCACGAACAAACTCAACGAGGGCCGGCAGCGGCCCGCGTCCGGCGCGGCGGGGGGCTCGCCCGTCCCCGGTCGCGGCGCCGCCGGCGCCGGGGTCGACGGCCGCCGCTTCGCCCAGGACCTCGACGCCGATCCGGCGCTCGAAAGCGCCCGGATGGGCGCCGCCCTCGACGAGGAACGTCGCCATACCCAACCGGGCCGCACCGCGAATATCGATGACCGGGTCGTTCCCGACCATGAGCGCCTGCTGCGGCGCGACGCCCAGCTTCCCGCAGATCTCCCGGAAGAACGCGGGCTGCGGCTTGCAGGCGTGCATCGTTTCGTAGTCGGCGATGAGGTCGAAGTGGCCCGGCGGGATGCCCGCCCAGCCCAGCCGGGCTTCGATCGCGATCCTGGGGAAGATCGGGTTCGTGGCCAGGGCCAGCTTCAGACCCTGGTCCCGCAGCGCTGCGACGGCCGCGGGCGCCCCGGGCACCGGCCGGGCACCCGCCCCGAGCCCCGGGAACACGTCCCGGTAGAAGCGCTCCAGCGGTTCCCGCAGCGACGGCAGGTCGAAGCCGGTGCGGCGCGCGAACTCGCGCCAGAACGCCTGCTCGTTCGTCACCCCGGGATCGACGTCGGCGATCATCGCCGAGGTCGCGGCGAGCACCGCCTCGACCAGGGTCTCGGCCGGGAGCCGGTCGGACAGGAAGCGGCCCAGGGCATCCAGGTAGACGGGCAGGAACCGGTCCATGTCCAGATCGACCAGCGTCCCGTCGAGGTCAAAGAGGACCGCCTGAAGCGCCACCCGCATCCCTCCCGACGCCCTCCTGGATCGGCACCAGTTCCACCTGGGGCTCCCGATCCCGGATCGTCAACCACGCGAAGCTGCAGTGGGGAGCCCGCCGCCGGTCGGTCACGGAGCCCGGATTCACCAGCAGGACCCCGTCACGGCGCTCGACCAGGGGTTCGTGGCTGTGCCCGAAGACGACGACCCGGACCGGATCCGCGGCGAAGACCGACAGCGCCCGTTCCGGTGTGGTCCGGCCCCGGCCAAGGTGCCCGTGGGTGAGGCCGATCGCCAGCCCACCCAGCGTCACCAGGCGCCGCCCTGGCAGCGCCGACGCCGTCTCCGGCGGATCGACGTTTCCCTGCACGGCGTAGGTCGGGGCGAACCGCCGCAGGGCGTGGTACACCCACAGGTCGGTCAGGTCCCCGGCGTGGAGGATCGCGTCGGCCCGGTGGGCCGCGTCCCACACGGCCGCGGGCAGATCCCGCGCCCGCTGGGGGATGTGGCTGTCGGAGATCAGGAGGACCCGCATCGCCTGCGGAAGGCTTCCCACACGCGCAGGGTCACCGGGCCCGTCTGCCCGGCGCCGACCGGGCGCCCGTCCACCTGGGCGACGCCCATGACCTCCACGGTCGTGCCCGTCAGGAACACCTCGTCGGCGGCGCGGAAGCGCTGCAGGGGCACGGCTTCCTCGCGGCAGGGCAGTCCCAGCTCGTCGAGGATCTCCAGGACGACGGCCCGCGTCACGCCGGGCAGGATGTTCGCCAGGGGATGAGTGTACACGACGCCGTCGAACACGCAGAACACGTTGCTGGCGCTGGCCTCGGTGACGAGCCCGTCGCGCACGAAGACGGCGTCGTGGGCGCCTTCCCGCCGGGCCTGCTGGCGGGCCAGGACATTCGGCAGCAGCCCGACCGTCTTGAGATAACAGAAGCCCCAGCGGGTGTCGGGCACGGTGATCACCGCGACACCCCGCCGCACCTGGTCCTCGGGCGGCGATTCGGCGGGACGGGCGATCGCCACGACCGTCGGCGCCGAATCGTCGGGAAAGTGATGCTGGCGCGGGGCGGCGCCCCGGGTGACCTGCAGGTAGACCGTCGCCTCCCGCAGCCCGTTGCGCAGGAGCAGCTCGGCGACGATCCGGTCGAAACCCGCTTCATCGAGGGGCAGGGGCAGTTCCAGCCCGCGGGCGCTGTCGCGCAGGCGCTGGAAGTGCCGGTCCAGGTGGAAGGGCCGCCCATCATAGCACCGCACCACTTCATAGACCCCGTCGGCGAACAGGAAAGCCCGGTCCTCCACCGGGACCAGCGCCCGGCTGTAGGGTACGTACTGGCCGTTCAGGTAGACGGTCGGCTCGGTCAAGGGACTCCATCCTCCCATGCGGAATCCGCCCGGGCGGCCGGGCTCCCCGGGACCTGGGGAATCGCCGCCGCCGCCAGCGTGGCCTCCAGGGCCTCCAGCCCCCGGGGTGTGTAAAGGACGTTCCCGACGACGATCGTGTCTACCTGCTGGAGCCGCTTCCGCGCCCCCTCATAGCCGGCGATCCCCCCGCCGTAGAACAGCCGGGAGCGGCTGCCCCCCGCCCGGATCCCGCGCAGGGCTCGCGCCGCCGCGGCGACCGCCTCGTCCGGCGCCGCGCGGCCGCTGTACTCCAGGTAAACCACCGGCAGGTCCAGAACGCCGGCGCCGAACTGCACGAGGGTGGCCAGCCGCCGTCGGGAGGGCGCGACGGCCTGGGCCCGGCGGGCCGCCGCCGAGTCCGGGTTGCCGATGATGTAGCCTTCCGCCAGCACCCGGTCCCAGGGCACCCGGGCGCCGACCCGCGCCAACCCGTCCAGGTGGTGGCCGATGAACCAGCGGGGATCCTCCGTGTTGAGGACCAGCGGCACCAGGTAGGCATCGGCGCCGGGCACGGCGCAGGCCACGGCCGTGACCTCGATGCAGACCGGTACGGGAGCGTGGCGCAGCAGCCACAAGAGGCGCAGGACTTTCGCGCGGGTCAGCCGCTGGGTGCCGCCGATCACCACGGCGTCGGTGCCGCTGGCGGCGATGCGCCGCACGATCCAGGCGGGCAGCGGCTTGTCGGGGTCGAGCTTGACCACGTGGCGCCAGCGCTCGAGGCCGATCCGCGCGGCCGCCCCCATCAGCCCCCGCCCAGCCTCTCCTTCAAGAGGCTGTTCACGAGTTGGGGGTTCGCCCGGCCCCGGGTTTCCTTCATCACCTGGCCGACGAGAAAGCCCAGGGCTTTCCCCTTCCCGGCCCGGATGTCGGCCACGGGCCCGGGGTTCGCGGCGATCACCCGGTCGACGATTTCCTCCAGGGCCGCCTGGTCCGAGATCTGGCGCAGCCCCCGGGCTTCGACGACCGCGTCGGGCTCGGCGCCGGTCCGCACGATCTCCTCGAAGACTTCCTTCGCGGCGGTCGTCGAGATCGTCCCCTCGTCCACCAGCGCCAGCAGCCGGGCCAGCCGTGCCGGCGGCACGGGGAAGGCGGCGATCGTCATGCCCTCGGCATTGAGCAGGCCCAGCACCTGGGTGAGGACCCACGCCGCGGCGTCCCGGACGCCGGCGCCCGCCGCCAGCAGCTCCTCGAAGTACCGGGCCAGCTCGGGATCGGCCACGAGCGTCTCCGCGTCGCGCGGCGAGAGCCCCAGCGCCTGCACATAGCGGCGCCGGCGGGCGCCGGGCAGTTCGGGCAGCGCGGCCCGGATCGACTCGACCCAATCCGCCGCGAGTTCCACCGGCAGCAGGTCGGGCTCAGGGAAATAGCGGTAGTCGTCGGCTTCTTCCTTGCGGCGCGCCGCCCGGGTTACCTCGCGCCGCTCATCCCAGTGGCGCGTCTCCCGCTGCAGGGTGCCGCCGGCCGACAGCACCTCCCACTGGCGCCGGGCTTCGTACTCGATCGCCCGCACCACGGAGCGGAAGGAGTTCAGGTTCTTGATCTCCGTGACCGTTCCCAGCGTCTCAGAGCCCCGGGGCCGCACGCTGACGTTGCAGTCGACCCGCAGGGAGCCTTCTTCCATCCGGGCGTCGCTGACCCCGGTGTAGAGCATGACCTGCCGCAGCTGCGCCAGGTAATCCCGGGCTTCTTCAGCGGAACGGAGGTCGGGCTCCGAGACGATCTCCAGCAGGGGGATGCCCGAGCGGTTGTAGTCGACGACCGAGGCGCCGGGCACCTGATCGTGGAGGGACTTGCCGGTGTCTTCCTCCAGGTGGACCCGGCGGATGCGGATCCGGCGCGGGTTGTCGGGATCACCCACCTCCAGGAAGCCGTCGTAGCCCACCGGCAGGTCGAACTGCGAGATCTGATAGCCCTTCACCAGGTCGGGATAGTGGTAGTTCTTGCGGTCGAACCGGGCGCGCTCCTGGATCCGGCAGCCCAGGGCCAGCGCGGCACGAACCGCCTGTTCCAGGGCGAAGGCGTTGAGTACCGGCAGCGCCCCCGGCAGGCCCAGGCACACGGGGCACACCTGGCTGTTGGGCTCGGCGCCGAAGCGGGTCGGGCAGCCGCAGAAGATCTTGCTCTCCGTCGTCAGCTCCACATGGACCTCAAGGCCGATGACGATCTCGTACGGGCGGTCGACCGCCGGCTCCGTGCCCGCGTTCGAGCTCATCGCGCCTCACCCCCGGCCGCGGCCCCCGCCGGCAGCGCCGGGCGGCGCAGATGATGGTCCGTCCGCCGCTGGTACGCATCGGCAGCCCGCAGGATCGTCGCCTCGTCGAAGGGGCGGCCGATCAACTGCAGGCCCACCGGCAGCCCCTCGACCCACCCGCAGGGGATCGAAGCGGCCGGCAGCCCGGCCAGGTTGACGCCCGTCGTGCAGACATCGCTCATGTACATGGCCAGCGGGTCCGCCGAGCGCTCGCCGAACCGGAAGGCCGGCGTCGGCGCGGTGGGCGCGGCGAGCAGGTCGACTTCTCTGAACACCCGCTGGAAATCTTCCTGGATCAACCGCCGGACGCGGAGCGCCTTCCCGTAGTAGGCATCGTAACGACCGGCGCTCAGGGCGAAGGTGCCGAGCACGATCCGGAGCTTGACCTCCGGGCCCAGGCCCTCGCCGCGGGAGCGGGCGATCAGGTCGTCGGGACCCGAGACGGGACCGCGGGCCCGGTACCCGTAGCGGACGCCGTCGAAACGCGCCAGGTTCGACGACGCCTCGGCGGTCGCGACGAGGTGGTACACGGGCAGGGCGTAAGGGGTGTGGGGCAGGGAGACGGGCACGACCCGGGCCCCGGCGGCCGCGAGTACGTCGATCGCCTCGCGCACCGCCCGCTCCACCTCCGGCGCGACGCCCTCGGCGAAGTACTCGGCCGGCACGCCGATCCGCAGCCCCTGCACGTCGCCGGTGAGCGCGGCTTCGTAGTCGGGGACGGGCTCGGGGGCCGCGGTGCCGTCGCGGTCGTCCGGCCCGGCCAGGACCGCCAGCAGCCGCGCCGCATCGGCCGCGCTGCGGGCGAAGGGCCCGATCTGGTCCAGGGACGAAGCGAAGGCGATCGCGCCGTACCGGGATACGCGGCCGTAGGTGGGCTTGAGGCCGGTCACGCCGCAGAAGGCGGCGGGCAGGCGGATCGATCCGCCCGTATCGGTGCCCAGCGCCGCCGGCGCCTGGCCGGCCGCGACCGCCGCCGCGGACCCGCCGCTGGAACCGCCCGGCACGCGGTCCGCGCCCCACGGGTTCACCGTGGGGTGGAAAGCCGAGTTTTCAGTGGAGGAACCCATCGCGAACTCGTCGAGATTCGTTTTCCCCAGGATCACGGCGCCGGCGGCGTGGAGGCGTTCGATCACCGTCGCATCGTAGGGCGGCTCGAAATCCGCGAGGAAACGCGACGCCGCCGTCGTCGGCAGCCCCCGCATGCAGATGTTGTCCTTTACGGCCACGGGCACCCCGGCCAGGGGTCCCGGGTCGGCACCCCGGCGGACGGTCTCGTCGATCTCGCGCGCCCGCGCCAGCGCCGCCTCGGGCTGCGTCGCCAGGAACGCCCGCAGGTGCCCGTCGAGGGCGGCGATCCGGTCGAGGTGGGCGCGGACGGCATCTTCCGCGCGGCGCTGCCCCCGGCGGACGGCATCGGCGAGCTCAATCACGCCCAGCTCGGTCAACGGCGCGTCAGTCATCTGCGGTCTCCTCGATCATGCTCGGAACCTTATAGAAGGGTCCATGGCGGTCGGGCGCGTTCGCCAGGGCCTGTTCCAGCGGCAGCCCCGGCCGGGCCGTGTCCGGCCGCAGGGGCGCGGGAGACCCGGCGAGCGGGTGGATGAGGGGTTCAACACCCTCGGTCGCGACCGCCTCCAGCGTCTCCATGTAGCCGATGATCTGGCCGATCCGCTGCACCAGTTCGTCTTCCTCCGCCGGTGACAGGTACAGGCCGGCAAACTGGGCGACACGGCGCACGTCGTCGGGGGTGACAGGCATGCCCTTTCTCCTCCGTCCGGCGGGGTTACGGGAACATTGTAGCCCCGGGCCCCGGCAGGGTCAAAAGACGGCAGGCCCGGCAGGACCCGGAGGGCCGTCAGGGCTGCCCGGGCACGACCCACCAGTCCCGGGCGTTGTGCAGCGGCCCGCGGAAGTCGCGGTTGACCCCCTGGAGCCGCTGAGCCGCCGCCGTGCTGCGGTCCGGGCTGAACAGGAAGACGTAGGGCAGCTGCTCGTTCAGCAGCGCCGCCCATTCGTCGTAGAACACCCGCCGCTGGACGGGGTCGTAGGCACCCCGGCCCGCCTCGGCCAGGCGCTCGGCGCGTGCCGCCTCGGGGCCGGCCGTATCCTCGCAGAAGTCGACGAAGTTGTAGAGCTCGCCGCACCGCCAGATCGCAAGCTGATCGGGGTCGGCCCCCAGTTCCCACCCCAGCAGGCCGAGGTCGTAATCGCGGGGTACCTGCAGGAGCACCCGCTGGAGGATCGTGTCGAAGGCGGCCTCCTCGATGCGCACGTCGAAACCGACGGCGTCGAGCCACGGCGCGATCTGCTCCGCGGCGGCGCGGCGCAGCCCGTCGCCGGCCGGGTAGAGCAGGCGTACGCTCAGCGTTTCGCAGAGGCCGCCGGCACCGCCGTAGCCCGGGCCGCCGCAGCCCGTCGTGTCGATCCGGCCGTCGCCGTTCAAATCCCGCTCCCGGACCCCGTCCCCGTCGGCATCGACCCAGCCGGCGGCGGCCAGCAGATCCGCCGCCGCCCGGGGGTCGTGGGCCGGGCCGGTCAGCCCGGCGGGCGCCGGCCAGCCGGGCGGCAGGGGCGCGTCGACCACGCGGCCTCGCCCCCCCAGGAGCCGGTCCACCAGGGCCTGGCGGTCGATGGCCAGGGTTAGCGCCCGGCGCACGCCGGCGTCCTGGAAGCGGGGCTGATTCAGGTTCATGAACAGGAAATGATACCCGAAACCCGGTGCGTGCCAGACGTTGATCCCCGGCAGGGTCGCCAGCGCCGCGGCCTGGTCGGGCGTCAGGGCGGCGGCGCCTGCCCCGGCCAGGTCGACCTCGCCCCGCGCCAGCGCGCTCCCGACGCGCTCGGGGTCGACGGGCCGGAAGACGATCCGGTCCAGGTAGGCGGGACGGTCGAAGTAGTCCTCGAAGCGCACGAGCGTCGTGGCGCCGCCGGCCTCGTGGTCCGCCAGGACGAAGGGACCCGTGCCCACGGGCCGGCGGCTGGCGGGAGCCTCAGCCCAGCCGGCGACGGGTACGGGCTCGAACTGGTGCCGCGCCAGGATCGGGGCCGTACCGATGTGGCCGAGCACGGGCCCGTGCACGAAGTCAAAGCGAAAGACGACGGTCTGAGGATCGACCGCCTCGACGGCGCCGCCGGCGCCGGCCCACGCCTGCCAGGCCTCGAGGCGGGCGGCGGCCGCTGCCGCAGGGTCATCGGGGTGCTCGGCATCGACCCGGGCGTAGGCGGCCAGGAGGTCCCCGGCGCCCCGCAGGCTCGTGAAATCCAGGCGGCGCGGGTCGCGGTAATCCGGGTGCAGCAGGGACCGGAACGTGAAGACGACGTCGCCGGCGGTGAAGGGCCGCCCGTCATGCCAGCGGATCCCGTCCTTCAGCCGGAAGGTCAGTTCCAGGCCGTCGTCGGAGAAACGGAAGGCTTCGGCCAGGGCCGCCGGCGTACCCGCCACATAGGCATCGCCGGAGGCGGCCCACTCCAGGAGCGTGCCGAAGATCAGGACGGCGATGTCACGGTCCTCGTCGGTGGGTGCGACCCAGGGATTGAAGATCCCGGTGGGAGCCGCCCACTGGGCGACCGTGACGGTGCCCCCGGCCACGGGTTCCGACGGCACCGGCGGTACCGTCGTGGGCTCGTCGTCCCCGCCTGTCGCCGGGGGATCCTGAGGACCCGCACCGCAGGCGGCGGCGACAAGGGCGAGGACCAGCAGGCTGACGATCTTGCCGGGACGGCGCAGGAGTCTCCCCATGCCGGGGCTCTTCGACGAAGGGCGTGCGGCCTCCCCCCGCAGCCGCGAACTGTCGGGGGCCGCGGGCAGAGGCCGCAGGCACCCGGCCGGCCGCCTGGCGCCCGGCGGCGTGGTTCAGGTCTTCAAGCGGGGATCCAGGGCGTCCCGCAGGCCGTCCCCCACCAGGTTGATCGCCATGACGGACACGAAGATCAGGATGCCGGGCGGAATCCACAGCCAGGGCTTCAACGCCAGGACCCGCCAGGTCACGGCGTCGGTCAGCATGTTGCCCCAGGAGGGCAGGGGCGGCCGGACGCCGAGACCCAGAAATGACAGGGCGCTTTCGGTAAGGATTGCATTCGCGACGCCCAGGGTTGCGGCCACGACCAGGGGCGCCACCGCATTCGGCAGCATGTGCCGGAACATCATGCGGCGCGTCGCGGCGCCCATGGCGCGACCGGCCTCGACGAACTCCCGCTCGCGCAGGCTGAGGAACTCACCCCGCACGAGCCGTGCGACGACGGGCCAGCTCACGAAACCGATCACCGCCATCGTCCCGTAGTGGCTGGGCACCGAAGCGGGGATGATCGAGGCCAGGACGACGAGGAGCACCAGGGCGGGGAAGGCCAGAATGATGTCGGCGATGCGCATGATCACGGTGTCCAGCCAGCCGCCGGCGTAGCCGGCCAGCGCCCCCAGGATCGTGCCCAGGGAGATCGAGATGGCCACCGCGACCACACTGACCATGAGGGTGATCCGGCCGGCCCAGAACAGGCGCGTAAGGTTGTCGCGGCCGATCTGATCGGTGCCCAGCGGGTGCTCGGAGCTGGGCGGGCGCTCGACCTTGGTCAGGTCGGCGAAATCCCGATCGTGCGGGGCGATCCAGGGCGCACCGACGGAAATCACGATGAGGAACAGCAGGATTGCACAACCGGCGAGCGCCGCCCGGTTGCGCCGGAATCGCCGCCAGAAGATGCGGCCCCAGGTCTCGACCTCGACGCGGTGCCCCTGCAGGGTGCCGAACTCCTGCACGTCAGCTTCTGGGAGCGCCACCGCTTCACCATCCTTCCCGTGCCTGCCGGCCCAGGGCAGGGCTCGCTCAGTCGTATCGAATCCGCGGGTCTACCCAGGCATACGCCACATCGGCCAGCAGGTTACCGGCCACCGTCAGCACGGCGAACAACACGGTCGTCGCCATGATCAACGGGTAGTCCCTGCTGAGGACCGCCAGGAAGGACATCCGTCCCATTCCCGGAATCGAGAACACCTGCTCGGTGATGATCGCACCGCCGACCACGTTGGGCAGCGACAGCCCGAGGATCGTCACGACCGGGATCAAGGCGTTGCGCAGGGCGTGGCGGTAGACGACGACCCGTTCGTTCAGACCTTTCGAGCGTGCGGTGCGAACGTAATCCTGGCTCAAGACGTCCAGCAGCCCGGACCGCACGAAGCGCATCATGCCGCCGATCGTCGCGGCCCCCAGCACCAGCGTCGGCAGCACCAGGTGGTGCGCCACATCCAGGTAGTTGTAGGGAAACGGCGCGCTCAACCCGGGCGTGACGAGGTTGCTGCTGGGGAACCAACCCAGGGTGATCGACAGATACTTGATCGCCAGCAGTCCCACGAAGAAGGTCGGCGCCGAGATGCCGGCCAGCGCGCCCACGGTGAACACCGCATCGACCAGGGTGTACTTGCGGACCGCGGAGATGACCCCGAACAGGATGCCGAAAAGAAGCCCGATGATGAGCGAGCCGATACCCAGCGCGACGGTGGGCGCGATGCGGTCCGCGATGACGGTGGCCACCGGCTGGTTGTGGGAGATCGACATGCCGAAGTTGCCCTGAACCAGGTTCGACAACCAGCGCAGGTACTGGACGTGCAGGGGCGCCTTGAGCCCGGCGAGCCCCCGGAGACGTTCAAGATCGGTCTGGGTGACGCCGGGACTCAGCAGCGTGCTGAAGGGATCGCCCGGCATGGCTTTCGCCAGCAGGAACGTAAGCACGGTGATGCCGAGCAGGATGGGAACCGACTGCAACAGACGGCGCGCAATGTAAGTCGTCACGCGACCACCCCCTGCCCGCGCCCGGTGCCCGACCGCTGTCGGTGCCGATGCGCACCCGCCCTCGGGGAATCCCCGAGGGCGGGTGCGATCGGAACCTCACGGATGCACGAGGCACCCGCGGTTCAGTTCACGATCGTCCACTCGTGGGCGTTGAAGAGCGGGCCGCGGATGTCCTGGTTCACGTTCTGCACGCGGTTGTTGAACACGAAGATGTCGTTCTGCGTGTACAGGAACACGTAGGGCAGCTGATCATTGAAGATCTTGCCCAGTTCCCTGTACATCGCAGCCCGCTCATTCTGGTCGAAGGTCTTCAGACCATCGGCGATGATCTGCATCGCCCGGTCGTAGTCGGGCCCGACGGTGGCCGTCGAGAAGACGGTGAAGTTGTACGGGTCGTTGGGACCCCACAGGCCCGTCTGATCCGGGTCGACGGTGACCGACCAGCCCAGCAGGCCCAGCTCGAAGTCCGGGTTCTCCCCGGGCACGTAGGTCGCGCGGGCGACCAGCGTGTTGAACTCCAGGGGCTCCAGGTTGATCTTGATGCCGACCGCGCCGAGATACTGCTGGATCAGCGGCGCGCTGCGCTGGCGCACCGGGTTGCTGGTGCCGCCCGGGTAGATCAGGGTGAACTCCAGCCGCCGGCCGTCCTTCTCGAGCACGCCGTCGCCGTCCGTGTCTTCGAAGCCCGCCTGGGCCAGCAGTTCCCGCGCCTTGTCGGGATCATAGGGGTACGGGTTCACCGCGGACTCGTCGTACGCCCACTGCACGGGCAGGAACGGCGTGTTCATCACCGTGCCGTGGCCGAACAGCAGCTGATCGACGATACCCTGGCGGTCGATCGCATAGGCCATCGCCTGGCGCACTTCCTTGATCTGCAGCAGCGGGTGCGTCAGGTTGATGAACATGTGCTGGTAGCCGAACTGCGGGTTCTCCCACACGTAGACGTTGGTGAAGCCCTTGATGATCTCCTCGTAGTCCTGCGGGGAGATCTGGGAGGCACCGACGCCGACAGCGTCGATCGTGCCGTTCTGCAGCTCGCCGATCGCGACCTCGGCG
>Ga0079224_100009296_pt1 | contig 13391 bp, 15 predicted proteins | sample Stecom2015_FD_80414 | JGI IMG/M metagenome (GOLD analysis project Ga0079224, IMG submission 80414) | Agricultural soil microbial communities from Utah to study Nitrogen management - Steer compost 2015 | ecosystem: Environmental > Terrestrial > Soil > Agricultural land | place: USA: Utah... | reverse complement strand
CGCCGTCGTTACGCGCGACGTGGCACCCTATACCGTGGTGGGCGGAGTACCCGCCCGGTTGATCAAAAAATGGAAGTAAGACAAGGTTAACGTAATGTAATGAGGATTGGAATAGAAGCTCAACGAATTTTTCGGAAAGAAAAACACGGCATGGACATGATGGCCGTGGAGCTGATCAAAAATCTTCAAAAGCTAGACCTGATCAATGAATACTTTATCTTTGTTAACCCCGATGAAGACAATGCGACGATCCGGCCAAGTGCAAATTTCACCATCGTTCCTCTTAAAAAAAGCCTATACCCAATCTGGGAACAACATTTTCTTGCCAAAGCGGTCAAAGAATACAAGTTGGACATTTTGCATTGTACCAGCAATACGGCACCGCTCAACCTGGACATCCCACTTATCCTCACTTTGCATGATATCATTTATCTTGAAAAAATGGACTGGAAGTCGGGCTCCTGGTACCAGCGCTTGGGTAACTTATACCGCCGGTGGAACGTGCCTTTGATCGTCAAAAAAGCGACGAAGATCCTAACCGTGTCCAAGTTCGAGGAAAAAAGAATTAGAAACCACTTTGGATTGGCATCCGGAAAGGTAGTAGTAGTGTACAATGGCATTGCAAAGCACTTTCAGCTTTTGGACGAGGAAACGGCAGAAGCGGGAAGAGAAAAGCTCAAACTACCTCCTGAATATGTTTTGTTTTTGGGAAATACTGATCCTAAAAAGAATCTCTACGGGATGATCAAGGCATTGAAAAAACTACACGAACAAGGAGAGCTCACCATCGACTGCGTGATCACGGACCTGCAAGAAGAGGTCTTATTGTCAATGCTTAAAGAACTGGATGCAGAGGCAATCCAAGAAAGAATCCATCTGACAGGATATGTCCGTAACAAAGACATGCCTTTTCTCTACAGCAATGCGCTTTTCTTTCTCTACATATCCTTGCGGGAGAGCTTTGGTCTGCCCATACTTGAAGCCATGGCTTGTGGCTGTCCGGTGATTACCTCCAATACCTCATCTATGCCGGAAATTGCAGGCGACGCGGCGGTGTTGGTGGATCCCACAGACGAACACGCTATCAGCACCGCCATAAAAAATCTCACAGAGGACGAAGCCATGAGACAGGAGCTAAAAAGGAAAGGATTGGCGCGCCCTCTATCGTTTAGCTACAAGACCAGGGTAAAAAGGATTATCGACATCTATCATAAGGTTTATCAGCAAGCTTATGAGCAATAAAAAATATTGGCTGAAGAGCGGCTTCTTTACTATGCTCCACCGGGGCACCAACTTTTTTCTCGGTTTTATTGGCTTTATGATCTTGGTCAGAGTCTTTAGCCCTTCGGAGTTTGGGGTATGGGTGCTGTTTGTCTCTATCACTGCCATTGTCGAGATGAGCAGAAACGGGTTTCTCCAAAACGGGATGATCAAATTTCTGGTCAATCAGGACGAAGTGGAAGAACGCCAGATGCAGATGGCCGCCCTCATCCTAAATTCGGCGCTCACCTTTGTCTTGATGATTATCCTCTGGTTAACCGCCCATCCACTTGAAAACTTACTCAATGCCCCTGGCCTAGGTGGGCTGCTTAGAATCTATGTTGCCGTTCTTCCTTTGCTTATTTTTCATACCCACAACCTTATTTTGATGCAAGCCAAGTTGGATTTCAAGGCATACTTTTTCGCTGGTATAACCAAAAGTCTTCCCTTCTTCCTGGTGATCTTGGTGTATTATTTTCTAAACCAGCAACTAGATTTGCCTCAGTTGGCCTGGATCCAAAATATTACCATTGCGATAGCCGTGGCTGTTTCCTGCTTCCAAGTGAGAAAGACTTTCAAAATCGCTTGGGGATGGTTTGACTTACAAATCAAACAGGTGTTCCATTTTGGCAAGTTTGTCTTTGGGACCAACCTGGTCTCCATGTTGACAGGAAGCTTGGATAAATTTCTGTTGGGTGTTCTACTTTCTCCGGTACAGATCGCTTTAGCCAATGCTGCAGGCAGGGTCATCAACATGATTGAGATCCCGGTTAATTCCATCGCTTCGATTGCTTATCCCAAAGCGTCCGCGGCACACGATGCGAACGAAGCTGATGAAGTTTCCAGGATATACCATTATACGGTCGGTATGATGCTTACCCTGACGGTACCTTTCTTTCTGATATGCCTGATATTTGCGGAACCCATCATTTTGATCATCGCCGGAACGGACTATATAGATGCTGCACCGTTTTTACGGGTGGTAGCCTTAATGTGCCTCCTGAGTCCTTTCGACAGACAATCGGGAGTAATTCTTGATGCGATTGGCCGACCGTCGCTGAATATGTTCATGGTGATGGGGACCTTTGTATATAGCATTGCTTTTTCCTGGCTCTTTATCCAGTCTTTCGGGTTGTACGGGGCTGCCTATGGAATGGTAGCAGCAGTGTTCATCACCGTCATCATCAAGCAATTTATTCTCCGCCGGTTTCTGCGGATCAATGTGGGTACGCCATTTATTCTCGCAGTCAAAAACTATCCCCAGATGCTACAAATGGTTGTGGGGAAAATCAGGAAGTAAAAATTTTTCAATTCTTTAATCCTCCCACGGATCAAGGTGATCAAACTCGTGTTGCCTTTTTTCCCATATTTCATCTATGTCAATGATCTCCTTGTGGCTTGTGGCGAGAAAGTCCTTGTTGGCTTTCCGGATCTTTAATAACCCAGCCATCTGCCCCATGATAAATAAGGGAACCTTGGGCAAGGCCCTTATTACCTGAGGCGGCGTTCGATTCATAAATAGAATCAAGATAAACCCTCCTGCAAATCCGATTAGGCTTAGTGCCAAGATCAAGGAAATAATGGGTTCCAAAAAGAAGAAAATCAGCCCTAAAAACATAGACGCAAACACAAGGATAAACAGAGGGGGCATCAACGTGGTCACTGCAAACCATAACCTGTTCCAATCCATTTTTGCCAAGCCAGAAAAAAACGTCTTCAACACCTCCACACTGTGTCGAAAATAACTATTCAGCCAGCGACTCCTCTGCCGACTCACCTGCTCAAAAGAGGCCACTTTTTCATCAAATATAACTGCCTCAGGAGCGTAAGCAATCCGGTGCCCCTTATTGACCAAGAGTAACTGTAAAGCTTTATCCTCGGCTACCACAACTCCCTCCCGCTTCAATTCCTCCATTTCTAAGGAAATGGCATACTCGTAAAGATCCCTTCTCACAGACATACCTGAACCGGCGATGACAGATGAAGAGCCTAAGGAAAATGGAACCTTCCTAACCGTATAATCATAAAAATACTCCCCCATCGCATCCAATGCAGCAAAAGTGGAATCCATGTTTTTGGCAATTCGCCTGCCCTGAACCGCCGGATATCCTGCATGATGATATTTGTCCAAAGCAGCGAGGAAATGCCGAGGAACCAGATTGTCGGGATCAAAAATCGCCACATGGGTATGTTGACTATTCATCCTGTTCAAGCTATGCTGAACCGAGGCTACTTTCGAATGTAAAGGCACCTCGGTTTGTAGGATGGTGAGGCGATCGTCTTCCACAGGAGCATGAATCAGAGAGACATTATCTGCCACTAGATAAATGTGAAAATGAGGATAATTTTGCGCAAGTAAAGACTTTACTAAAGGCCAAGCAATGTCCACTTCTTTGTAAACCGTGATGATACAGGCAAAGTCAGACTGCATCTCTCCGAGACCACTGGTTCTCTTATTGCTCACCAAACTCAGGATGGAAGATCCTATAGGAAACAGCAGGTAAAAACAGCAGATATAACCTATTATTTCGAGAATTACCAATGATTAAAAATTTGAATGATTGCTGACGACAAAATTAATGATGTTTTTAGATTATAATTCATTAAACTTATTTAAAATCAACTACAATCGGTAATTTTATAAATGTTTCATGATATGGTTGAATTGACTAACATTCCAGTAGTTATCATCAGTATGTCCCGGTGGGACGGGGATTATTCCTCCACTTCCTGGTCCCTTGCCAAGACCTTTGCTAAAGATCGAATCGTCATCTATGTAGACTATCCCTATACCTGGACAGAATATGCCCGAAAAAGAAACAGTCTTAACGTTCAAAGAAGAAAAAAAGCCCTTTTCGGCCGGGGGAATGGCTTGGTTCAACTGAACCAGTACAGCTCCAACCTTTTTGCGCTGACGCCTCCTTTAATGTTCCCGTTCAACTGGCTGCCTAAAGGAAAAGCTTTTGACTTATTTTCCTCTATGACCGACAAGATTCTTTGGAAGAGCATCAAAAGCGCGCTAAAGGAATTAGACAAGAATGAGTTGATATTGTTTAATGCCTTCAACCCACTCTATCTCAGTGTGCCGCCGAAAGATCCGGCCATTAAGGTGGTGGTGTATCAGTCACAGGACAATATCCGTGCGCTAGAAACCTACCTCCGCAAGCATGGCAATGATGCGGAAGTGGTTGCCGTTCAAAATGCCCGGTTGAGCATAGCCACATCAAAGCAACTGCAAAAAGATCTCACCCAGCTGTCTGGGAGGAAGGTTGAATACCTTCCCAATGCCGCTGATTATGAACTCTTTAAGACGGCTTTTACTGAAAAACCTAAAAAGCCGGAAGACCTTGAAAAAATCGCCCATCCAATCATTGGCTATACCGGTAATATCTGCCACCGGGTGGATTACGACCTACTACAAACCATCTGCCTGTCCCACCCAGACAAAAACGTGGTGATGGTCGGTCCCCGCAACCATCAAGGCCATACCCATATAAATCTGGATGCCATTCCCAATTTACATTTCCTCGGTTCCAAACAGCTAGAACAACTTCCCTCCTATTTGGCCCATTTTGATGTATTGATTCTACCGTTTTTGATCAACGAGGTGACTAGAAGTATTTATCCTTTAAAAATCAACGAATATCTGGCTTCTGGCAAGCCCGTGGTAGCCACACCTTTCTCTGAAGATATTCAGTCTTTCAACAAATGGATTAGCCTGGAGCAGGACCACCAGCGCTTTGCTGCAGCCATACAACGAGAACTGGAAGAGGACTCTCCGGAAAAACGCAAAAAGAGAAATGAAGTCGCCTCTAAAAACACTTGGGAGAACCGGGCCGAAACTTTTTGGAAGCTTCTACATGCCGCATTAAAATAGCTTTCTCCCATAATAGACTCGCATCTTGAGCTGGAGGCACCTTAGTGCTGCTAAAGCTGAGATTTCGCCAAGGGGATTTATTGATCTCAGCCACTAAATGGGTGAAAATCTCACTTAAACATTCTCGCTTTGAAATAGCGCCGGAATTGTTCTGAGAAGGATTTTTATATCAAAGAGTAAATTGAAGTTCTTTACATAGTCATTGTCTAGGCTTAGCCTTTCTTCTTCGGACATAGCGCCCCTGCCCCGCTTTTCCACTTGCCACAAGCCTGTGATGCCGGCCGGGCCTAAAAACCTCAATGCATATTTGTCGGTGGTGATCTTTTCGGCTTCATATAATGGCAACGGCCTGTTCCCCACCAGGGACATGTCCCCGATCAGGACATTCCAAAGCTGTGGCAGTTCATCGATGCTGGTGTTCCGAATGAATTTTCCCACCTTCGTCACGCGGGGATCGTCTAAGATCTTTATAAACGCGGATTCCTTTTTGACTTTCCCTCCTGCTCCGACCAATTTTTCACAATAAACGTTTTTGTCATCGTAAATCGGCTGCATACAACCGCCGCCTGCCTGCTCACATAGTTCACACAACTCCTTCACATGCACCGGTGTCGCTATTTCGCTTCCCTTATCCGTTACATATTGGTTGAGATGCTTTAGTTCCTTTAGCCGCGCGTCCGCTCCCGTATACATCGACCGAAATTTATAGAACTTAAAGATGTTATAACCGGTACCCACCCGATAAGAGTAATAAAATACCGGTCCAGGTGACTCTAATCGAATCGCAATGGCCACGAACAAAAGTAATGGAGACAATAACAACAAGGCCAAGCCAGCGGCAACAATATCGAAAAGCCGCTTAGCAAAAGGCATTTTAAATTCTTCCAGAACTGGAGCCTCTTGGCGTTCTCCGGAAGTCCCGGGATATTTCAAGAAAAAATCAAGTCGAAATTTTAGCGCTTTGGGATTTAGAGGAATAGGAAAAATATCGATAATCCCATGCTCAATGCATTCCTCTACCACTTTTCTATTAATAGTCGGTGTAATCAGAAAAAAAGGAACATCAGAAAAACCTAATCCATCGATCGTCTGCTTGAGACGTAATCCGTGAAGGCCGTTAAGATCCGAAATACTGAGAATAAACGTGTACTTCTCTTTTTGCAGCGTCAGGTCATTATAAAGTACAACACCGTTGGAAAAAAAGCGAAGCACATAATCCTCCTCCAACGCCTGCCGGATCTGCAACTCCAAGGCACTGTCTTCCGAAATTACAGCGATTAAAGGTTTATCGATTTCCTCCATGAGTTAAAAGGTAAATGAACCTTTTCCTGTTCTTCTCAAGATTGAATTAATTCTCGCCTCTAGCTCCTTGGGATTAAAAGGCTTAACCATAAAATCATCCGCACCCGCATTCAAAACCTTGATTTTTTGTTCGGATGATTCCGTCGCAGATAACATGATCAAGGGAATAGACGAAAAAAAGCCACTGGACCTGATCATTTTCACCAACTCAAGTCCGTCGATATCCGGCATTGACAGATCACAAATGATGACATCTGGCAAATGGCCGGCCTGCATCCTCTTAATCCCATCCTCAGCGTTAGGTTGAACATCGACCTCAAATTTGTCTTTGAAAAAATGCTGGATAATTCTTAAAACAGAAGGCTCATCATCTATTGCCAATATGCGCAGCTTCTCGTTGTTTTTCATAAACTTGCGTAAGTAAATATCCTCTGATCCCTTTTTCTTTTCGAACAAACACGTTGAATTTCCAGAATACAAAGGTATAATCGATTATTACAATAACCTAGTAAATGATATACCCGAAACCTAGATTAGCATGAGTAAAATATTGGTTTTCCGTTCATCTTTAGGCAGGTAGAGAGGAAATCGTCATGCCTTTGACGATAACAAAAACCTGTTCGCGTCAGCGTCTGAAACGGGCAATTTTTTCAAGAAAAAAAGGCTTTAAATATTGTTATAAATAGTGGCAGCCAACCATGGTTTTATCCCTAGAAATAGCTTAACTTTCACCTAATAGTGCTTTACATGCGGCTAGCGCTTTCCCGAATAACCGGGAGTGCGTTGGTGTGGGAGCATTTATAAATCTAAACAACTACAACCATGTCAAAAGACAAGAGTATCAAAAAGGAAAACAGCAAGAAAGAGCCTGCCAAGAGCCTGAAAGAAAAACGGGCGGACAAAAAAGCCAAACAGGAAGATAAAAAGAAGGCTGGCTGATGCGCTATACGGTCTAAGCAGTCGATGGCTACAGGCTCGGCCTGTAGCCATTTTTTCTTTGGACTTCCCGCTCGTAACCATATTCATTGTTTTGTCACAAATTTTCGGCAAGACCACTTTTATCCCTGTATATTTGGTTTCTCTTAAACAAAACAAAAATAAACGCACAATGACACCAAAAACCGTAACCTATATCATCATGCTCATTGGAAGCTTAATGGCTTTCACCGTCGACTACGGCTACTCACAGAGCCGAGACATCTATGAGTTAAAGATCTACCATATCGACAGCCCAGAACAGGAGCAGCGGCTCGACGACTATTTGGCAAAAGCTTACATTCCAGCAATGCACAAAGCCGGGATACCCAAAGTAGGCGTGTTCAAGCCGATACCATCTGATGAAAAAGAGGCCGGTACAAAGGTCTATGTCTTTGTTCCCTACAAGAATCTCGATCAGTTTGCCGCACTACCCCAGCAATTGGCAAAAGACCAGGAGTATTTGAGAAACGGCAAAGACTATATCGATGCTGCCCATGACAACCCTCCCTACCGACGCATTGAAACTACCCTTATGCGGGCTTTTACCGGGATGCCAAACTTTCAGGAATCCAAACTTACCGGGCCTAAAAAAGACAGGGTCTACGAATTGCGGAGCTATGAAAGTGCGACTGAAAAACAGTACCTCAATAAGGTGAAAATGTTCAATGATGGGGAGATCGAAATATTTGATCGATTGGGCTTTAACGCCATCTTCTATGCTGAGGTAATAGCCGGGGCACGCATGCCCAACCTCGTGTATCTCACCACATTTGAAAACATGGAGTCAGAAAAAGCCCACTGGAAGGCCTTTGGTACCGACCCTCAATGGGAAAAAATGAAGGTCATGGAGGAATATCAAAACAACATGAATCGCAACGATGCGAGGTTACTCTACCCAGCGGAATATTCCGATTTGTAATCTTCTTTTAACAAACTCTAGCGGAAGGGGCTCACTCAATGGTGAAGCCCCTTCTTTTTTCTCAGCAGAATAGTTTATACGGACTTGGAGGCTTTCGAATCCAGTTGGGAGGAGCGAAAACATAAAACTTTGGACGCTACTTTTGAGCCTCTCAATGGTGAGAGAATACCCATCTTTTGCGGCCGCTATTTTTTATCTGCGGGAGGGGTAATCATAATATGCGCCCTATGCGTGCCGGGGTCCATGATCCAAGGCATCCCAGGAGCTTCTGGACTGAGTGGCAATCCGGTTGATTCTGCCGTGGCATAAGGAATATATACCACATACCTGAAACTGCCCCCCCTTACCTCTCCGGTTTCTATATCAAACGCTGCTTCGTCGTTAGTATAAAAAACGAACAAGGTGGTTCCATCTACCGGCATTTTCAATCTGCCGCTTTTTACCTCTTCCTCTCTTTGGTCAAAAATTTCCTTAAAAGACATTCCCTCGTTCTTCAGCACGCGTCCACGTTCCATAAATGGCTCCAGCTCCTCTGGGTAACAGGATACGCTAAAGCCGGGACTACTCGGGTCATTGGCTAAGCAAATCATGCCATTACTGCCTTCCCTTAGCACAATTAGGCTCCCTTGACTATCGTAGCCATACACTTTCGCACCATCTCGTGCTGCTTCAGGAGCGGCTAAAACGGCGGATTTAATCTGAACTTCGGCTGACGGGATGTTCCCTTGCGCCTGAACAGTCAGCGCCATACCCATGGCAAACGACAACAGTAGCATCATGTTTTTCATAATTCTTCTGGACAAAGGTGAACGGAATAGCGATTGCAATTAATGAATTTGATGAGTTAATGTACAACTATTCGCTTAAAGACACGCACTCCTATCGCTATAAATAAAAAAAGGGGCAGCCGATTAAGACTGTCCCTTCGCTGCTTTGGCAAAAGCACGTTTAATTGATCGAAATCATTCTGGCCGGTTTTCTCTTCGCTTCTTCTTTCTTGGGAATCCATAGATTCAGGATCCCATCGGTATAAGTTGCGTTGATTTGGTCTGCCTCCACGGTGTTGGGTAAGTAAAAAGACCTTCTGAAGGAGTGGTAACTAAATTCCTTTCGGGTATATTTTTCATTCTTCTCCTCATGATCTTCAGAAACTTCCGAAGAGACCGTCAACATGTCGTTGTCCAATTCTACGTGGAAGTCTTCTTTTTTCATTCCCGGCGCGGCAATTTCCAGGGCAAAACCATCATTGCTTTCTTTAATGTTTACCCGAGGCACGAGACCATTTCCTTCTGATTTGGACCAATCAAACAAATCCCTGGTAAAGAAGTCATCAAACAACGCAGTTGATGAAGGGATAAAGCTGTTTCTTTTTACAAGGTTCATAATTGTAAGGGTTTAAGGTTAAACATTGATTTAATTTTCCATGCTATCTCTGTAGCACTTTATCAGTTTCTATTCAAAGGAAGTACCAACCGATTTTTTGCCGCTTCCCAAGCTAACAAACTGAAAAACTGACATTTTAAAATGACAATTTTTCGTCTCTCCTTGTCATTATTTCAGCTGCTGCAGTACTTGTCTTTGCTCTAGGGTCAAGCTCTCCGGCATCTTGACAAGCAGCTTAATATAGAGATCCCCGTGGTGGCCGGGCTTGTTGTACAAAGGCATCCCTTTTCCTTTTATTCTCACCAGTTTGCCATTAGGAGTACATTCTGCCAACTTAATATTCACCTTGCCTGAAAAGGTATCTATCTCCTGCTTTCCGCCTGTTAATGCAAGAAATACATTTACAGGTTGCTCCATATAAAGATCATTTCCCTTTCTTTCGTACTGTGGGTGAGGAGTGACTTTAACTGTTAGGTACAAGTCACCGCGACTACCATCCGCTCCTTTGGCACCTTTTCCTTTCACCTTCAGTTTTAGGCCTTCATAGGCACCGGGCTTGATCTTCACTTTAATTTTTTCCCCGCCTAAATCAACAATTCTCTGCGTACCATGATAAGCCTCCTGCAGGTTGATGGGAAGCTCTCCCTGTAGGTCGGCCCCAGGGGTTCCAAAATCAAAAGAGAAGCCGCCGGACTCCGCCCTCCCAGTCCCCATGCTTCCGAAAAAGGACTCAAAGAAATCAGAGAAGCCATTGCCAGACCCAAACACACTCTCTACATCCCCGTATACGTCCCTATAGGATCTTCCCTGCCTATAGTTTCCAGCCCTATCGGACTGATCGAAATCAGCATGTTCGTATTGCTTCCAATTAGAACCTAATTGGTCGTACTTTTTGCGTTTTTCCGGGTCGCTCAACACCGCGTGGGCTTCAGCGACTTCTTTAAATTTCTCTTCAGCTACCTTATCACCCGGATTTTTATCAGGATGATATTTGAGCGCCAGCTTCCTATAAGCCTTTTTAATTTCTTCCTGGGAAGCATGTTTGTCCACCCCTAGCACGGCATAATAATCTTTAAAATCCATTGCTTCTTTTTTTAGGGTTTTACAGCATCCTCTAAAACAACGAAGTAGAACGGAATCCGCTCTACTTCATATTGGTCTTAGACAATCTCTATGGCCTTAGGAGGTTGGGGCTTGGCCTCGTCCCGCTTCGGTATCTCTATGGACAGCACGCCGTTCACGTAATTCGCAGCAATTTTTTCGCTATCCACATCTTCGGGCAAGTTAAACCTCCTTTCGAAAGAATGATAGGAAAACTCCTGCCTGGTGTATTGCTTGCGGTCCTCGCTCGCCTCCTCCTTCTTGTCAGAGGAAATGGTCAGCACATCCTGATCGAGGTTTATTTTGAAATCCTTCTTATCCATTCCTGGCACCGCCAGTTCGAGCAGATACCCGTCTTCACCTTCCTTAATGTTAACCTTAGGAAGAGACAGGCCGACAGGTTTTTGTCCGCTCCTATTCAAAAGCTGGAATTCAGGAGCAAAAAGGTCATCTAATAGACCTTGAAATCTCATCTGGGGTTTAGTTCTTAGCAGTGTCATATCTTTATCGTTTTTTTTCGTTTATCGAATTATATGACCTCCTGAACAAAGGATGTTCCATCCTCAAAAACAACGAAATAGCGGTCGACTTGTCAGGTTTCAACACATTAAAGCGACGAAGACAGACATGTTGTCATGATAAAAGATTTTATCCACCCGCATTGACGCAGAATCAGCCTTGAAACCTATGGCTTTTTCTGTTTTCTTCTTTCAGAATTTTAAGAAAACAACTCATCTAAATCTTTAAAGACCTCTTCTACCTCCCGCGCTTTGATTTCGTAGGCTTCGTCCCTCTTTACGTTGTTTTGGTAATGCTTCCAGTGCTTCTGTGCTTTCTTCACGACCCGGGGCGTAATATCGAATTCGGTATGATCCAGATACTCCTTGGCCAAAACGGAAGCCTTATAGCTGCCAAAAAGGTAAATCCTTAAAACATCTACAAAATGGTCGCTTAAATCAAAGGCCTCCAAAGCCTCCACTAATTCACCAGACCTAGTTGCATTCCCGCGATCATGGATGAGTTCCATGAGGGTATCCAAGGCTCCATTTCTTTGCTCCAACTTGCTCATCACCTTGGCTGCGAGGGAGGAGACCTCCCAATCGTCGCATTTCAGAAGATCCAGGGTTTTGGTATAAACCTCTTCACCGCCGATGGCGGCAAGCTTCTCAGCATATTTATAGGCTTCTTGCTCCTCTTTATCCGTCATTCTTTCAATCAAGAAGTCAACATTGTTTTCCATGGGTTGATTTTTTGGTAATTTCACAAATATACCACCTTATTGATGATGAATACGCTCTTAATCAGCGAAGATCAAAGTAAAGACTTGCTTCAATTTCTGCTAACTGACCCTTTAAAATGGGAGTACGCCCAAGACAAGAACCAGTTGGTATTTGATCAAGAAGGTTCCAAGACCCTAACGTTCAGGCTGCCCATCAGCATTGCCTCTCCCCAAACTTTTATCGAGAACCCCGAAGACCGGGCCAATTATGTTCTGCTTATGATGAGGTCCGGAATTGCCAGCATCGGCTATTTTGAAGACGGGGAAAATATCGACCACAAAGTCTTTAGGGCTTATATGGTCAGGAAAAAGCAGGGAATGAGCCAGCTTAAATACCTAAAAACAAAGGGCAAATCAAGGGCGGGTTCCCGCGTCAGGCTTGCAGAAACCGCAGAATTCTTTGAGCAGATCAATGAACGACTGAATGACTACTTCTCTGAATATCACGTAGACCGAATTGGCCTGAGCTGCCCTGTCACCCTAATACCCTATCTCTATGGATCCAAAGTACCTTCCCCTTTTGGAAAGGATGATCCCAGGTTATTTAAAATACCGAAACATGTACAGAAACCAACCTTTGAATCGCTTATGGCTATCAACCAATACCTTTTGAAGGGAGAGATTAAATATAAAGAGGAAGGAAAAGAAGTGCTGGAAATGCTTCTGGCGGCACTGGCAAGGGAGAAAAAACAGTCACCCCCAGAAGACGACTGGTAGTAGAAGATCAGATAAAAAGGCGATGTGTCACATCGCCCCTTTTATTCTCCTAAAGATGTAGCGACTCCGTCAGGATTGTGGGACGACAGTCCCATCTGGAATCGAACTTCAGTATCCAGTTTAATTTGCCCCGATTATATCTTTTACCGGAATTCTTACAAAATAAAGATTTTTAATCCCTTCGTAAAGCAGTCCCACCGTATGATCATCTACCTTAGTTAGCGCAGTGTAACCATAGCCCATCCTTTCATCTACCAGCAAATGGTTTTCCTTGGGCCAGGTTTCCGCCAAATCTAGGCTGGCTTTGAGGGTCATATTATAACGACCTGAAGTGGTATTAGGGTTGCTAAAGAAGACAACCTCCCGGGCGTCTCCATCTACATTCACCTGCGCCTTGATGATGCTTGCCATGACCACTGGGTCGGGTAATGCATGATAGGAGCTATGGTGTTCTGTCCAGCTTTTTCCAAGATCCGTAGTGGTAGCAACAGTGCGGTAACTTCCAAAACTTCCAAAATAATTCCAACTCCCGCGGTTGTCCCGCATATTGAGCATCAAAGTACCTGGAGTGGTTT
>Ga0079224_100009295_pt1 | contig 13391 bp, 11 predicted proteins | sample Stecom2015_FD_80414 | JGI IMG/M metagenome (GOLD analysis project Ga0079224, IMG submission 80414) | Agricultural soil microbial communities from Utah to study Nitrogen management - Steer compost 2015 | ecosystem: Environmental > Terrestrial > Soil > Agricultural land | place: USA: Utah... | reverse complement strand
GGTCGAGATGGTCATTCGGGGGAACTCCTTCGTCCGGGGGCGCCTCTCGGACGAGGGCGCCGGCGCTGCCACGCCCGACGCCGCCTTCGTGAAGACGTTCCGTGGGCTCGTGACAGCCATTCTAGCTATCCTATTGGATATTGACCAGGGGTGGTCCTGCGACGTGATACTGCCGCAGAACCGAGGACCGAGGCACCTTATGGGCGCCTTGCCCCTGCCTGTCGCGCAGGTCAGTGCATATGCTTGCCGCCGTCGACATTGATCGACGTGCCGCTGACGAAGCTCGAATCCTCGCCGACGAGGAACGCGATCAGGCCCGCGACCTCCTCGGGCTGGCCCACGCGCTGCAGCGGGATGTTCGCGCTCATCCCCTCCTTGCGCTCGTCGGTGAGTGTGCCGCCCATGATGTCGGTGTCGATCGGGCCGGGCAGGATGACGTTCGCGGTGATGCCGTGGACGCCGAGCTCGCGCGCCGTGCCGCGGGTCAGGCCCTGCACGGCGGCCTTCGCCGCGGCGTAGCCGGTCTTGGAGAAGGTGCCGCCGCCGTCGAGGGCGGTGATCGAGGAGGTGTTCACGATGCGGCCGCCGACACCGCCGTCGATCATGCGGCGCGCCGCGGCCTGGGTCATCAGCAGCGCGCCCTTGGCGTTGACGCCCATGACGCGGTCCCAGCTCTCCGGGGTGATCTCCATGAGCGGCTGCGGGGAGGGGATGCCGGCGAGGTTCACCAGCGCCACGACCTGAGGCAGCTCGCGGTCGATGCGGGAGAAGCCCGCCTCGACGGACTCGGGGTCGGCCACGTCGATGCCGACGCCGAGCACCTTCCGGCCGGACTCCGCGGGGATCTCGTCGTTCAGCTGCGCCGCGAAGGCCTCGACGGCGGCGCCGTCGATGTCGGCCGCGGCGACGCTCCAGCCGTCGGCGACAAGCTTGCGGACGACGCGTCGGCCGATGCCGCGCTCGGCGCCGGCGCCGGTGACGACGGCGGTGCGGGCCTCGGGGAAGGGCTGGACGCGAGTGATCTCGAGGGTCATGGTGTTCTCCTTCGAACGGGGGTCTCGGGCCGGGGGCTCAGGCGGTCTCGGCCAGCGCCGAGCTCAGCACCTGGCGGATGTACTGCACGTTCTCGGCGATCACGCCGAGGGAGTCGGAGCCGTAGTGCTCGCAGCAGAACGGTCCGGTGTAGCCCAGGTCGAGGGCGCGGCGGATGACCTGGCGGTAGTTGATGTAGCCGTACTTCAGCGGCATGGGCGCGCTCGAGTAGGCGCCGGTGGCCGGGTCCAGGTCGCGGGTGTAGTTCTTGATATGCCAGAAGTTCGAGTGCGGCAGCACCTTCTCGAACATGTCCGGCCAGGGCTCGACCTCGCGGTGCAGGCGCACCAGGTTGCCGAGGTCCGGGTTCAGGCCGACGCTCTCGTGGTCGACGTCGCGCAGGAAGGCGACGGCCTCGTCGGCGGTGCCCACATAGGTGTCCTCGTACATCTCGAGGCTGACCTCGATGCCCTGCGCCTTCGCGGCGTCGCCGAGGGTGCGGACCCGCTCGATCGCGAGGTCGCGCAGGGCCGGGTCGTCGACGTGGCCGTCGGCGAGCCAGAACCAGATCGCGGCGGCCTGCTCCTCGGTGAGGGCCTGCATGAAGCCCGTGTTCACGACGGTCACGCCGAAGCTCGGGGCCAGCTCGATGAAGCGCAGCGCGTCGGCGAGGTTCGCCTCGCCGTTCTCGACGTCGACGACGGAGTTGCGGGTCATGGAGATCGAGGAGAGGGTCAGCCCCTCGCCGTCGAGCACGCGGCGGAACTCCTCCACCCGCTCGTCGGAGAGCTTCGCGAGCGGCAGCCAGGCGTCGGTGGGGTCGATCTGGTCGACGCCGAGCTCCTTGACCTGTCGCAGCTGGGAGGCCCAGACGCTCGAGGAGGCCTCGAGAGTGGGGGTGCCGTCCGGCGTGGTGCTGCCGAACGAGAGCATGTTGGCACCGATGGGCCAGTTCTCTGCGGTGAACATCGTCGTCCTTTCACGGGGGTCACTCGTGCAATCGATCCTATAGGAACTTCGGGAGTCGTGGAAGTGCCGGAAGAAGAAGCCCTCCTCTTGGTACCTTTCCAGGCATGCCCGCCTTCTCCGACAGCACCTCCGACGCCCTCGCCGAGGCGCTGTCGGCCGTTCCCGCGGGAACGCCGGTCTCCGGCGTCGCGGGCCGGATGCTCGAGCTGTTCACGGGCGGCGACCTCGACCCGGGCACCCGCCTCCCCCCGGAGCGGCAGCTCGCGAGCGCGCTCGGCGTGGGCCGCTCGGCCATCCGCGAGGCGCTCGCGGCGCTCGAGATCCTCGGGATCGTCGACGTGCGCCCCGGCTCCGGCACCTACCTGCGCGGCACCGCGAGCGAGCTTCTCCCCCAGACCCTCAGCTGGGGCCTGATGATCGGCGAGCGCAGCACCGACCAGCTGATGGAGCTGCGCGCAGGCCTGGAGAGCTACAGCGCCCGCCTGGCCGCCGAGCGCATCTCCGCCGAGCAGGTCACGGCGCTGCGTGAGTCCCTGGACGGGATGCGCGAGGGCTTCGAGGACCTCGACACCTTCGTCACCGCCGACGCGGCCTTCCACGCCGTGCTCGGCGCCGCCGCGCAGAACCCCATCGTCACGGACCTGCTCGCCGTGAGCCGGCAGCTGCTGCGCGTCTACAACGACCGCTCGGTGCACGAGGCCGAGGACATGCGCATCGCCCTGGAGGAGCACGCCGCGATCCTCGAGGCGCTCGAGGCGCACGACGGCGACCGCGCGGCCTCCGCGATGATCGCGCACATGGCCACGGCCCGGGCGCGGCTGCTGCGGGTCGCCGAGACGGGCGCCGACGACTCCGCCCAGGCGGACGACGCCCCCTGACGCGCATGACGGGCCGGGGGCACCGCCCCCGACCCGTCGTCCCGAGGAGCAGGCCTGCGCCCGCTCCCAGGCTGCTCACTCCACGGCGAACAGCGTGTAGGACTCGGCGTTCGAGGGATCCACGAGGATGCAGTCCACCGACTGCTTCTCCGGCATCCCGGTCTCCCCCGTGCGGATGAAGGCGTCGGCCTGCTGCACGGCCATCTCGGCGATCAGCACGGCCTGCTGGATCCCGGTCGCGTGCATCTTGCCCGCCGAGATCGCGGCGACGGCGTCCGGGCTCCCGTCGAAGCCGGCGACGACGACGTCCCCGCCGCGCCCCGCCGCCTCGACCGCCGCCACCGCGCCGAGGGCCATGGTGTCGTTGCCGGCGATGATCCCGCGGATGTCCGGATGGGCCTGGAGCAGGGTCTGCGTCTTGGTGAACGCCTCCTGCTGGTCCCAGTTGGCCGTCTCCTGCGCCACCATCTCCAGTCCCTCGTAGAGGTCGATGATCGCGTGGAAGGCGTTGGAGCGCACCGCGGCGTTCGTGTCGACCTCGCGGCCCATGAGCTCGGCGTAGGGCCCCTCGGCGCCCATCGCCTCGACGAAGGACTCCGCGACGAGACCGGCCCCCTGGGAGTTGTTGGCGACGATCTGCGAGGTCGCGATCCCCCGCTCGTTGATCTCCCGGTCGATGAGGAACACGGGCACGCCCGCGTCCACGGCCTTCTGTACCGCGCCGATGGTCACGTCGGCTCCCGCGTTGTCGCACACGATCGCCGCCGAGCCGTTCGAGATCGCCGTGTCGAAGAGCGAGCTCTGCAGGTTGGCGTCGTCGTCGTGGGAGTCCGCCTGCGCCGTGTACCCGAGGCGCTGCGCCTCGGCGACGGCCGCCTCGGCCTCGGTCTTGTAGAAGATGTTCGAGTGGGAGGGAGTGATGACGGAGATCAGCCCACCGACCTTCCCGCTGCCTCCCAGCTCCTCCTCGCCTCCGTCGGTGCAGGCGGTGAGCGCCGTGCCCGCGAGGGCCGCGGTGATCAGCGAGCGTCGTGCGATGCGGTGTCCCATGGTGTGCTCCTCGGTGATCGGGCGGGGATGGTCATGCCCGGGCATCGGCGGCGATGCCCTCGGCGTCGGCGGCGACGCTGCTGGCGGCCTCCGCCGCGGCGCGGCGCTTCTTCAGCCGTGCCTGGCTCTGGTCGAGGATCACGGCGATCACGATGACCACGCCCTTGATGACGGTCTGCCAGAAGCTGGAGACGCCGATGAGGACGAGTCCGTCGGAGAGGAAGCCGATCACGAAGGCGCCGATGAGGGTGCCCCGGACGCTGCCCCGGCCGCCGGCGAGGGAGGCGCCGCCGATGACGACGGCCGCGATGGCGTTGAGCTCGAAGGTCTCGCCGGTCTGCGGGGCGGCGGAGGTCAGCTCCGAGGCGATGATGAGCCCGGCCATCGCGGCGCAGAGCCCGGAGGCGATGTACACCTTCATCTTCACCGTGCGCACCTTGACGCCGGAGAGCTCCGCGGCGCGCTCGTTGCCGCCGGTCGCGAAGAGACGGCGACCGAAGGCGGTCCTGGAGATGAGCAGCCAGACGGCGAAGGCGCCGATGACCATCACCCAGATGGAGGTGGGGATCCCCAGCGGCGCGCCCAGCCCGAGGAAGGAGAACCCGGTGTTGCCCAGCTCCTCCTCTCCCTCCAGCCGGGGGAAGGTGGAGCCGTCGGAGATGAGGAGGGCGGCGCCGCGGGCGATGTACATCGTGCCCAGCGTCGCGATGAAGGGCGCGACGTTGAATCTGGTCACCAGCAGGCCGTTCAGCGCTCCGACGGCTCCTCCGACGGCGAGCGCGATCACCACCACCACCCAGACGGCGGGGTACGCCGTCGCGTCGAAGAGCGAGAGCTCCCAGCCCTGCAGCAGCACTCCGGCGACCACGCCGGACAGGCCGACGATGGAGCCGACGGAGAGGTCGATGCCTCCCGTGATGATCACCAGGAGCATGCCCAGCGCGAGGATCGCGTTGTAGGCGACGTGCTTGGTCATGACGACGAGGTTGGAGGGGGTGAGGAAGGCGTCCGAGAGGAACGAGAAGATCACGATCAGGACGAGCAGGGCCACGAAGGCCCGCTGGTCCATGAGGAACTCGCCCAGCCCTCGGCCGCCGAGGATCTTCTGCAGGACTGGCGTCGAGCGCTTCTCGTCGACGGCGCTCGGGGTCAGGGTGTCAGTGAGCATCGTCGCCTCCGTCGTCGCTGGTGCCCCCGTCGGCGAGGGCCATGATCTCCTCGCGCGTGGTGGTGCGCGGGTCGCGCTCCGCCACGAGCTCGCCTCGCGCCATCACGAGGATCCGGTCGCAGGCATGCAGGACCTCCTCGACCTCGGAGGTCGCGAAGAGGACGCCGCGCCCCTCGTCGACGACCGAGGAGAGGAGCGCGAAGATGTCGGCCTTCGCCCCGACGTCGATCCCGCGGGACGGCTCGTCCAGGAGCAGCACCCGCGGCTCCGTCAGGAGCGCCTTGCCGATCACGACCTTCTGCTGGTTCCCGCCGGAGAGCGAGCCGATCGGGGCCTCGGGCCCCGCGGCCTTCAGGCGCACCCGGGAACCGGTCTCGGCCGCGGCGGACCGCTCCTGCGAGGCGGCGAGGAAACCGCGGCGCGCGAAGCGCTGGACGGCGCCGAGCACCATGTTCGCGCCGACGGCGAGGCTCTGCACCAGGCCGTCCCGCTGACGATCCTCGGGCACAAGCATGAGCCCAGCCTCGATCCGCTCCGCGATGCTCCTGCCGTGCAGGTCCTTCCCCTCGAGCCGGATCGTGCCGGACTCCAGGGCGTTGCGGCCGGCGAGCGCCTCGAGCAGCTCGGTGCGGCCCGCTCCCATCAGTCCGAAGATGCCCACGACCTCGTTCTCGCGGACGTCGAGGTCGACGTCCCGGACGGCGGCCCGACCCGTCGTCGCCGGATCGGCGACGACCAGTCCGCGGGCCTCCAGGAGCGGCGCTCCCGGGACTCTCTGCCGCTCGGCGTAGAGCTCGGACTCCTCGCGGCCGACCATCGTCGTGACGATCCAGCGCATGTCCACGTCGGCCATGTCCTCGCGGGCGACGATCAGGCCGTCCCGCAGCACCACGGCACGGTCGGCGATCTCGAGGCACTCCTCGAGGTGGTGGGAGATGAACACGATGGCGACGCCGCGGGAGCGGAGATCGCGCATGACGGTGAACAGCACCTTCGCCTCGGCCTCGGAGAGCGCCGAGGTGGGCTCGTCCATGATCAGGACCTTCGCGTCCTCGCTGAGCGCCCGTGCGATCTCGACCATCTGCTGCTGCCCGAGCCGCAGGTCGCCGGCGAGGGTGTCGGGATCGATCGGCTCCTGGAGGCGCTCGAGGAACTCGACGGCGGAGCGGCGCTGTGCGGCATCGTCGACGAACCCCCACCGCAGCTGCTCGCGGTTGAGGAACATGTTGTCCACGACGGACAGGTTCGGGCAGAGGTTCAGCTCCTGATGGATGATCGCGACGCCGTGGGAGGCGGCCTCCGTCGGATCGGCGAAGGACACCTCCTCGCCGTTCAGCGTGATCGTCCCCGTGGTCGGCTGCTCCACCCCGGCGAGGATCTTCATGAGCGTCGACTTGCCGGCGCCGTTCTCGCCGAGGAGGGCGACGACCTGCCCGCCCTCGAGCGCGAAGTCGACGCCGCGCAGGGCGTGGGTCGCCCCGTACGCCTTGGTCACGCCGTGCACGGCGAAGCTCAGGGGCGTCGCGGGGTCTGCCGGGGCGAGCTCGGAGGACGCGAGATCGGTCGGGCTCATCCCTGCTCCTCGATCCGGACGGGCAGGATCTGCAGGTGGGTGACGTCCCCGCCGGTGCTGGACGCCCAGGTGATGGCGCCGACGACGGTGACCTGCTTGCCGAGGAGCTCGTCGGCCTCCGCGCCGTCGAAGGCGTCCTCCGCCGCGAGCGAGTTCAGCTCGAAGGCCACGGCCTGATAGGCGATCTGGTTCTCGAAGTCCCCGTACTGCACCTCGAGCCCGACATCGCGCAGCGCGGTCGAGGAGCCGTAGGGAGGTACGGCCACGCCCACGGTGATCCCCTCGGGCAGCCCGTCGACCTCGAGGGCGACCTCGCCGAACTCCCCCTCGGCGACCGTCCCGGTGGCGGTGACGGCGTAGCTGTAGGGCTTGCCGTCCACCTCGTGCGTTCCGAGCTCCTCGCCGGCGGCCTCGGGGTCCTCCTGCGCGGCGGCGACGACGTCGACGAGCGGGACGGGGTCCTCGGTGACGGCCGGCAGCACGGTCGACTCGTAGCCGTCCCGGGCGAGGGCGACGGCCTCGTCGGTGGAGGACCCGGCCTGCTCGCTGGAGAAGCCCTCGGGGCCGACGAAGGTGGTCTGCTGCACCATCGCTCCGCACAGGAGCACGATGAGCACGGGCGTGATCACGACCGGGCGTCTCCACCACGGGGTCGCCTTCGGTGTTCTGGACATCGATGTCTCCTCGTCATCCGCTGCCGGCTCTGGCAGGGGCGTTCCGTGCTCCCGGCGCGCGACCGGCCGCACAGCGTCGGCGTCGGTCGGGAACCGGGGTCGTGGGCCGAGGCGCGGCCCGTAGCTGCGGTGACCTTACGCAGCAACCGGTTGACCTGTCAACGCTCTTCTCCTCCCCCTTCAACCGGTTGACCGGTTGGCGTCGTCGCCCCTACAGTGACCGGACCACACGCACCGACACCAACGACGGAGTCCCCCGGACAATGAAGATCGGCATCGGCACCTACTCCCTGTTCTGGGAGTTCGAGGCCCGCAACCCCGCCCCGCTCGACATCCCCGCGATGGTCGACCGCGCCGCGCGCCTGGGCTGCGAGGTCTTCCAGATCTGCGACGACCCGCGCGTCGAGCAGCTCGACACAGCCGGCCTGCACGACCTGCGTGAGCGGGCCGAGCTGCTCGGCGTCGAGCTCGAGCTGGGCACCCGCACCATCGGGCGCGAGCACCTGGGCCGGTACCTCGACATCGCCGAGGCGCTCGGTGCCCGCACCCTGCGCTCGATGATCCAGTCCCAGGAGGTCGCCTCCGGCTCCGAGGAGGCGGTCTCCGAGCTGCGCGCCTCGCTCCCCCGCCTCGAGGCGGCAGGCGTCTCCCTCGCGCTGGAGACCTACGAGCAGGTCACCACCTCCACCCTGCTCGGCATCGTCGAGGAGCTCGACTCCCCGCACGTGGGGATCTGCCTGGACCCGGCCAACTGCGTCTCCGCGCTCGAGCACCCGAAGGACGTGGTCGAGGCCTGCGCCCCGCGCACCGTGAACCTGCATGTGAAGGACTTCGCCTTCGCACGCCAGGAGGGCTGGGTGGGCTTCACCTACTCCGGCGCCCCGCTCGGCGAGGGCCTGCTCGACCTCGACCACGAGCTGCGCCACGTCTACTCCGGCGATCGCGCCGCGTCGGCCGTCGGCCGCGCCCCGTCCGCGATCGTCGAGCACTGGCTGCCCTGGCAGGGCGATCTCGAGACCACGCTCGAGACCGAGCGTGCCTGGACCGACCGCACCCTCGCGGCGCTGCGCGACTGGCGCGAGACGCACCGCCTCTCCGCCGCCTGACCCGTCGGCCGACGACGACACCGTCGGCCCGCCTCGACCAGCACCGGCCCCACCGGTCCCCACCCCGCGACCTCGTGTCGCGCCGCCCCGCGGCCCCGCCGCACCCCCCCCGCGACACCCGTCGCCCCACCAGAAGGAGTCACCGATGACCAGCAGCAAGGAACTGAACCCCCTGTACGGCAAGACCGTGGAGCTCGACCCGTCGATCACCGTCGCCGTCGTCGGCGCGGCCGGGAAGATGGGCACCCGCGTCTCCAACAACCTCAACCTCACCGACGCCCCGATCCTCTACGTCGAGGCCTCCGAAGCGGGGCAGCAGCGGCTGAAGGAGCTCGGCCGCGAGGTCAGCACCCTCGAGGACGCCGCCGAGGCGGCCGACGTCGTGATCCTCGCGGTCCCCGACGTGATCCTCGGGAAGATCTCCGAGCAGGTCGTGCCGCTGATGAAGGACGGCGCGGTGCTGCTGACCCTGGACCCGGCCGCCGCCTACGCGGGCCTGCTCGCCGAGCGCGAGGGCGTCCACCAGGCCTGCGCGCACCCCGCCCACCCGTCGGTCTTCCTCGAGCGCACCACGCCCGAGGAGTGGGCCGACACCTTCGGCGGCATCGCCGCGCCGCAGGAGGTCGTCGCCGCCTACGAGGGCGGGGACGAGCAGGTCCGCGAGCGCACCGCCGAGGTGATCCGCGCGATCTACGCCCCCGTCATCGACGTGCACTGGGTGACGATCAAGCAGCTCGCCCAGCTCGAGCCCACCCTGGTGGAGACCACCGGCTGCATGATCGGCCAGTTCCTCAAGGACTCGATGGACCACGCGATCAACGAGGTCGGCATCCCCGAGAAGGCCGTGAAGGCTCTGTTCTACGGCCACATCTTCATCTCGCTCACCAACGCGCTGCGCGGCTCGAACCCCTTCTCCGAGGCGTGCCTGCGCGCGATGGACTACGGCCGCGAGTCCATCATCAAGCCGGACTGGACGAAGGTCTGGGACGACGAGGAGCTCGACAAGGTCCTCGCCCAGATGCTCAATCTCGACAAGATCGAGCGCTGACCAGCACATCCTCACGCCGGGGCGGTCGCTGACGACCGCCCCGGCCCGTTCCGAGAGGTTCCGATGGACCCCCTTCTCCTCGTCGGCATCGCCGCCGGCGCGATCGCGATCCTGCTGTTCACGGTCATCAAGCTCAAGTGGCCCGCCTTCGTCGCCCTGCTCGTCGTCGCGGTGCTGACGGCGCTCGCCGGCGGCATCCCCGTCCAGGACGTCGTCCCCCTGTTGATCGAGGGCATGGGCGGCACGCTCGGCAGCGTCGCCCTGCTCGTCGGGCTCGGCGCGATGCTCGGCGGGATCATCGAGCGCACCGGCGGCGCCGAGGTCATCGCCCACGCGGCCGCCGAGGCGCTGGGTGAGAAGCGCCTCGCGCAGGCGCTGCTGATCGCCTCGGGCCTCGTGGCGATCCCGATCTTCTTCGACGTCGCCTTCATCATCCTGGTCCCGATCATCTTCGCCTTCGCGAAGGCGGCCGGACATCGCGGACCGGTCGCGATCGGCATGCCGGTCGCCGTGTTCATGGTGTTCATCCACAACACCGTGCCGCCGCACCCCGGCATCGTCGGCTCCACCACCCTGCTGGGCGAGGACCTGATGGGCCTGGTGACCCTCTCCGGCATCGTGCTCGCGATCCCGATGTGCCTGCTCGTCCATCTCGTCGGCAAGCGTGTGACCTCGAGGGTCTTCGCGCTCTCCCCGGAGATCGAGGAGAAGTACGCCGGCACCGGCGCGGCCGAGCTCGGCAGCGCGGGGCACGGTCGCCGCGCCGCCGTCGGTGGGAACGACGGCGCAGCGGTCGACGGCGCCTCCGGCTCCTCGCACGTAGCCGCTGCCTCGCCCCTCGCCCTCGCCCCCGCGGACGCCCGCACGGGCAACGACTTCACCGGCGGCGGCTCGACCGCCGTGTCGCCGGCCGACGGGGAGCTCGCCGGGCGTCGCCCGTCGGCCGGCCTGGTGATCGGGCTGATCCTGCTGCCGATCCTGCTGATCGCGCTCGGGACCGTCGGCGGGCTCCTGCTGACCGAGGGCTCGACCGCCGCGCACGTGGTCTCCTTCCTCGGTGCCCCCGCCTTCGCTCTGCTGGTCGCGACGCTCGCGGCGATGTATCTGCTGGGGATGATGCACGGCTGGGGCAGAGCCCAGATCAGCGAGGTCATGGACGGCGCGCTCGGCCCGGCCGCGATCGTCATCCTGGTCACCGGCGCCGGCGGCGTCTTCGCGAAGGTGCTGACGGAGACCGGCGTGGGCGATGCGGTCTCCGGCCTGCTCCTGGACGCGGGCGTGCCGATCCTGCTGCTCGCCTTCCTCGTCGCGCTCGCCTTCAAGGTCGCCCAGGGCTCCGGCACCGTCGCGACCCTCTCGGCCGCGGGCATCGTCCAGGGCACGGTGATGGCCGGGGACTACTCCTCGATGCAGGTCGTGCTGATCATCCTCGCGATCGGGCTGGGATCGGTCTCGCTCTCCCACATCAACGACTCGGGCTTCTGGATCGCCACGAAGTTCCTGGGCCTCTCGGTGGCCGACGGGCTGCGCACCTGGACGGTGCTCACCTCGGCCCTGGGCTTCACGAGCATGCTCCTGCTGTCGCTGGTGTGGATGGTGGTCTGACCATTTCCCAGTGGCTCTCCGCCCGGAGGGCCCACGCCGCATGATCAGGGGTCGGGCAGGGCGCTCCGCTCCAGGGGAGGCTCCGCCCGACGGGACTCTCCTGCCGCTCGGCACCCCTGCCCTACCCTGTACATTTCCTATAGGATCAATATGCTGCGGCGCGGTGCGCCCGGCTCCCCACGACCCCGCGCCGTCGACCTCGCACGGCAGCTTCCGGAGGAATCCACGATGACGTACCTCTTCAACGATCCGGCCGCCTTCGCCGCCGACGCGGTCCAGGGCCTGGCCCTGTCCCATCCCGATCACGTGGCCGTGGTCCACGGCGGCGTGGTCCGCGCGACCGAGACACCCGCCGGCCAGCCTGCCCTCGTGATCGGCGGCGGCTCCGGCCACTACCCCGCCTTCGCGGGCTGGGTCGGCCCGGGCATGGGCCACGGCGCCCCCTGCGGCAACGTGTTCGCCTCCCCGTCGGCCTCGCAGGTGTACTCCGTCGCGCGCAACGCCGAGAACGGCGGCGGAGTGATCCTCGGCTTCGGCAACTACGCCGGCGACGTGCTCCACTTCGGCGCCGCGGCCGAGAAGCTGGGCGCCGAGGGCATCGACGTGCGGATCATCAAGGTCAGCGACGACATCGTCTCCAACACCCCCGAGAACCACCGCGACCGCCGCGGGATCGCGGGCGACCTGCCCGTCTTCAAGATCGCCGGTGCCGCGATCGAGGCCGGCGCGGACCTCGACGAGGCCGAGCGCCTCGCGTGGAAGGCCAACGACGCGACCCGCTCCTTCGGCGTCGCCTTCGACGGCCCCACCCTCCCCGGCGCCGCCGGCGCCCTCTTCCACGTGCCCGACGGCCAGATGGGCGTCGGCCTGGGCATCCACGGCGAGCCGGGCGTGCGCGACGAGCCGATCGGCACCGCTGACGAGATCGCGACGATGCTGGTCGAGGGCGTCCTCGCCGAACAGCCCGAGCGCACGGAGGGCGGCTACCAGGGCCGCGCCGCGGTGCTGGTCAACGGCCTCGGCACCGTGAAGTACGAGGAGCTGTTCGTCGTCTACGCGAAGGTCGCCGCGCTGCTCGAGGACGCGGGCATCACCCCCGTCCGCCCCGAGGTGGGCGAGCTCGTGACCAGCCTCGACATGGCCGGCCTGTCGCTGACCCTGGTGTTCCTCGACGAGGAGCTCGAGCAGCACTGGCTCGCGCCCGTCGACACCCCCGCCTTCCACCGCGGCGCGATGACCGGCGCGGCGGAGCGCCCGCGCCGCACCTCCTTCTGGGAGGCCGGGGCCGACGAGACCCCTGCGGCGAGCAGCGAGTCCCGCGAGGTCGCCGAGAAGGTCGCCGGCGTGCTGGACCTGTTCGCGGGCGTGTGCGCGCGCGAGGAGGCGGAGCTGGGCCGCATCGACGCGATCGCGGGCGACGGCGACCACGGCCAGGGCATGGCCTACGGCTCCAAGGGCGCCGCGGCCGCCGCACGCCAGGCGCTCGAGGACGGCGCAGGGGCTCGCACCCTGCTGGTCCGCGCCGGTGAGGCCTGGTCCGAGTCCGCCGGCGGCACCTCCGGCGCGCTCTGGGGCGCGGCCCTCATCGCGGCCGGCGCCGTCTACGACGACCAGGCCGGTTCGGAGGCGCGCACCGTCGTGGACGCGGTCGACGCCGGGATCGACGCGATCCAGCGCCTCGGCGGCGCCCAGGTGGGCGACAAGACCATGGTCGACGCCGCCGCGCCCTTCCGCGAGGAGCTCGCGAAGGCCTTCACCGGCGAGAACGCGGCCGAGGCGATCCTGCAGGCCGCGGACGTGGCCCGCGAGGCGGCCGACGCGACCGCCGAGATCACTGCGACCCTGGGCCGTGCCCGCGTGCTCGGCGAGAAGTCGGTCGGCACCCCGGATCCCGGCGCCATCTCCTTCTCGATCCTCATGCGCGAGCTCGGCCAGCACCTGTCCTGATCTTCCTGGCCGGGAGGGTGATCAGCTCCCCTCCCGGCCGGGCCCCTCAAGGACGGGCGAGCCCCCTCATCCGCCGCAGCATCGCCACGGGACTCCCCCCGGCAGCAGGTTTACGCCGCTGCTCCGTCCCGGGCATGCTGGCCGAGGGGCTCCGCCACCAGGACCGTGGGGTCCCGCCGCCTCGGGCTCCCGATCCGCACCTGCCACCTGCACTTCCATCATTCGTCACCGAAGGAGAACATCATGGCTCTGACCATCGTCACCGGTTCCGACAACGCCGGCTACGGCCACAAGTCCGCGCTCAAGGAGCTGCTCGAGCAGGACCCCCGCGTCGAGAAGGT
>Ga0079224_100009294_pt1 | contig 13391 bp, 14 predicted proteins | sample Stecom2015_FD_80414 | JGI IMG/M metagenome (GOLD analysis project Ga0079224, IMG submission 80414) | Agricultural soil microbial communities from Utah to study Nitrogen management - Steer compost 2015 | ecosystem: Environmental > Terrestrial > Soil > Agricultural land | place: USA: Utah... | reverse complement strand
CGGATATTATTATTACCTACCATGCTCGTGATTTGGTGGAAAAAGGTTGGTTGGTGTAAATAAAATAAGTAATGATTGATTCTATTAAAAAGATGTTTTCCTCGAGTGAATCGGGCGGTTTTCATGACGGTTCGAAACCTGATATTTCAAGAGAGAAGTCAGCACAGCTTTACGAAAAAGCTAAACAATATTTTCCGGGAGGGGTAAACTCGCCTGTGCGTGCCTTTAAGTCGGTTCACGGAGTTCCTTTGTTTATAGAAAAAGGAGATGGTTGCCATATTTGGGATGCGGACGGCAATGAATTTATTGATTTCTGCTGTTCTTGGGGACCACTGATTTTGGGTCATAACAATGAAAAAGTAAGGGAGAGCGTAACGGCTGCTTTGCTGAACGGATTGAGCTTCGGAGCTCCAACGGTTTTGGAAAATGAGTTGGCGGAATTGATTTTGCAGAACAATCGCTATCTCGAGAAGATCAGGTTCGTTAGTTCAGGAACCGAGGCTGTTATGTCAGCCATCCGCTTAGCTCGTGGCTATACGGGAAGAGATAAGATTATTAAGTTTGAAGGCTGTTATCATGGGCACTCTGACTCCTTATTGGTCAAGGCCGGTTCAGGTTTGGTCACGTTTGGGGAAACCTCTTCAGCTGGTGTACCTAAAAGCTTTGCTGACGAAACCATTGTTATTCCACTGAATGATAAAAAAGCAGTTCAAGAGGCTTTTGAGCAATTCAAAGATCAGATAGCAGCGGTAATCATTGAGGGTATACCTGCGAATAATGGTCTGCTGATTCAGGAGAAGGAGTATGTTGAGTATCTTCGCGCGATTACTACGGAAAATAAGGCTTTGCTGATCTTCGATGAAGTTATTACCGGATTCCGCTTGGGTTTTGAGGGTGCAGCCGCATATTATGATATCCAACCGGATATTGTAACTTACGGGAAAATTATTGGGGGCGGTATGCCTGTTGGCGCTTACGGAGCTTCTACTGAGATTATGAGCTATATTTCTCCCGACGGTGGTGTTTATCAGGCGGGGACCTTGTCTGGAAATCCGATTGCCATGGCGGCGGGTATTGCTCAGTTGAGCGTTTTGAGAAATAGTGTTTATAAATCAATAAACAATAAAACAAGGGAGTTCGTTGAAGCTCTCCGGCGTTTTGTGCTTGCTAAAAATTATAAGGTAAAGATATTTTCTGTTGGGTCTATCTTTTGGATTGCCTTTACGGATCAGGAAGCAATTCGGGCTGCGTCAGACATCGATCCAGCTAGCATGGAGAAATATAAAGTAATGCATCGTGAGCTGTTGAATCGGGGTGTGTACTTTGGCCCATCTGGTTGTGAGGTAGGCTTTGTTTCTCACGCGCATACGAAAACAGATCTTGAAAAAACCAAGCGGGCTATCTTTGAAAGTTTAGAAGTCGTTTTTAGATAACATTCGGTTAATATGCAGATCAAACAATAAAGGCTAGAAATCAGTTCTAGCCTTTGCTGTTGAAAGATAATTTTTGTGGGACCCGATTAGAACGATTAGAAGCCTAAGCGGTCTTCAATGCTTTCTGGCTCTTCTTCCCCTTGATAATACTGATTATGATACTGGCTACAGTCTAATTCAACCTGTAATCCATTTTTTGGTAGTTCAAAATCGCCTTGCGTATATTGTAGTTCCTTGTCTGCATATACTTTCTGTAAATAAAGCGCGTACACAGGTAAGGCTGCATTGGCACCTTGACCGATGGCTGTAGAGCTGAAGCTGATAGCCCGGTTTTCAGCACCGGTCCATACCCCAGTTACTAAATCGGGTGTAATACCGATATACCAAGCGTCAGAATTATTATTGGTGGTACCTGTTTTTCCGCCTTGTGGGTTCGTGAAGTTGAACATCCAACGAATACGGTGACCACTTCCTTGATCTACAACACTTCTCAGCATATCCACCATGACATAGGCGGTTTGCTCATTAAGAACGACCGAAATCTTTGGGTTATGTTCGTAAATGACAGCACCATTTCGGTCTTCCACCCTCAGGATATACGTTGGTTCGGTCCACACTCCATGATTGACGAACGTAGAATAAGCACCAACCATATCATAGAGTGATGCGTCAAATGAACCTAAACTAATGGAAGGCACAGGTTTTAAGTCTGGGCTTGTAATGCCCATGTTTCTTATCAGGTTGGCGACAGGAACGGGACCCACCTGTTGCATAATATCTACCGTGGCAAAGTTTTGTGAGTGTGCCAAGGCTTTGCGAAGGTTTATTGGTCCTCCGATTGTTTCACCACGTGGTGTCCAGTTGCCAATCGTAATCGGCTGATTAGGTACATTATAACATGGAGAATAACCGTTGTCAATGGCTACGGCATAGGTAAACGGCTTTGCTGTTGATCCGACTTGGCGGGTGCCTACTTTTACCTGATCGTATTTAAAATGTTCGAAATCGATCCCACCCACCCAAGCTTTTACATGACCTGTTTGTGGCTCCATCGACATAACTGAGTTACGGAGAATCAACTTATGATAACGAATGGAATCCATAGGTGTCATCAGGGTATCAATTTCTCCCTTCCAGCTGAAGATACTCATTTCAGTAGGCGTATTAAAGCTTTCTGTAATCTCATCTTCCGATGCATCGTTCTGCTTCAACCACCAGTATCTTCCGGATTGCTTAACTCCCTGGTCAAGCAAGACCTGATATTTAGCAAACGGATCCCGGTTACGGTATTCCCGGTTAAATTGTTCTTGAAGTTTCTGTAACCATTCTTTTTGCGCCTCCTCTGCGTAGCGTTGCATACGCGAATCGATTGTCGTATAAATTTTCAAACCATCCCTGTCCAGATCGTAGGGCGTGCCGTCTGCTTTGGTTCTTGAGGTTTCTTCGAATATTTTTTTAAGTTCCTCTTTCAAGGTAGCCCGGAAATAAGGTGCTAGTCCGTCGCCATAGGTGACCGGATTGAAGGCTAAAACCAAAGGTTTTGCTTTAAGCTCGTCCGCTTCTTGCCGCGAGACAAAGCCAGCTTTACGCATATTTTCAAGCACGGTATTCCGGCGTGCGAAGGAGTTCTTTGGATTTTTTATCGGTGAGTAAAGGGTTGTTCCTTTGAGCATACCCACCAAGACTGCAGCCTGCTCTGCCGTTAGCTCTGCCGGGGTTGTGCTGAAATAGGTGCGGGCAGCAGATTTGATGCCGTAGGTATTGTAAGCACCAAAATCCACTGTATTAAAATACATGGTGATAATCTCTTCTTTGGTATAGTTACGTTCTAAACGAACAGCGGTAATCCATTCCTGAAATTTCTGTATAATTCGTTTAAAGGTATTTCGAGAACGGCCTTCAGAGAAAAGATTAAGAGCCAATTGTTGTGTAATCGTACTTGCCCCCTGGCGTTTACCAACTAAATTGTAAAAAATAATGGTAAAAGTACGTTTGAAGTCGATGCCCGAATGTGTGTAGAATCGAATATCCTCTGTCGAAATCAGCGCATTGATTAGATTGGGGGACAGTTCTTCGTAGGTGACGTTCGACCGGTTTTGTGCGAAATAAGACCCCAATACCTGACCATCCGCTGAAATAACTTCACTGGCTAAGTTGTTTTTAGGGTTTTCGAGATCTTTAAATGAAGGAAGAGGTCCGAACAGACCCATTCTCACAGATAAGATAAAAAGGAAGCCTAGTGCGACAGCTCCTATTATTATTTTCCAAAAATTACGGGTATACCGTTTAACGTCTTCTTTGGATAATTGATTTTTTTTCGTTTTTCGCTGCATTGAAACTATGGGCGTTATTTATCAAATCCATTCATGGATACTTCGGTGGTAGCTAATTTCGTGCCTATTTTAATCGAAATTGCCATGCACTATTATTTATGCGTCAAAGATACGGTCTTTTATTTTTTTACAAAATAGGATATCGGTGCCTTATTGTAATGATCATGATTCACTGAGTATATTGAGCGTTAAATGGTTAAAGCATTTCCTTATATTTGCAGCGAATTCGGATATTCAAAGAAAACATCCATTGCAAAGAAGATTAAAGGTATTAGTTGGGGCATTAAAGCGACGATATCAGATTAAGTTGTTGCAGGACGCGAGTTTTAAAGAAAAACTTTCGATCAAAGCCCCCTTATGGATTCTCATAAGCTCCTTGATTGCTTTTATGATGATCGTTCTTTTTATTGTATTGCTTCTTGCCCGGCACAGTCCCCTAAAGGAATATTTTATGGTCGATTATAATGAGAATCGAAAGGATTTAGTAGATGCTTATAGTCGGATCGACTCCTTGAGCCGCCTGGTCGATGAGAATGATCTCTACTTGGAGAACATACAAGGTGTATTAAGTGGTGAAGTTGGCGAAACAATGGAGCAGGCTGTTGCTCGCGAAAAAATAGAAGCGGAGAAACCCGTGGCTGCCACCGAAAGAACTGAGCTGTCTGAAGATGAGCAAGTACTTCGAGATTTGCTGTTATCGGGAACCAGTACGCAAAACCGAGAGGATATTGTTGAAGAGAGGGGGATATCTTCTTATGCATTTTATAGTCCGGTAAAAGGAATAGTAAGTGCACATTATGATGAGGATACACAGCATTTTGCCACGGATATTGCAACCAAGTTGAATGAGCCTATCAAAACTGCGTTGGACGGGCATGTGGTTTTTGCATCGTTTACGCCGGCGACAGGCTATGTGATTATTGTTCAACATATAGACAACCTGATTTCGGTATATAAACATTGTGCTGTTCTGCTGAAGAAAACAGGCAGCTTTGTGAGGGGAGGAGAAGTAATAGCCATGGTAGGTAATACAGGCGAATTGTCAACCGGACCTCATTTGCATTTTGAATTGTGGCATTACGGGAATCCGGTCAATGCGGAAAACTACATCACGTTCTAAAAATCGATAGAAATGACTAAGAGGAATAAACGGTCGACCGACGAGGAAAGCAAAGGGAATCAGTTGAGCAGATATGCTTATTATTCCGGACTGGGGTTTCAAATGATCGCTATTATCGGGGTATTTACTTATATAGGTTATAAAATCGATGAGTGGCAAAGCAATGAAAAGCCAATTTTTACAGCCATTCTAAGTTTAGTTGGCGTTTGTTCGAGTCTCTATTCGGTGATCAAGTCAGTCAACAAGAAAAAACCTCAGTAGAAGATGAGTATTTCTAAATTTATACGATACTTTTTTCTTTTTTCGGTTTGTGTTTTTGCTATTCCTTATGGCGTGCAAAAGATCGTCGCCGCCGATGTGATTTCGGAATATTATGTTCCGCTGTTTCTTTTTCTTTTTGTACTGACTACAATTGTCTACGTAATGTCTTTTTTGGGTATTAAAAAGGGGGGGCAGACCTCGGTTTTAGCTTTGTTAGGAGGGCTGACTTTAAAGATGATATTTAGCCTGGCGATGGTTTTGGTGTTACTTTTAAAAAGTACTGATAATCAAAAGGTTTTAGCCGGTAACTTTTTTTATATATATTTCTTATTTACACTCTTTGAAGTTATCTGTTTGTTGCGTAACTTGCGCGACCAAAATAAAATGTAAAAAACACGGAATAGATGGAATTCAGCCCTATTTTTAATTTGAGGATTACAAGGTTTATTGCGTTTTTCGCACTTTTTTTCGCTTTTTTCACTGCAAATGCCCAAAATGATACTCAATCTCAAGGGGTGGTTCACGAAGAGATCACTGACGACGGAGAAGAAGTAGATATCAATAATTTCATTCTACATCACATAGCGGATGCTCATGAGTTTCATTTCTTCGGTGAAGGTGAAAACTGGAAAGGCTTACATCTTCCAATTATCTTGTGGACGGATAATGGCTTGACCATATTTTCTTCCAAAAGATTTCAATTAGACAATGAGGGGAAGGTTGTCGTGGAAAGCAATGGCCGGAGCTTTACCCGTTACCATAATAAAATTTATTATGCTTCTGATGTAGAATCACATGGTTCTTATCTGGAAATGAAGACAGCTGCTGACGGTCATCATCATGTATTGAACTCAAAACCATGGGATTTCTCGATTACCAAAAATGTGTTTACCATATTTTTCTCGATTATTGTTTTGTGTATCCTTTTTATAGGCGTTGCGAATTCATACAAAAAACGTGAAGGAAAAGCTCCAAAAGGTTTTCAATCGTTGGTAGAGCCTATTATTATTTTTGTGCGTGACGATATCGCTCGTCCGAACTTGGGATATAAGTATGAGCGTTTTATGCCCTATCTATTAACTGTATTCTTTTTTATATGGTTTAATAATATGTTAGGTTTGGTTCCGTTCTTTCCGGGCAGTGCAAACGTGACGGGGAATATCGCAGTAACCATGGTGTTAGCAGCGATTACTTTTATTATTACAACGGTGAATGGTAATAAGTATTACTGGGCACATATCTTTAAGCCCAATGTACCTTGGTGGCTGTATCCGTTGATGATTCCGGTTGAAATCATCGGTATCTTTACGAAGCCAATTGCATTGATGATTCGTTTATTTGCAAACATAACGGCGGGTCACATTCTGGTATTGGCGTTAATATCACTAATTTTTGTTTTTAAATCGGTAGCAGTAGCGCCGGCATCTTTGCTCTTTGTTTTGTTCATCTCGCTGATTGAGTTACTCGTAGCTTTTATCCAGGCGTTTATCTTTACGATATTATCGGCTCTGTTTATCGGGATGGCAATTGAGGAACATCATTAATAGAACATTATTGTTAAACTAAATATATAAATTAAATTAAAATGACTGGAACGTTAGCTGCAATTGGAGCCGGGTTAGCCGCAATCGGCGCCGGAATTGGTATCGGAAGAATTGGTGGTTCTGCAATGGAAAGTATTGCTCGCCAACCCGAAGCTGCTTCAAAGATTCAAACTGCAATGCTTATTGCTGCTGCCCTTATCGAGGCGGTTGCTCTATTCGCAGTGGTTGTTGCCTTCTTAGGTAACTAAAAACAAAGGAGAATGATTGGTGGGATTGCCGCCAATCAATTCTTTTTTTTAGTAATAATGATAGTTAATAAATACGATATACAATGGATTTAGTTACCCCAGCGGTTGGTTTAATATTTTGGCAGACTTTAGGTTTCCTTGTTTTGTTGTTTCTTTTGACAAAATTTGCTTGGAAGCCGGTTATGAAGTCAATTAGCGATCGCGAACGTTCAATTGAAGAAGCTCTGGATTCAGCTGAAAAGGCGAAAGAAGAGATGGCTCGTTTAACGAATGAGAATGAGCAATTGTTGATCCAGGCGCGCGCCGAACGTGACCAGATTTTAAAAGAGGCGAAAGAATTGAAGGATCAGATTGTTTCAGATGCTAAAACCTCTGCAGAGGAAGAAGGAGCCAAAATGATAGAAAAAGCCCGTTTGGAAATACAGCATCAAAAAACGCTAGCGTTAGCAGAAGTTAAGAATGAAGTCTCTGGCTTGGCTCTGGATATTGCACGTAAGGTTTTGAAAAGCAATTTTGAAGATCAGGGTAATCAGCAGAAATTGGTTGACGAATTATTGAAAGACATTAAGTTAAACTAAGAATCCATGTCAGAGTTTAAAGTAGCTTCGCGATACGCAAAATCTTTGATTGATCTGGCTAAAGAGCAAAATGCTTTGGAGGCTGTTCATGGAGATATGCTGCAAGTAATCGATGTGATTAAGTCGAATTCCAATTTGCGTGCCGTGTTGAAGAATCCAATCATAAAATTGGATAAAAAAGCGAATATCTTAAAGGCGATATTTGGAGATAGAGCTCATGCTTCAGTAGTTGCTTTTTTTGATTTATTGGTGAAAAAGGGAAGAGCGGGTGTGATTTACGCCACAGCTAAAGAATTTATTTCGGAATATAACAGGGAGAAAGGGATAGTAGAAGCCACTGTGGTTTCCGCTGCACCTCTCTCAAAAGAACATCAGGATGAAATGACCGCTTTAATCAAGAAGGATTATGGCAATGAAGTAATCCTTACGAACGAAGTGAACCCAGATTTGATTGGAGGGTTTATCTTACGTGTCGGTGATAAGCAGGTTGACACAAGCATTGCTAGTCAGTTGAATAAATTAGAACAGCATTTATCAGAATAAATAACATATATCAATAAATAATTATGGTAGAGGTAAGACCAGATGAAGTATCAGCAATTCTCAGAGAGCAATTGTCAAACTTTAAATCAGAAGCCGAACTTGAAGAAGTAGGTACCGTATTGCAAATCGGTGACGGTATTGCTCGTATCTACGGTTTAACTAAAGTTCAATCTGGAGAATTAGTTGAATTTGAAAATGGCCTGAAAGGTATCGTTTTAAACTTAGAAGAAGACAACGTAGGGGTGGTGTTGCTTGGTTCTTCTGATGAGATTAAAGAAGGTGATACGATCAAACGAACCAATAAAATTGCTTCAATCCAAGTAGGTGAAGGCATGCTCGGACGTGTTGTTAATACCTTAGGTGAGCCTATCGACGGGAAAGGCCCGATTACGGGTGAAACCTTTGATATGCCTATTGAGCGTAAGGCACCTGGAGTTATTTTTCGTGAGCCTGTAACCGAACCTCTACAAACGGGTATCAAGGCAATCGATGCAATGATTCCGGTTGGTCGTGGACAACGTGAATTGGTTATTGGTGATCGCCAAACTGGTAAAACAGCAGTTTGTATTGACACGATCATTAATCAAAAGGAATTTTACGAGGCTGGAGAGCCTGTTTTTTGTATATATGTAGCGATCGGTCAGAAGAATTCAACAGTCGCGAACATTGTTCGTACATTGGAAGAAAACGGTGCATTGCCTTATACTATCGTAGTTGCTGCCTCAGCTTCGGATCCTGCGCCAATGCAGTTTTATGCTCCTATGGCTGGTGCTGCGATCGGAGAGTATTTCCGTGATTCAGGACGTCCTGCACTGATTGTATATGATGATTTATCGAAGCAAGCGGTCGCTTATCGTGAAGTATCTTTATTGCTTCGTCGCCCACCAGGTCGTGAAGCCTATCCTGGGGATGTGTTCTATTTGCACAGCCGTTTGTTGGAACGCGCCGCGAAGATCACATCAGATGATAAGATTGCGAAAACGATGAATGACTTGCCAGAGTCAATGAAAGATAAGGTAAAAGGTGGTGGTTCCTTGACCGCTCTGCCAATTATCGAGACTCAGGCGGGTGACGTATCTGCTTATATTCCTACAAACGTAATTTCGATTACCGATGGACAGATTTTCCTTGAGTCTAATTTATTTAATGCGGGTGTTCGCCCAGCGATTAACGTGGGTATTTCAGTATCACGTGTAGGGGGTAACGCGCAGATTAAGTCGATGAAGAAGGTTGCAGGTACATTGAAGCTTGATCAAGCACAATACCGCGAGTTAGAGGCTTTCGCGAAATTTGGTTCTGACCTGGATGCTGCGACAAAGGCGGTGTTAGACAAAGGGGTAAGGAACGTGGAAATTTTGAAGCAACCTCAGTTCTCACCGGTTGCGGTTGAAAAGCAAGTTGCGATCGTTTATGCAGGTGTAAAAGGATTATTTAGAAATGTACCTGTAGAGAAAGTTAAAGAGTTTGAGAAGGAATACTTGCAACAGTTAGAGTTGCGCCATCCAGAAGTTCTTCGGGAGTTGAAGAGTGGTAAGTTTAACGACGATTTGACCGGCGTATTAGAGAAAGTTGCGAAGGAACTTGTTTCCAAATATTAATACAGATTTTCATCGATACTAAGAAATGGCGAATTTAAAAGAAGTAAGAAATAGAATCTCATCGGTAACCTCTACCCAGCAGATTACGAATGCCATGAAGATGGTTTCGGCCGCAAAGCTAAAGAGAGCTACCAATGCGATTGTTGACTTACGGCCTTATGCCACTAAACTAAAAGAAATTTTATCAAACCTTTCAGCAAGTATTGAAGGGAATGCTTCTCCTTATTTAGATAATCGGAATCCGGAGAAAGTGTTATTGATTGTGATTACTTCGAATAGGGGCTTGGCAGGTGCATTTAACTCCTCCATAATCAAGGCAACCAACCTGCTGATTTCTCAAAAGTATAGTGAACAGCATAAAAAAGGGAATGTTAGCATTCTGGCGATAGGGAAACGTGGACATGATCATTTCGCAAAAGCTAATTATTCGATGGTGGGGAATCATACCGAATTGTTCTCTCAATTAAACTTTGAAAACACATCAGCCATTACAGAATTAGTGATGAAGGGTTTTGTTGAAGGTGACTATGACCGTGTTGAAATTGTATATAATCAATTTAAAAATGCAGCTGTGCAGATTTTGAACACGGAACAACTTCTGCCTTTAGAGCCAGCTGTGAAAGAAGATAGTGAAGTTCAGACAGAGGTTGATTATATATTCGAGCCCTCAAAAGAGGAAATAACAAAAGACTTGATCCCTAAGTCGATTAAAATCCAACTGTACAAGGCTGTTTTAGATTCACATGCATCTGAACATGGCGCACGGATGACGGCGATGGATAAAGCTACGGAAAATGCCGGTGAATTGTTGAAAGCACTTAAATTGTCATATAACCAGGCGAGACAGGCTGCTATTACAACGGAGTTAACTGAAATTGTCAGTGGCGCTGCAGCGCTTTCGCAAGGGTAGCTTATTTAATATTATTGTTAGGAATAAGATTTCTAATCATTTAAATATTTTGTATTTTTGTCGCAAATCAAATGCTATGACTACGAAAATTGAACCAAGACCTCATGTAAAAACAGATAATAATGCCAATCAAACACATTATTATGTAACTCTAGTTATCGCTATTGCTATTGGGATGGCTGGCGTATTCGTAAGGTTTATTCAGGATTCTTTTTTGTTTACTTCGATTGCAAATATCCTTTTGATTATTGCTTCCGTGATCGCAATTAGAACGGTTCTTCGTATCCTTAAATAAGAATATTACTAGTGTAGCGGGTTTTGTCCTGCTTAGTTAAAGATCCTTTTAGATTCTAATATGAGTCTAAAAGGATCTTTTGTTTTTAGTGTATTGATTAAACCTTTTGTTTTTCAATGTGTTTATATAAGTATGAAATATTTGATTATTACTATTATAAACATATTCCTTACGGCAGCTGTTATGGCGCAGACGATTCCCGTAACGCATATTTCGAAGGTAGAAGTCAAGAAAAAGAAACGAGAACGCATACCGGGTCCTGATTCGACTCAACATATTGTAATTGATACGCTCATTATGCATGATCGGGCCTCGCTGCAATTTTATGGTAAGAAAAAAGTCTCGCTGGAAGTTAAACATGCGATTATACCTAAAAGAGCCTATATATCAGCTACCGACGGTAAGAATAACGGTTCAGATATGGATATCACAATGCGATTTGATGAACTCGGTTCGCTACTTGTCCTTGCCGGAGGACGGGATGCGAACAATGGGAGTCGAACTTATCCGAACGGTGATGGAGGGACAGTAACATTTAATTATCTTAGTGACGGGATAAAACCGCAGTCGGCTGACGAAAAACAAGATGCATATCTCAGAATCGACACAAGAGCTGGTGGGTATTCTGTTAATGCGCGTAGTGATCTATATAATATTTACAGTCGCATTGGAGGCGGGTCACGACCACTCGGTCAATTGCCTCAAGGGCAAGTTTACTCAGGATCACCGGGTATAGATGGGGAAAGTGAGATGCATGAGCTCTCTAAATTTGATTTTTCTAAATAATAATCAAAGATTAAACGTGAATTTTTGGTAGATTTGACTTCAGAATAACATAAAATGCTAAGTTATTCGTTTTTAATTTATTGATATTGACTTAGATGGCATTATATTTTAGATTTTCCGCAAAAATTTTACTAATTTTTCTCTTTTTGGCTGGTTTTCATCGAGAGTCTCATGCTCAAGATTATTATGGATCAACTTATACTTATAAACCCGTAAGCTTAGGAATTACCTTTGCTCCGAATATGAGTTGGCATCGATACGGAACTGGGGTTGATATCGAAAAAAAATGGGAGATCGGATATGGGTATGGACTACTGGCTGACTTTGGTCTCTCAGAAAATTATTACTTAGCTACAGGATTTCTCATCAATAACCTTAAATCGACAGTAGATGTTGGGCCGGACCAATTGTCAACCACTTACCGAACGCAATATGTAGAGGTTCCATTCGGAATTAAATTAAAAAGTACTCAACGTTATTATCGAAGCTACTATGGTCAGTTCGGATTTACGGGCGGAGTGAGAATAGCAGGTGATAAGGAGATTGAAGATATGGGGCGGCAAGAGTTTGAAGCTAAGACGTTTCGGTTGGGTTTGGCAATTGGCGGAGGGATCGAATGGCAATTGGATCATAAACTGAGTATGGTAACCGGGTTAACATTTAATAATGGTTTTACAGAAATTTTAGATGACGGTTACGGGAAACCTAAAGATTCTTATCTGGCTTTTAACTTTGCTATTTTCTTTTAAAATATAGAACATATGAACTTTGCTATTTCACAACTAAATTTCAAGATAGCGGATTTCGTTGTCAACAACCGTAAAATCATTGAATCTATCCAAATGGCTCATGCCCAGGGTGTTGATCTCATTGTTTTTTCGGAATTAGCTGTTGGAGGAGCGCCAGCACTTGATTTACTCAAGTCGGATACCTTCGTTGACCAAGTTGACGAAGCTATCGGGGAGATAGCGAAAGCTTGTTCGTCTATTGATTGTATTATTGGGGCCCCCTATCGTGAAGAAGATTCAGGGCTCCTTTATAATGTAGCATTGTTTATCAATAAAGGCGAGGTAAGAAAGGTAATTTCCAAACATAGGCTTAATGACCAAGGCTTGGTCATAGAAACACCTTACTTCTCACAGGGCAACGGGGCGGATCTTATTAAAGTTAAAGAGAGTGTGATCCTATTGTCTCTTGAGGATACGCTAGACAATGAGCATGATCACGAAGTTGACTTAATAATATCGTTAAAAAATTACCCTTTTTCATATACTGAGTACGATCAGCGTAAACAGGAGCTAAAAAGCTTATCTGAACGTTTAGGAGTAGGTGTAGTGGAAGTAAATCAAATCGGTGCTCAAGGACAATTGATATTTGACGGACGGTCCTTGATTGTTCATTCTAAGGAAGAATACGCAGATGAACTCCATGCTTTTCAAGAAGACTTTAAACTCTTTAAACTGGAAGAAAAATCCATCAAGTCGTTGCAGCCAAAGCTAAAAGGAGATCACTATACCGAAACGGAATTAATATACGAGGCTTTGGTTTTAGGAATAAAGGATTATTTTCAAAAGAATGGTTTGCAAAAAGCGTTGATCGGACTGTCGGGGGGTATTGATTCTTCCATTGTTGCTGCATTGGCATGTCAGGCACTGGGTCCAGAAAACGTTAAAGGTATTCTGATGCCTTCTATGTACTCTACTGGGCACTCTGTGAAGGATGCGGAAGATCTTGCCAATAAT
>Ga0079224_100009293_pt1 | contig 13393 bp, 14 predicted proteins | sample Stecom2015_FD_80414 | JGI IMG/M metagenome (GOLD analysis project Ga0079224, IMG submission 80414) | Agricultural soil microbial communities from Utah to study Nitrogen management - Steer compost 2015 | ecosystem: Environmental > Terrestrial > Soil > Agricultural land | place: USA: Utah... | reverse complement strand
TGGTGGCCGAGGCCACCGTCGACGCCCTCAACCGGGCCGTCCAGGACGGCTTCCACTTCGTCCTGGAAGCCGCCCGCATCACCGGCATGGTGGGTTACGAGGTGGCCCTGGTGCTGCTGGCGTACCACGGCCCGCGGGGTGCCTTCCGGCCGCTGGCCGGCGCCGCGGTAGTGGACGGCGACCCGCTGGAGGCCGTGATCAGGGCCTGCCTCCAGGCCACCAACCGGCTGATGGAGCGGTACGTGCGGCGGAAGGCGGCGCCGCAGGCGCTGCCCGGCGACGGCACAGCCCTGGCCGAGGCCGCGGCGGCCTTCCCGCCCGGCGACGTGGAATCCGGCGAGGAATAGCGGCGGCGTGGCCGTACGGTTCCGCTACGCGCAGGTCCTGCGCGTCGTCGAGGAATCGCCCGGCACCCAGATCATCGAGGCCCGCATCGAGGACGACGGCGGCGAGCCGGTCCCGGTGCGGGCCTTTCATGATGCCTCGCTGCTGGGCCCCCTGGCTCCCGGCGACCGGGTGGCCCTGAACACCAGCGCCCGGCGCCTGGGCCTGGGCACCGGCGGCGTTGACTTCGTGGCGTGGGTGGCCGGGCGGTGTCCCCCTGACCCAGAACCCGGCGGGCACATCGTTAAGCTGCGCTACACCCCGCTGCAGCGGCCGGTGCCGGCGGTGGAGGAGGCGGGCCACCCCCTGCGGGAGGCCTACCTGGCCGCCGAGCAGGAGGGGCTGCGGGGCCGGCCGGTGGTGGTGCTGGAACTCCACAGCCAGCTTCCGGCGGCCTGTGCCGGGGCCGTGGCCGCCGGTGCCCGCCGGGCGGTGCTGGTGCAGAGCGAGGCCGGGGCGCTTCCGGTTGCCTTCAGCCGCCTGGTGCCGCGGCTCAAGGCCCTGGGATGGCTGGCGGGGGTGGTCAGCGCAGGGCACGCCTACGGCGGCGACCTGGAGGCCGTGTCCTACCCGTCGGCGCTGCTGGCGGCCGCCGCCGCCGGCGCCGACGTCATCCTGGCCGGGCCGGGCCCCGGCATCGCCGGTACCGGCACCCGCTACGGGCACAGCGCCGTGGAGCAGGCGTGGCTGCTGGACACCGCGGCGGCCCTGGACGGCCGGCCGGTGGCCTGCCTCCGGCTGTCGGGCGCGGACGCCAGGCCCCGGCACCGCCCGGTGAGCCACCACACGCTGACCGTCCTGGAACTGGCCCGGTCCGGCGCCTGGCTGCCCCTGCCGCTGCCCGGGAAGGGCTCCGGCCCTCAGGGAGCGGCCCTGCTGGCCGAGGCCCGGCGCCGGCTATTGTCGCTCCCTTCGGCGGCCCGCCACGGCCTGGTGGAGGTGGACGCGGGACCTGCCGCGGCGCTGCTGGAAGAGGCAGGCATCCCCCTCGAGTCCATGGGCCGCCGGGCTGCAGAGGACCCGATCCTGTTCCTGGCGGCCGCCGCCGCCGGCGTCCTGGCCGGGCGGCTGGCCCGCACCGCCGCCGCATAGCCGCCCGCCGCCGCTCATAAGCCTGTACAAATCCCCGGTGCGGGCATGGAGTGACGCCGGTGGGCGCAGCGTTGCGGCGGGCCGTGTCGGACCACCTGCGGCGGCACGCGGGCGTTTACGTTTTCCTGATCATCCTGTTCAGCATGGGCGTGGCCTTCGGCGCCCTGGCCGTCGGCGCCCTGGACGCCACCCAGCGCCTGGAACTGAGCCAGTACCTGGACTTCTTCCTGCAGACCCTGGAGGATCCCGGGGTGGACGCCCCGCCCGGGGCGGTGTTCCGCCAGGCCCTGGCCAGCAACTGGCGCACGGCCGGGTTCATCGTGCTGTTGGGGCTCACGGTGGTGGGGGTGCCCCTGGTGCCGGCCATCGTATTCCTGCGCGGCTTCATCGTGGGCTTCTCGGTGGGCTTCCTGCTGGCCAGCCGGGGGTGGCAGGGCATGGCCATCAGCCTGCTGGCGGTGCTTCCCCAGAACCTGGTCATCGTCCCGGCCATCGTGGGCTTGAGCGGCGCGGCCCTGGTGTTCGCCGGCGGCGTGGTGCGCCGCCCGGGCCCCCACGGCTCCTCCTTCGCGGTGCGTGTCGGCCGCTACCTGGCGGCGGCGGCGCTGGGCTTCGCAGCCCTGACCGCCGCCAGCCTGATCGAGGGCTACGTAGCGCCGCTGTTCCTGCGCCTGGTGGCCGGCATGCCGGCCGTGTGAAGCCGTCGCGGCGCTTGCCGGCGCGCCCGGCCCGCCCCGGCGCTTCTGAAGCCGGCCCGCGCTGCATAGACATTCCCCAGCGGGGCGTGCTGCCGCGAGGCCCCCGGGGGGAGAGGAATCCTCGGCATTATGTAGAATCCATGCAGTCACCTGCCGGCCTGTCCATTTCCCGCATGGGACTGGGCGGCCGGCGGCATACTCCCTGGGGTGCGGCAGGCCTGGGGAGCCACTGCGGGGGGGCAGTGGGGCCCATCGGCGGAGAGGGGAATGGGCCTTGCAGCAGGAACTGATCAACGAGTTCATCGATTACCTCGACGTGGAGCGAGGCCTGGCCGGCAACACCCTGGAGTCGTATGGGCGCGACCTGCGGCACTACTACGAGTTCCTGGGACGGGACCGCCGCAGCGCCGCCGACGTCAACCGGACCACCATCGTGGCCTACCTGCTCTACCTCCAGAAGCAGGGCAAGGCGGCGTCCACCATCGCCCGGCGGCTGGCGGCCCTCAAGGCCTTCTACCAGTACCTGCTGCGGGAACGCAAGATCGACCACGACCCCACGGAGAACCTGGAGTCCCCCAAGCAGAAGAAGCGGCTGCCCAAGGTGCTGACGGTCGAAGAGGTGGAGCGGCTGCTGAGCCAGCCCGACGGCCGGGGTCCCGCCGGGCTGCGGGACCGGGCCATGCTGGAACTGCTGTACGCCACGGGCATCCGCGTGTCGGAACTGGTGTCCTTGGACGTGGACAGCGTCGACCTGGAGGCCGCCGTGGTCCGGTGCATGGGCAAGGGGTCCAGGGAGCGGGTGATCCCGATGGGCTCGGTGGCGGTGCGGGCCCTGGGCGACTACCTGGAGCGGGGCCGCGGTGCCCTGGTTCGGGACCCTGAAGAGAAGGCCCTCTTCGTCAACCAGCACGGCCGGCGGCTGACCCGCCAGGGCTTCTGGAAGATCCTCAAGAAGTACGCGCGCCAGGCGGGCATCACCCGGGAGATCACGCCGCACACCCTGCGGCATTCCTTCGCCACCCACCTGCTGGAGAACGGCGCCGACCTTCGGGCGGTGCAGGAGATGCTGGGCCACGCCGATATCTCCACCACCCAGATCTACACCCACGTGACCCGCCACCGGCTCAAGGACGTCTACGCCCGCGCCCACCCGCGAGCGTGAAGACGGCGGGGGAGGGAGCGCATTGACCGGGACCCCTTCCCGCCGGGACCTGCTGCGGTCGCTGCCGGCGGTGCAGCGCCTGCTGGAGGATCCTGCGGGCCAGGAACTGGTGCGCCGGTACGGGCATGCCGCCGCCGCCGAGGCCCTGGCGTGGGCCCAGGACCAGGCGCGGCGCCGGATTCTGGACGGCGGGCCGGAAGCGGGCAGCCAGGCTCCGGCGGGCCCGGCGGCGCTGATCCGGGCGGCGGCCCGGCGGCTGGAGCGCATGTTCCGGCCCCACCTGCGGCCGGTCATCAACGCCACCGGCGTGGTCCTGCACACCAACCTGGGCCGGGCGCGCCTGCCCGAAGCGGCGGTGGCCGCCGTGTCCCGCATCGCGGCCCGGGCCAGCAACCTGGAGTTCGACCTGGAAAGCGGCGGCCGCGGGTCCCGGCAGCAGGCCCTGGAGCGGCTGCTGCCCCGGCTCACCGGCGCCGAGGCCGGCATGGCCGTCAACAACAACGCCGCCGCGGTGCTGCTGGTGCTGAGCGCCCTGGCGGCCGGCCGAGAGGTCATCGTGTCGCGGGGCGAACTGGTGGAGATCGGCGGCTCCTTCCGGATCCCCGAGGTGCTGGCCCAGAGCGGCGCCCGCCTGGTGGAAGTGGGGACCACCAACCGCACGCGCCTGGAGGACTACCGCCGCGCCATCGGGCCTGACACCGCCGCCCTGCTCAAGGTTCACACCAGCAACTACCGCATCGTGGGCTTCACGGAAGCGCCGCCGGCAGCCGACCTGGCCCGCCTGGCCGCCCAGGCCGGGGTGCCGCTGATCTACGACCTGGGCAGCGGCGTGCTGGTGGACCTGGCGGCGCGGGGTATCCCCGGCGAGCCCACCGTGCGCCAGGCCCTGGCCGCCGGCGCGTCCGTGGTCACCTTCAGCGGGGACAAGCTTCTGGGCGGGCCCCAGGCCGGCATCATCGCCGGGCGGCGGGACCTGGTGGAGGCCTGCGCCCGGCACCCGCTGGCCCGGGCGGTCCGCATCGACAAGCTGACCCTGGCCGCCCTGGAAGCCACCCTGACCCTCTACCTGGACGAGGCGCAGGCCCTGGAGCAGGTCCCGACGCTCCGCATGCTGCTTTCGCCGGTGGAGGTCCTCCTGCGGAGGGCGGAGGCTCTGGCCGGGCGCCTGCGGGACCTGGACCTTCCCGCCGCCGTCGAAGCCGTGGAAACCCGGTCTGCCCCGGGCGGCGGCAGCCTGCCCGGCGTGGAACTGCCCAGCGCCGCCGTGGCCCTGGTGCCCATGGGCGCGTCGGCGGCGTCCCTGGCCCGGGAACTCCGGGCCGGGGACCCGCCGGTGGTGGGCCGGCTGGAGCGGGACCGGCTGCTGCTGGACCTGCGCACCGTGGACCCCGGCGAAGAGGAAGAACTGCTGGCGGCGGTGCCGGCGGCCCTGGCGCGCCTGGCCCGCTGAGCCTGCCCGCGGGACAGGGGGAGTGCCTCCCCGGCGGCGCATGCCCGGGGCGGCCTCCGGGCATACCTGGACTGAGTCCGGTACCCGGAGGAGGCTCCCCCCATGATCCAGCGACGGTTCCCCCGCCTCACGGTGCTGGCGGCCGCTGTGCTGGCGGCAGGGCTGGCGGTCCCGCCCCCGGTCGCCGTCAAGGCCGACGGGATGACCGCGTCGGGCCCTGCCGACACCGCCGAGCCCCTGCCCCTCACCGCCCAGGTCCAGGCCGTGCCGGCCTCGGGCCAGCCGCTGCCGGCCCTGACCGGCGTGGCGGCTCCGGGACCGCTGAGCGCCCCGTCGGCCATCCTCATGGAAGTGCTGACGGGCCAGGTGCTGTTCGAGCACAACGCCGACGAGCCGCGGCCGCCGGCCAGCATCACCAAGATCATGACCATGCTGATGACCTACGAGGCCGTGGCCGCGGGCCGCGCCTCGTGGGACGACCCGGTGGTCATCAGCCAGCGGGCCCAGAGCATGGGCGGGACCCAGGCCTTCCTGGCCGCCGGCCAGGTCTTCCCGCTGCGGGACCTGCTGAAGGCCGTGGCGGTGGCCAGTGCCAACGACGCCGCCGTGGCCATCGCCGAGCACCTGGAGGGGTCCGTGGAGGCCTTCGCCGAGGCCATGAACCGCCGGGCCGCCGAGCTGGGCATGCGCAACGCCCATTTCAAGAATCCCCACGGTCTGGACGAGCCGGGCCACCAGTTGAGCGCCCGCGACGTGGCCATCGCCTCCCGGGAACTGCTGCTGCGCTTCCCCGAGGTTCTGGAACTGACCACCGTCTGGACCTACACCTTCCAGGTCTCCGACACGTGCTGCCTGTTGACCAACACCAACCGCATGATCCGGCGCTACCAGGGGGTCGACGGCCTCAAGACGGGCTGGACGAGCCAGGCGGGCTACGGCGTGTCGGCCACGGCGGCCCGCGACGGCACCCGCCTGATCGCCGTGGTCCTGGGCCACCAGCATCCCGAGCAGCGCTTCGACGAGGCCGCCCAACTGCTGGGCTGGGGCTTCGCCAACTTCGAGGCCGTCCACCTGGCCGACGCCGGGGACGTGTTCCGCCGGGTTCCCGTGTACGAGGGCTCGGCCCGGGAGGTGGCGCTCATCGCCCCCGAGACCTATGCCCTGGTGCTGCCCCGGGGCCAGGCGGAAAACCTGGTCCACGAGGTGGTGGTCCAGGGGCCGCTGGTGGCCCCGGTGGCCGAGGGCGCCCCGCGGGGCACGCTGCGGGTGCTGAGCGGGGACCGGGAAGTGGCCAGCCTGCCGCTGGTGGCGGACCGGGCCGTGGACCGTCTCAGCCTGCCGGGCATGGCCTGGCGCCTGCTCCGGACCATGTTCCCCTGGAGGCCGCCCGGCCCGTGAGGCGGTGACACGGGCCCCGCCCCTTCGACGCGGCTCGACGCCCCGGCGAGCCGCGTCGCTTTTTTTGGGAAGGAGGGCCAGCCCGGCCGCACGAATAGCGGGAGGGCCGTACGAAGGGGCGGGCATGGACGGTGAAGTGGACCGCTGAACAGGTGGGAAGGTCCTACGTGATCCGGCTCCAGGGCGAGTTCGACGAGCAGGCCGCCGACCGCTTCCGGGCCCACGTCGACGCCGTCCTGGAGCAGGGTGGGATCCGGGACCTGGTGGTGGTCATGCGGGATGTCACCTTCATCGACTCCTCGGGCCTGGGCGCCCTGCTGGGCCGCTACAAGCGGCTTCAGGCCCTGGGCGGGCGGGTGCGGATCGTGGCGCCGCCCCGGCACGTCCGGGCCGTCCTTGAACTGTCCGGCGTTCCCAAGCTGATCCCCATCCTGCGCAGCGAGCGCCAGGCGCTGGACGCGGGGTAGGAGGGAGCCCATGGGCGCAGCCAACTTCGTGGCCATCGAGGCCAGGGCCATCCTGGAGAACGTGGCGGTGATCCGCTACGCCGTGGCCGCCGTGGCCTCGCAACTGCCCTTCACCATCCCCGAGATCGAGGAGATCAAGGTGGCGGTTTCCGAAGCGGTGACCAACGCCGTGGTCCACGCCTATCCCGGGGAACCCGGCGTCGTCCGCGTCCGGGTCGAGGTCGACGACCGGGAACTGACGGTGACCGTTGAGGATGACGGCGTGGGGATCGAGGACGTGGCCCGGGCCCGCCGCCACGGTTGGAGCAGCGATCCTGAGCGCCTGGGCATGGGGTTCTACTTCATGGAGGAGTTCATGGACGTGGTCGAGGTAAGCTCGGCGCCGGGGCAGGGGACCCGGGTGACCCTGCGCCGGCGCCCGGAGCAGGTGGCGCCTTCCGCAGCAGAGCCCTCCGCGACGGTGAACTGACGTGCCTGCGGGGCCGGAGGGCGGGTCCGGGGCGGCCCGTCCCGGGCCGGCCGCTGCGGCCGGCGACGAGGCCCGGCTCTGGCGTCGGGCCCGCCGGGGCGACGCCGCGGCCAGGGAGGCCCTGGTGGCCCGCCACCTGGGTCTGGTGCGCCACGTGGCGGCCCGCTTCCGCAGCACCGGCATCGATCCCGAAGACCTGGAGCAGGTGGCGGCCCTGGGATTGGTCAAGGCCGTCAACGGCTTCGACCCCGACCGGGGCCTGCGTTTCTCCACTTACGCCGTGCCGGTGATCACCGGCGAGATCCTGCGCTTCCTGCGGGACGACGGCCCGGTCCACATCACCCGCGGCGCCCGGGCCCTGGCCCGCCGGGCGCGCCGGGTGCAGGAGGAACTGCGCCAGTCCCTGGGCCGGGAGCCCGCCCTGGACGAGGTGGCGGCGGCGGTGGGAGCGCCCCGGGACGACGTGCTGCTGGCCCTGGAGGCCCTGGACCGGCCCGTGTCGCTGGAAGCGTCCCTGGAATCCCACGACGGCGAGGCGGCGCCGCTGCTGGAACGCCTGGCCGCCGGCGGCGACACCGCCGAGGACGGGCAGCGCCGCGCCCTGGTGGCCGACCTTCTGCAGCGGCTGGATCCCGTGGAGCGGCGCATGGTGGTCCTGCGGTTCTTCGACGACCTGACCCAGGAGGAGATCGCCAGCCGGCTGGGCGTTTCCCAGAGCCACGTGTCCCGGGTGCTGAGCCGGGCCCTGCGCCGGCTGCGGGCCTGGGCGGGTTAGGCGACTGCCCGCGGCGGCGGGCGGCCATACTAAGGGGGCGCGGGCAGCGCCCCCGAAACGTTTTTCAAGGGAGGCACGGGCATGACGGTCGTCAAGGTCGTGGAACTGGTGGGCTCGTCGACGGAGAGCTGGGACGACGCCGTGCGCGACGCGGTGGCCACTGCGGCCAAGACCATCGACCACATCACCGGGGCCGAGGTGGTCAACATCACCGCCGACGTCGAGGACGGCCGCATCACCGGATACAAGGCCAACGTCAAGGTGGCCTTCGTCGTCGACGACAGCCGCCGGGGGGTCTGAGGGTGCGGGCCGACGCCGCCGCCTCCAGAGACTACGCCGGGCGGCTGCGGCGCCATCAGCCGCGGCCGCCCATCCTGCGCAACGTGCTGGCCGCCTTCCTGGTGGGCGGCCTCATCTGCGTGGTGGGCCAGGCGGTGCTGGGGTGGTTCATGTCGGGCGGCATGACGCCCAAAGACGCGGCCGCGCCGACGGCCGCGGTGATGGTCATCGCCGGCGCCCTGCTCACCGGCCTGGGCCTCTACGACGAACTGGCCCGCTTCGCCGGAATGGGCTCGGCCCTGCCCATCACCGGCTTCGCCAATTCCATCGTGGCCCCGGCCCTGGAGGCCAAGCGGGAAGGGTACGTTCTGGGCGTCGGCGCCCAGCTCTTCACCATCGCGGGCCCCGTCATCGTCTACGGGGTGCTGGCGGCCCTGGCGGCGGCGGCCCTGCGCTACGGGCTGGTGGGACCGTGACCGGGACGGCCGTCCGGGAACGGCCCGCCGCCGGAACCACGGAGAGCGGCAGAGTACCGGCGCCGCGCCGGGTGGGCCGCTACACCATGGCGCTGCCCAGTCGTCCCCCGGTGGCGGCGGTGGCCACGGTGTCGGGTCCCATGGAGGGCCGGGGGCCCCTGGGGCACGGCATCGACCACGTCCACCAGGACCGCACCCTGGGCCAGCCCAGCTGGGAACTGGCCGAGTCGCGGCTCCTGGTGGACGCGGCCCAGCGCTGCTGCCGTAAGGCCGGCCTGGAACTGGACCAGGTGGACGTGCTCCTGGCCGGCGACCTGCTGAACCAGATCATCAGCAGCAGTTTCGCCGCCCGGGATCTGGACCTGCCGTACGTGGGGCTGTTCGGCGCCTGCTCCACCTTCGCCCTGGCGGTGGGGCTGGCGGCGGTGCTGGTGGACGGCGGCTACGCCGCCACGGCCCTGGCCGCCGTGTCCAGCCACCACGATTCGGCCGAGCGGCAGTTCCGCTACCCGGTGGAGTTCGGGGCCCAGCGTCCTCCCACCGCCCAGTGGACGGCCACCGGCGCGGCGGCGGTGCTGGTGGGCGGGCCGGCCAGGAAGGCGCGGGTCCGCATCACCCACGTCACCCTGGGCCGGGTGGTGGACATGGGCATCAAGGACCCCTACAACATGGGCGGCGCCATGGCCTGGGTGGCCGCCGACACCATCCGCCGCCACTTTCAGGACACGGGGCGCGATTTCGGCGACTACGACCTGGTGGCCACCGGCGACCTGGCGGCGGTGGGCCATCCCATGGCGGCGGAACTGCTGCGGGAAGCGGGGTATGAGCCGGGGGACCGCTTTGCCGACTGCGGCCTGCTGCTCTACGACCGGCGGCGCCAGGACGTCCACGCCGGCGGCAGCGGCTGCGCCTGCTCGGGCATCGTCTTCGGCGCCGGCTTCTACCCGGACCTGTACGAGGGACGCCTGCGGCGGCTGCTGCTGGTGTCTACCGGTTCCCTGCACAACAAGATGACCTGGGAGCAGGGCCAGTCCATCCCCACGGTGGCCCACGCCGGGCCTTCGAGCACGCGGGCGAGGAGGCGTCGCCGTGAGTCTCACCAACTTCGTCTGGGCCTTCGTAGTAGGGGGGCTGCTGTGCGCCGCCGCGCAGCTGGTGGTGGACGTCACGCGGCTCACACCCGCCCACACCATGGTGCTGTTCGTGTCCCTGGGCGCCGCCTTCAGCGCGCTGGGCCTGTACGAACCCCTCACCCAACTGGCCGGGGCCGGCGCCACCATCCCGCTGCCGTCCTTCGGCCACGCCCTGGTCCAGGGAGCGCTGGAGGGCGCCCGGCGGGAAGGGTTCCTGGGTCTGGTGGCGGGCGGCCTGGAGGCCACGGCCCTGCCGCTGACGGCGGCCATCGGCTTCGGCTACCTGATGGCCGTGGTCTTCAGCCCCCGGGGTTGAGCCGGTGAGCGGGGAAGGAGGTGGGGCCATGGAGCCGCGGCAGCCCAAGCCCCCGCGCCCCCTGATGGCGCGGCCGCCGATGCCGGTGGCCGCCGACGGCCGGGAACGCTCCGGAGCGCCGGACCTGCCCCGCGACCAGCTGCCGCCTGGGCCGCTGAGCGCCTCCCTGGAGCAGAACCGGCAGGTGCTGGCCCGGGCGCTGGGCTTTCAGGAAAGTTTCGACGTCGTCTTCAAGGACCTGGAGATCGAACGGCGGCGGGCGCTGCTGGTGGGCCTGGACGGCTTTCTCAAAGACGACGTCCTGCTGCGGGTGGCCCAGTTCCTGGTGCGGGAGGGACCCGACCTGGGCCTCACGTCCACGGTGGAACGCCTGGAAGGCGCCGGTGCGGTTTACGTGGAGACCGCCACGGCCCGCACCTTTGCCGAGGTGCTGGAGGCGGTGCTGGCAGGCCAGGCCGCGCTGCTGGTGGACGGCCTGGACCGGGCGGTAGTCATCGACCAGCGTACCTACCCGGCGCGGGGTCCCGACGAGCCCTCGCTGGAGCGGGTGGTGCGCGGCCCCCGGGACGGGTTCACCGAGACCCTGGTCTACAACACCGCGTTGATCCGCCGGCGGATGCGGGACCCCAACCTGCGCTTCGAACTGCTGCAGGTGGGCAAGCGGTCGCGCACCGACGTGGTCCTGGCCTACGTCAGGGACATCGCCGACCCCGACCTGCTCCGCCGCATCCGCTCCTACATCAAGGCCATCGACGTGGATGGCCTGCCCATGGCCGAGAAGTCCCTGGAGGAGTTCCTGGTCCCCGAGAAGCGGTGGTGGAACCCCTTTCCCACTGTTCGCTATAGCGAACGACCCGACGTGGTGGCGGCCCACCTGCACGAGGGTCACGTGGCGGTGCTGGTGGACACCTCTCCCAGCGTGATGCTGCTGCCGGCCACCTTCTTCCACCACATGCAGCACGCCCAGGAGTTCCACGACGAACCCATCACCGGCGCCGCGGTGCGCTGGCTGAGGCTGGCCGGGTTCCTGGCGGCCTGGTTCCTGCCGCCGCTGTGGCTGGCCCTGGCCCTGACCCCTGAGGTGCTGCCGCCGGCGCTGGAGTTCATCGGTCCCCGGGAGCCGGCGGTGGTGCCCCTGGGGCTCCAGTTCATCCTGTCGGAACTGGCGGCCAACCTGGTCTGGATCGCCCTGGTCCACACGCCCGAAGCCCTGGCCACGTCCCTGGGCCTGGTGGGCGCCCTGCTGCTGGGCCAGCAGGCGGTGGAGGTGGGCCTGTTCTCGGTGGAGGCGCTGTTCTACACGGCGGTGGCGTTCATCGGCACCTTCGCCACACCGTCGGTGGAGTTGGGCAACGCCGTGCGCTTTATGCGGGTGCTGCTGCTGGTGACCACGGCGGTGGGCGGCCTGGCCGGGTTCGCGGTGGGCGCGGCCCTCACCTTGTGGCTGATGGCCTCCACGCGATCCTTCGGCACGCCCTACCTGTACCCCCTGTGGCCCTTCAGGGGCCGCGAGTTGTTGAACGTCCTCTTCCGGCGGCCGGCCCCCAGCCGCCATTTCCGGCCGTCCTTCACCCATCCCATCGACCCCGACGTGCGCAGGGGGCCCTCGCGCCGGTAAACCCGCAGGCGGCCTGCTGCCAGGAACCCACAACCCTGCAGGAATCCCCCGGGGAGGACGGAATGTAGGGCGGGGTATCGGGGGGGCTTGCGTTGCAGCGCTACTGGGGAGCAGTGGAGTACGATCCCGCCGCCGGCTCCATCCGGTTGGGCGGCGTCGACGCAGCGGTTCTGGCCAGGTCCTACGGGACCCCGCTGGTGGTGCTGAACGAGGCGGAGATCCGCGATCGCTGCCGCCGTTACCGCCAGGCCTTCGCGGCGGCCGGCGCCCACGACGCCCGGGTGATTTACGCCGGCAAGGCCCTGTGCACGGTGGCCGTCTGCCAGTTGATGGCCGAGGAAGGCCTGGGCCTGGACGTGGTGTCGGGCGGCGAGCTGTACACGGCGCTGGCGGCGGGTTTCCCGCCGGAGCGCATCGTCTTCCACGGCAACAACAAGACCGAGGACGAACTGCGCCGGGCCCTGGAGGCCGGGGTGGGGCGCATCGTCGTCGACAACTTCAACGAACTGGACCGGCTGAGCAGGCTGGCCGCCGGCCGGGGTGAGCCGGTGCCGGTCCTGCTGCGGGTGGTGCCCGGCGTCGAGGCCCACACCCACCACTACATCCAGACCGGCAAGCAGGACACCAAGTTCGGCTTCGACATCGCCGGCGGCCAGGCGCTGGCGGCGGTGGAGCGGGTCCTGGCCCGGCCGCGGCTCAACCTGATGGGCCTGCACTGCCACATCGGCTCGCAGATCTTCGACCTGGAGCCCTACCGCCTGACGGTGCAGCGGGTCTTCGCCTTCCTGGCGGAGGTGAGGGAGCGGACCGGGTGGACCGCGGAGGAACTGGACCTGGGCGGCGGCCTGGGCGTGCGCTACGTACCCGAGGACCGTCCGCCTGACATCGAGACCCTGGTGCAGGTGCTGGTGGACGAGGCCCGGGCGGCGGCCGCCCGGCACGGCCTGCCCCAGCCCCGCCTGATGGTGGAGCCGGGCCGCTCCATCGTGGGCGAGGCCGGGGTAACGCTGTACACGGTGGGCAGCATCAAGCGCCTGGAGGGCGTCCGGACCTACGTGGCGGTGGACGGCGGCATGATGGAGAACCCGCGGCCCGCCCTGTACGGGGCCCGTTACACCGCCCTGCTGGCGGCGGGGCCGGGGTCGGTGCCGGCGGGGCAGCGCCGGCCAGAGACGGTGGCGGTAGTGGGAAGGGCCTGCGAGAGCGGCGACGTGCTGGTGCCCGAGACGGTGCTGCCCGAACCGGCCGAGGGTGACCTGATCGCCCTGCTGACCACCGGCGCCTACACCTACAGCATGGCCAGTCACTACAACAAGTTCCCGCGGCCGGCGGTGGTGATGCTGGACGGCAGCCGTGCCCGGGTCATCGTCGAGCGGGAGCGGTACCACGACCTGATCCGCGGCGAGCGCCCGCTGCGGCCGCGGGCGCGGGTGGCCGACCGGCCCACCCGGGCCGGCCGTCTGGCCCGCCGGTTCGAGCCCGGGCCGCAGGACGCATGAGGAGAGCGGCGATTGCTCTGGGGAAGCCCTGAGGAGATCCTGGCCCGCCTGCTGGCGCTGGTGGCGGCGTTCACCATCCATGAGTACGCCCACGCCCGCACCGCCGACATGATGGGCGATCCCACGCCCCGGAGCCTGGGCCGGCTGACCCTGAACCCGGCGGCCCACGTGGACCCC
>Ga0079224_100009292_pt1 | contig 13394 bp, 8 predicted proteins | sample Stecom2015_FD_80414 | JGI IMG/M metagenome (GOLD analysis project Ga0079224, IMG submission 80414) | Agricultural soil microbial communities from Utah to study Nitrogen management - Steer compost 2015 | ecosystem: Environmental > Terrestrial > Soil > Agricultural land | place: USA: Utah... | reverse complement strand
GTTCGACCTGATCCGTCGACAACTCCTGAACCGAACACTCCCCCATGTCCATGCAATACAACATACGGACCCGGTGGGACAGAAACACACTCGAAGCGCGACTGTGCTGCAAGACGATCCATACCACGCGGAGTGTCGGGGTGCTGGTCTCCTGCTCGCAGGCGCACGCATGAGACTTGTGGCACACTCGCCCCTATGAGCGCACCACTTCGTGAGTCGGTCGGCGCCCCTTCAGTTCCGATGCTCGAAGTGATCGATGCGGAGGGGAATCTCGTAGGCGACGACCCAGGACTGCCTCCCGAGCTCTACCAGGAGTTGTATCGGAAGATGGTGCTGGCGCGCACCCTCGACCGGCGGATGCTGGCGTTGCAGCGTCAGGGACGGGTCGGCACGTACCCGATGCTCGAAGGTCAGGAGGCGGTTCAGATCGGCTCCGCCCTCGCCTTCGAGGAGAGGGACTTCATCTTCCCGTCGTACCGCGAGCACGGAGTCCAGATCGCCCGGGGACTGCCCATCGACGTGTTCATGGCGTATTGGCGGGGACTCCCCAACACGGGATGGGACATCCGGCGGTACCGCCAGGGCATCATCACCGTCCCGATCGCCACCCAGCTCCCCCACGCCGTCGGCTATTCGTACGTGACGAGGTTACGGGGAGAGGACACCGTCACCGGCGTCTACTTCGGAGACGGGGCGACGTCGGAGATCGACTTCCACACGGGCATGAACTTCGCCGGGGTCTGGAAGACGCCCACGGTGTTCATCTGCTCCAACAACCTGTACGCCATCTCGGTTCCCTACGAGAAGCAGACCGCCGCCGAGACGATCGCCCAGAAGGCGGTGGCCTACGGGTTCGAAGGGGTACGCGTCGACGGGATGGATCCGATCGCCGTCTACCTGGCGACCAAGGAGGCGGTCGCCAAAGCACGCCGCGGGGAAGGGCCGACGCTCATCGAGGCAATGACGTACCGGTACGGGCCGCACGCCACCGCCGACGACGCCCGCCTGTATCGACCGGCGGAAGAAGAAGAGCGATGGCGCCAGCGCGACCCCATCCGCCGCCTGGAGAGTTTCCTCGAGTCACGGGGCGAGTGGGACGAGACCGCCGGCGAAAAGGTGGCGATGGAGACCGCCGACCTGGTGGAGGCGGCGATCGCCGAGATCGAAGCCCGACCGCTCCCCGGACGAGACGACACCGTCCGTCACGCCTTCTCCCGGATCCCGGCCCACGTCGTCGACCAACTCCACGCCATGCAGCGCGCTCATGGCGAGCCGGAAACGGCCTTCGCGGCAGACGAGATCTGGCTGGTGGACCACGACGAGCTCCCTGACGGCCCGACCGAGAGCTGGACCATGGCCCAGGCGATCAACGCCGCCTTGCACGAGGCGATGGAGACAGACGACAGAACGATCGTCTTGGGCGAGGACGTGGGAGTGACGGGAGGGGTCTTCCGGATAACCGAAGGCCTCCACGACCGGTTCGGCCCGGACCGGGTCATCGACACTCCTCTCAACGAGTCGGGGATCGTCGGGACTGCGGTCGGAATGGCCTTGGCGGGCGCCCGTCCGATCGCCGAGATCCAGTTCGACGGGTTCGTGTACCCGGCGTTCGACCAGATCGTCTCCCATCTCGGGCGCTTTCGCTACCGGACCCGAGGTAACGCGTCGGTGCCCGTCGTGGTCCGGTTCCCCAACGGGGCCGGCATCGGTGCCCACGAGCACCACTGTGACTCGCCGGAGGCCTACTTCGTGCACGCCCCGGGTCTCGTCGTCGTGTGCCCGTCCTCACCGATCGACGCCAAAGGCCTACTGGCCGCCGCCCTCGCCGGTGACGATCCGGTGATCTTCCTCGAGCCGAAGGTGCTCTACCGAGCCGGCCGGGAGGAAGTACCGACGGACCACTACACCTTGCCGATCGGCCGGGCGCGCATCCGTCGCAGCGGCGACGACGCCACGATCGTCACCTATGGCGGCATGGTGCCGGCGTGCCTGGAGGCGGCAAGACGTGTCGATGCCTCGGTGGAGGTGATCGACTTGCGCACGCTGTTTCCGTGGGACCGCGAGACGGTGCTGGAGTCGGTTCGACGCACCGGCCGGCTCTTGCTGGTGCAGGAGCCGCAAGGCGCCTCCGGAGTTGCCGCTGACGTGGCCGCGGTGGTGGCCGAGGAGGCGATCTACGACCTGGAGGCACCGATCCGACGAGTCACCGGCTTCGACGTGCCGTGGCCGCAGTTCGCCGTCGAAAGGCACGGACTCGTCGACGCCGACCGGGTCACCATGGAGCTCGAACTGCTCCTGGACGACTGATCGATGACCGGAGCATGGGAGGTGGCGGCCCCCTTCCATCTCGAGGGGGACAACGGGGATGCCGTGGTGCTGGTCCACGGCTACACGGGCCACCCCGGGCAATTTCGACCTCTGGCCGAGGTCCTGGGAGGCCGGGGCTACACGGTCGTTGCCCCCGTCCTGGCAGGCCATGGTGGGTCGCCGAAAGAGATGGCCGAGGCGGGATGGAGAGACTGGGTGGCCTCGGTCACGGAAGCGGCCGGCGTGGTCTCCGATCATCTCCGCGTGCATTTCGTCGGGTTGTCGCTCGGCGGGCTGCTGTCGATCCTCGCCGCTGGGCCCACCGCGGCGTACTCCCTGGTCACGATCAACTCTCCCCTGGTGCTCTACCGGCTGCGGGCCTACGTCACACCCCTCGTCCGCTACTGCATTCCGACGTACCCCGCCGAGGCCGAAGCGCCTCCCGATCCGGACCTGGCGCACCTCTGGCTCCACCACCCTGAGCACTCGACGGCGGCGGTCGCCTCCCTGATCGAGACGATCGGGAGGGCGTGGGTGACGGCGGGAAAGCTGCGACGGCCGACGCTCGTGATCCAATCCCGTGACGACCGAACCGTGCGGCCGGTCTCCGGGCAGCTCCTGGCCCGGCGTCTCCGGGGGCGGCTGGAGTGGACCAGGGGAGCGCACAACGCGTTGTTGGACCCATCCCGTGACGTCCTCCACGAGAAGATCGTCGAGCATCTGGAACGGGTGCGCGTCGGTAGGAGAACTCGTGCGATTCGCCACTAGCCTGATCGATGATGGGTTCCGGTAGACGAACGCGGTTGCGCCGACGGCGAAGCCAGGCCGATTGTCGGCGCGGTGTCCACAGATTCGGGTCCCCGAAGCCGATCGGTGGCGGGATAACCCGCCAGACGTGCTTCGTGTGCGGGGCGGTCTCCATCGACCTCACGGCAGCCGATCCGCCGTCGACCTCCCCCGCGACTTCTGTCCCTCACCACCAAGCCAACTCGTGAGTTCGAGTCGGCCCGTCACCGTCACCGCCGCCGGAGGGATCCTGGTCCGAGGAGACGATCCGAGCCGTCTCGAGGTGGCGGTGGTCCATCGTCCTCGCTACGACGACTGGACACTCCCCAAGGGCAAGCAGGATGCGGGTGAGCCGATAGAGGCGACGGCGACACGTGAAGTGAACGAAGAGACGGGCTTCGCCGCTCGGGTCGTCGGCCACGCCGGCACCAACCGGTACCGGGTGGACGGGGGCGACAAGCAGGTCGACTACTTCTGGATGCGCCCCTACCGGTTCGACGGGTTCACCCCCAACGACGAGGTCGACCAGGTGCTGTGGTTGCCCATCGAGACCGCACGCGCCGCTCTCACCTATCAGTTCGATCGCCGTTTGGTCGGCAATGGGCGACTGGCCGACGTGGCTCGCAACACGACCCTCCACATCGTCCGCCACGGGGCGGCGGGCGACCGGACGAGATGGACCGGCGACGACTCGGAGAGGCCCCTGACGGACAAAGGTCTGGCGCAGGCAGAGGCGATCGCCGATGCCCTCGAGGGCGTGGGGGTGACCCGCATCCTCTCATCCGATTATCGGCGTTGTCGGCAGACCGTCGAGCCGCTCGCCGACCGGATCGGAAAGAAGGTGGAGAACCACGACGCCCTCCGCGAGGGCGCCCATCCGCACCTCATCGCCGAACTGCTCGACGAAGTGGCAGGAAGCACGGCCGTGCTGTGCTCCCACGGGGACGTGATACCCGAGATGTTGCGACGCCTCCAATGGATGGGGGTCCGCTTCCTGTCTCCGGCGGCCTGCCAGAAGGCCTCCACCTGGGTGGTCTCCCACGACGGCGAGGCGTTCGCCGAGGCCCTCTATGTGGAGCCGCCGAGCACACACTGACCCTGGACAGCAGCTACCGGGCTCACATCCGAGGCGAGGGAGTACGATGGCGGGCGTCGCCGTGGCGGGGGCGCTTTCCCGAGTTCTCCAGACCCCCTCAGGACGCACCCGCCCGGCGGCGTTCACCTTCCAGGTCCCGGCGCTACCCCCGGCGTTACAGCCAATCGCTCAGGATCCGACGCCGAGCGCCTCGTCGACCAGAGCGGTCTGCTGGTCGAGGTGCACCCGCATCGAGCCGGTCGCCGGGCTGCCGGAGGCCGCCCGACCCGCATAAACCGGCTCCCGGCCGAAGATCTCCCGCAGCTCCGGCCACAGGAAGCGCCAGGCACCCATGTTCTCCGGCTCGTCCTGGCACCACACGAGCTCGGCCTCGGGGTAGCGAACCGCCACCTTCTCGAGAGCCTCGTGCGGGATCGGATAGAGCTGGGCGAGCCGATAGATGGCCACGTCGTCGATCCCGAGCTCCTTGCGGCGGGCATCCAGGTCGTGGAACACCTTGCCGGTACACAGGACCACCCGTCTGGCGCCAGGGCGACTGTCTTCCACCACGGGCTCGAAGCGCCCCGAAGTCAATGCATCGGCGGTCACGAACGACGCCCGGTTGCGCAGCATCGACTTGGGAGTGAAGACGACCAGCGGCTTCTGCGGCCGGGTCAGAGCTTGGCGGCGCAGAAGGTGGAAGTATTGGCCGGACGTCGCCGGCTGGGCCACACGCAGGTTGTCGCCGGCACACAGCTCCAGGAACCGCTCGATCCTTGCCGACGAGTGCTCCGGTCCCTGCCCCTCGTAACCGTGGGGCAGGAGGAGCGTGAGCCCGGATGGCTGGTTCCACTTCGCCTCGCCAGCGGCGATGAACTGATCGATGATCACCTGGGCGCCGTTGGCGAAGTCGCCGTACTGCGCCTCCCAGAGCACGAGCGCTTCGGGCCACTCGATCGAGTACCCGTACTCGAAGCCAACGGCGGCGAACTCGGAGAGCAGCGAGTCGACGATCCGTACCCGGGCCTTGTCGGTGAGATGCTCGAGCGGAGCCCACCTGTCGCCGGTCTCGTAGTCGACCAACTCGGCGTGACGCTGGCTGAACGTCCCCCGCCGAGAGTCCTCGCCGGCGAGGCGCACCGGGACTCCCTGGAGGGCCAGCGATCCGAACGCCAGCGCTTCGGCGGTGCCCCAGTCCACCTGGCCGCCCCGGAGTGCCGACCGCCGCTGCTCGATCATCCGAACGAGCTTGGGATGGATCGTGAAACCCTCCGGCACGGCGGTGATCCGTCCGAGGATGTGGTCGAGGGTCTGACGGTCGACGGTGGTGTCGGGCTCGGTCATCGGCACTTCTTCGACGACTCGGGGCGGAACCGTGGTCGGTTCGCGGCTGCTCTTGAACGCAGCGTCGAGGAGCTGTCGGTACTCGGCGAGCATCCGGTCGCACTCCTCGCGGGACATCTCACCCGAACTGACCAGCCGCTCCAGGTACAGCTTGCGGACCGAGGGATGCTCCTCGATCTTCTTGTACATGATGGGCTGGGTGTAGGAGGGCTCGTCGCCTTCGTTGTGGCCCCGACGGCGGTAGCAGACGAGGTCGATGACAACGTCCTTGTGAAAGGCCTGACGGAATGCGAAGGCGAGCCGTCCCACCCGGATGACCGCCTCGGGATCGTCGGCGTTGACGTGGAAGATCGGCGCCTGGACCGTCTTGGCGACGTCCGTGGCGTAGTGGCTCGAACGGGCCTCCTCCTCGGAGGTGGTGAACCCGACCCGGTTGTTGATCACGATGTGGATCGTGCCGCCGGTCCGGTAACCGGGGAGTTGCGACAGGTTGTGGGTCTCGACCACGACCCCCTGGCCGGCGTAGGCGGCATCGCCGTGGAGGAGCACCGGGAGCACCCGGTCCTGGCCTCCCTTGCCCAGCTTGTCCTGTTTGGCTCGGGCGACACCCTCGAGCACGGGGTCTACCGCCTCCAGGTGGCTCGGGTTGGCGACGACCTCCACCTCGAGCGGGGCGACGGGCGTCTCATAGGTGCCTTTCGCCCCGAGGTGGTACTTGACGTCGTCGGCGCCCCCTTCCATGCCCGGCAGGAGGTCGCCGTCGAGCTCCCGGAAGATGCGGGCCGGCGGCTTGCCGATGATGTTGGCCAGGACGTTGAGGCGGCCGCGGTGGGCCATGCCGATGACTGCTGACTCCATCTTCGCCTCAGCAGCCGACGTCAGGACGCTGTCGAGCAGCGGGATCAGGCTCTCGGCGCCTTCCAAGCCGAAGCGCTTCTGACCCACGTACTTGGTGTGGAGGAACGCCTCGAATGCCTCCGCCTCGTTGAGCTTGTGGAGGATCCGCCGGCGTTCCTCGGAGGTGATGGGCTGCTGCTCGACCTCCACCTTCTCTTGGATCCACCGCTTCTGTTCCGGCTCCTGGATGTGCATGTACTCGATACCCACCGTCCGGCAGTAGGCATCGCGGAGGATCGACAGGATGCGGCCGAGCTGCATCGTCTCGGTGCCCAGGATCCCGCCGGTGGCGAACTCACGGTCGAGGTCCCAGATGGTCAGGCCGTACGACAGCGGGTCCAACTCCTCGAACATCCGGGGCGGTTCCAGTCGCAGCGGATCGAGGTCGGCGATGAGGTGACCGCGTACCCGGTAGGCGTTGATCAGGCGCCAGACGTTGGCCTGCTTGGCGATCCACTCGGGGCTGCCGATGGGCGGGTTGTCGTCGATCGCCCACCGAGCCGGCGTGTACGGCACCTCCATCGAGGTGAAGATCTCGTCGTAGAAGCCGTCCTCACCGAGCAGGTAGCGGTGGATACGGCCGAGGAGCTCACCCGACTGAGCGCCTTGGATCACTCGATGGTCGTAGGTGGAGGTGAGGGTGATGACCCGTCCGATGCCCTGGCGGGCGAGGTGCTCGGGGTCGGCTGCCTGGTACTCCGGCGGGTACGTGATCGCTCCCACACCGACGATGACCCCCTGGTCGGGCATGAGCCGCGGCACCGACTGCAGAGTGCCGAGCGTGCCAGGGTTGGTGAGTGTGACCGTGGTGCCGGCGAAGTCGTCGGGAGTGAGCTTGTTCGCCCGGGTCTTTCTCACCACGTCCTCGTAGGACAACCAGAACTCGCGGAAGTCCATCTCGTCGGCAGCCTTGATGTTGGGGACGAGGAGGACCCGGGTCCCGTCGGGCCGTTCGAGGTCGATCGCCAAGCCGAGATTGACGTGCGGGTGGCGCAGGACGTGGGGGGTGCCGTCGATGTCGGCGAAGGAGACATTCAGCTCCGGCATCTCCTTCAGAGCGCGAACGACCGCCCAGCCGATGATGTGGGTGAAGCTCACCTTGCCGCCGTCGGGCAGCCGGCCGAGGTGGTTGTTGAGGATCAGGCGGTTGACCTCGAGGAGCTTCGACGGCATCGTGCGCACCGAGGTGGCAGTGGGCACCGAGAGGCTCTCGTCCATGCGCCGGGCGATCACCCCGGTTATGCCACGCAGCGGCACGGCGTTGTCCGGCACCTCGGTGTCCTTCGGTGCGGGCGGTTGCGGCGCTTCTCGGGTCTCGGTCGCGGCCTGGCCGTCACCCGTGTCGGGGGTGGATGGGGGCGGAGGCTCGACGGTGGGCGGCCGGGCGGTGACCGCCTCGTGGCCGTCGGGGTGTCCGCCGTTCTCGAAGAAGCGGCGCCATTCTTCACTGACCGATCGAGGAGAATCGAGATATCGTTCGTACATCTCCTCGATCAGCCAGTCGTTACGTCCGGCTCGGGAGCTCTCGAACATTGGGATAACCCGATTGTAGGAAGCACGGGTCCTTGACCGAGGACGGGGTGCATGGGCGACGAACGGCGGTGTCCGCAGGTCAGCTGGCGAGCGTTCCCGTCACCCAGTCGGCGTAGAGAGAGGCGTAGACACCGCCCTGTTCCACGAGCGTGGCGTGCGCCCCCCGCTCGACCAGGCGGCCGGCGTCGAAGACCAGCACCTCGTCGGAAGCTTCGGCGGTGGCGAGGCGATGGGCGATCGTCACCGATGTGCGCCCGGCGGTGAGCCGGTCGATGGCACGGCGCAGCTGGACGTCGAGAGCCGGATCGACGGCCGACGTCGCCTCGTCGAGGACCAACAGGTCGGGAGCGGAGATCCACGCCCGCACGAGGGCGACCAGCTGCCGCTCGCCGGCCGACAGGTTGCCTCCCCGCTCGCCCACCTCGGTGTCGAGCCCGGCAGGAAGGCTCTCGAGCCAGCCGTCCAGGCCGAGCTCGAGGAAGGCGGTACGGATCTCTCGGTCGGACGCCTTGGGGGACCCGTAACGCACGTTGTCGGCGATCGTCCCCTCGAAGAGGAAGCCTTCCTGGGGGACGAACGCCACCCGCTTTCGCAGGTCCGTCCGCGCCACCTGGCGCAGGTCTACGCCGCCGATCCTCACCCTGCCTTCGAGCGGGTCGAGCATACGAACCAAGAGCTTGGCGAACGTCGTCTTGCCGGAACCCGTCTCGCCCACGACCGCCACTCGGCTGCCTGGCCGGATCTCCACATCGACGTCGACGAGGACGTCGGCACCGCCGGGATAGGCGAACCTGACTCCTTCGAACTCCACTCCCAGCACGCCCGCCGGCAGAGGGATCGGGTCGGCGGGATCTTGGATCTCGTCGGTCCGATCGAGCACTCCTACGACCCGACGCAGGCCGGCCCCGGCGTTCTGGGCGAAATCGAGGATCTCCACCAGGCTCTGGACCGGCTCGATCAGGAGGTTGACGAGGAACAGGAAGGCGATGAGGACTCCGGCCGTCACCCCTCCTCCCGTCCCGAGGAGGATCCCGACGACCACGACCCCGGCGGTGAGGGCGGCGGCGAAGATCTCGGCGGTGGAGAACAGGGCGTTGCCGAACGCGGCCGTGCGGTACTCGGTGCGAGACCGCCGCTCGAGGGCGGTGCGCACCCGCCCCATCGTCTTCTCTTCGATCCCGAACGCCCTCACTTCCGGCAGGCCGGTGATGGCTTCTCCCATGACGGCCAGGGAGTCGGCGACGACCCGCCTGACGCGGTCGTAGTTGCGCTGCAAGATCCTCTGGAACCACACCAGCACGAACGCATACAGCACCACCGCCCCGACGACGAGCAGTGCCAACCGCCACTCGTAGACGACCATGGCGGCGATGGAGATGAGCACCTGGGTGCTGTTCACGATGAACACCACCCCGCCCCACTCGGTGAACTCCTGGACGGTGGTGATGTCCGAGGTGACCCGGGAAACCAATGCCCCTCGCCGTTCCGACTGGACGTGGAGCACGGAGCTGCGGATCAGCCTGTCGAACACCTTGATGCGCAGATCCGAGAGCCCACCGGCGGCCTGCCGGGCGAGGCGGACCATCGCCGCCCGGCTCGCCACAGCTCCGAGCACCAAGACGATGACTGCGATGCCGACCTTGGCTAGCACCGATGGGATGTCGACCCCGGTTTCGGTGAGGTCACGGTCAACCGTCTGTTGGATGAGGACCGGCACCAGCACGTGGACCAGAGTCCCGAACGCATTGAGGAGGACGATCAGCCACAGACGGTGGCCGAGCTGAGGCGCCTCCTTCAACGCTCGGCGGATGCCGGCCATCGTCGATATCCGCGGAGTCGAGGTCGCGTCGTTCATCGGGAGCTCCGGCTGCGTTCGGCGGCATCCTCTTCGTAAGCCCGCACCAGACGGGCGTAACCCGGCTGGGTGCGCATCAGCTCTTCGTGGGTCCCCTGGGCAACCACCCGACCGTCCTCGATGAACACGACCTCGTCAGCGAGGCGGATGGACGACGGCCGGTAGGCCACTAGGACGACAGTCGACGGGAGGTCGGCAGACTTGAGACGCCGAAGGATCTGTGCTTCGACGGACGGGTCCACGGCCGAGGTGGCATCGTCCAGTATCAAGACACGCGGGCGGCGGATGAGTGCTCGCGCCAAGGCGATCCTCTGACGCTGGCCGCCCGACAGTGCGGCGCCCCGCTCCCCGATCCGGGTCTCGTAGCCATCGGGGAGCTCGGTGATGAAGTCGTGGGCCCCCGCCATCATGGCCGCTTCGACGATCGCTTCTTCTCGGTAGTCGGCCCCGAGAGTGATGTTCCCGGCGACGGTGTCGTCGAACAGGAACGAGTTCTGGGACACGAAGGCGACTTCCCGGGGCAGCTCGTAGCGGGCGAAGCTGCGCAGGTCGCGGCCGTCGATGCGGATACGGCCGGTGCCGGGATCCCACAGCCGAGCGAGAAGCATGGTGAGGGTGGACTTTCCGGAGCCCGTGGGCCCGACCACGGCGACAGTGCGGCCGGCAGGGATGTCCAGCACGACTTCGTCCAGTACGACCGAATCCGTCTCGTATCCGAACGTGACACGGTCGCCAGCCACCGGAGCCGGGCCCGAATCCGCCGCCGCGGTCTCCGTGCCGTACTCCACCACTTCGTCCACCTCGAGGACGGATGTGACCCGGCGGTGGGCGGGGATCGAAGCGGCCATGTCGAAGAGGACGAAAGCGATCAACTGGACCGGGAATGCCAGGAGACCCAAGAGGTAGAGACCGGAGACGACATCGCCGGCTGTGGCCGCCCCGGCGTCGACCCGGATGGCACCCACCACGAGAATCGCCAGGCTGATCGCCGGCATCAAGGCAGTGATGATCACCCGATACGTTTCCCAGAGCGCGTTGGTGTCGGCGATTCGCCGGGCGAGGTCCTCGGACTCTGTGCGCAGCCGGGCGACCTCGTGGTCCTCCCGCCCGAGGGCCTTGACAGTGAGGGCGCCGTCGAACGACTCGTGGGCCACCCCGGTCACTCGACCCGTCTGTTTCTGGATGCCTTCCCACGCCGGATAGACGGTTACCGCCGCCCGCACCTCGACGAACACCACGAGCGCCATCCCCACCAGAGCCACCGTCCCAACCCAGAAGTCGATGAAGAACATGAGGACGACGGTGCCCACGATGAGGAGGGACACGCCGCTGGCGTATGGGAACGGGGCGAGGACGCCCGTTGCCTGACGGGCGTCGTTGTCGGCTATCGCCAACAGGTCGCCCATCGACTGACGACCGAACCAGGACAGCGAGAGGCCCAGTTGGTGTTCGATCAGCTGCTCGCGGACGTCCTGTTGGGTCTTGAACTGGAGATAGCCGGCGGCGTTGCGCCGCAGCACGATGGCTGCCGCCTTCCACACCGCCACCCCGAGGATGGCCAACACCGCCGGGAGGAGCTTTCCCTCGCGCGGTTCTCCCCCGGCGAGGACGGGCACGATGACCGCGTCGGTGACCCATCCGATCACCTGAGAGGCGGCGAGGATCGCTCCGGCGAAGAGGGCTGCCCCTCCCACGGCGAGGACGAACGGGAGCGGGCGGGCGCGGGCGAAGCCTCCGACGAGACGGAGGCCCTCTCCGACGACGACGCGAGCCGAGACGGGGGCGGTCGGGGTGGCCATGGGAAACTGAAAGCCTATCGGTGGCCGGGGGATGCCGAGACCGATTTAGTGCCGCCCGGGAACCTCGTGGGGGCCTGGCGGGTGTAATCCCCGATGCCTCAAATGATCACCCCGGCACCTACGGTGACGTCCGCGTGAGATTGCGTCTGATCATCACGATCGCGCTCATCCTCGGGACTTTCAGCGGGATCCTGGCGTGGAGGTGGGTCAACGACGACCTGCCGTGGTCGACTCGCGCCCGGATGCCCGCAGAGGTCCCAGTCGCCCGAAGCGATCCGTCCGGCATCGAGATCGAAGCGGACAAACCCGCGATCCCGGCGACGCTGGAAGAACGCCCGGCGTACGTCGTCACCCGCGACGGGACGCTGGTTCGCTCCGCCGACGGGCGGGGCGACGTCGAAGCGGCCGGGGGCGTCCTCTTGCCGATCGTGGGCGAGACCGACGGCGGCTACCGGGTATTCGATACCTGCAACAACGAAGTCGTCGTCTCTGCCGACGAGGTCGACGTGGGGACCGTCCCCGTCGTACGTGACGCCCGCCGCTTCGACCACTCCGTGTTCGTGATCGATCCGGGTCACGGAGTGCCCGACTACGGGGCAGTGGGACCGAATGGCCTCTCGGAGGCGGAGGTGAACCTCGACGTCAGCGCCCGTTTGGTGGAGTTGCTGTCCAGCCCGCACGACATCGACTGGGAGACAGGTGAGGTGTCGGCGGGAAACACGGTGCCGGCGGCCGCCGAGGCAGTGTCGACGCGGTCCCCCGACGGACCCAACGGCGGCCAGTTCCAGCTGGGCTTGACGTATCGGGCCACGGTCGCCAACGCGTTGGATGCCACCGCGTTGGTGTCGATCCACCACAACACGATGCCCGAGGCTCCGCTCGACCACCCCGGGTCGGAGGCATTCGTCTCGCTCACGGACCCGGGCTCTCCGCGGCTCGGTGCGCTGATCGTCGAGGAGCTGCGCTCTAGCCTCAGCCGGTTCGAAGCCGACTGGATGGGGACACCCGGTGACGGGCTCACGTCTCGGGTGGACAGCGACGGTGACGACTACTACACGCTCCTCGCCGTGGCGGAGGTGCCGGCGGTGATCGCCGAGGGGCTCTACATCTCCAACCCGACCGAGGAAGCGCTCGCCATGCGCGACGACGTCCGTCAGGCGTACGCCGAGGCGGTGTACAGGGCTCTGGTCCGGTTCGTGACGACCGACGACACTCCGCTCCCTCCTCCCGAACCCGACCTCTGGGAGGTTGACCGCCCCGGGCCGTCGCTCGACGGATGCACCGTCCCTCCCCTCGGCAGCTGAGCGGTTAACGTCCGCACCGGAAGGAGGGAAGAGGGATGGAACAGCCTCCCGGCACGTTCTACATCGGGGCATTGGTCGCGGAGGAGGGCCGCGGCGATCCGTTGTTCTACGAAAGCGACGACCTCGTCACCCACGGGGTGATCGTGGGCATGACGGGGTCCGGAAAGACCGGGCTCGGGGTCGTGCTGCTGGAAGAAGCCCTGGCGGCGGGGGTCCCGTGCCTCGTGATCGACCCCAAAGGCGACATGGGGAACCTGGAGCTGATCTTCCCCGACTTCTCCCCGGCCGATTTCGCTCCGTGGATCGATCCGGCCGACGCAGAACGCGCCGGCGTGTCGGTCGACGACATCGCCGCCCAGTCCGCGGAGACCTGGAAGAAGGGCCTGGAAGACTGGGGCATCACGAGCGACCGCCTGCGACAGGTCGCCGAGTCCTCGGACGTCCGCATCTACACGCCGGGGTCGACGGCAGGCACGCCGGTCAACGTCCTGGGG
>Ga0079224_100009291_pt1 | contig 13396 bp, 10 predicted proteins | sample Stecom2015_FD_80414 | JGI IMG/M metagenome (GOLD analysis project Ga0079224, IMG submission 80414) | Agricultural soil microbial communities from Utah to study Nitrogen management - Steer compost 2015 | ecosystem: Environmental > Terrestrial > Soil > Agricultural land | place: USA: Utah... | reverse complement strand
CTAGTCGCGGAGGGCTGGGCTGCCGAGGCGACCTCGAACGCTTCCACGGAGGGCCGGGCTGCCGAAGCGACGTCGGACGCCTCCGCGGAGGTGCGTGAGACGCGCGCCGTGTACGCGTCTCGCCGTCGGCTGCGGGACGAGCCAAGCGCGCTATCGCCGGCTACTGCTCCTGCAGGACGACCTCCGCCTCCTGCAGGTAGTGCCCTTGCATGTAGCCCGCGCCGAGCTGGAACAGCACGGCCATCGTATTCGCGTCCTCGACGCGCTCGGCAATCGTCGCGATCTTGCGCTTCTCGGCCGCCTTAATGAAGGCGCGCACCTTCTCTTGCAGCGCCGAGTTCGTCGCGAGGCCCTGCATGAGCGAGCCGTCGATCTTGAGGTACTGCATCGGCGTCTGCTGCAGCACGCGCATCGGGTCCCGGCCGATGCCGAAATGCTCGATGGCGAACGAGAAGCCGTTCGCCTTGAGCTGCTCCGACAGCGCGCGCGATTGCTTCAGATACTGCGTGACGTCGTCCTCGCTGACCTCGAAGCAGATCGACCCGGGTGAGATCCCCGTCGACTGGACGAGCTTGAGGAGCCAGTCGACGAGCGTCTGGTCGAGAATCGACTCGTACGAGAGCTTCACGAACACGCAGTCCGGGTTCTGCCGGCGGCAGAAGTCCACGGACGCGGCGATGACCCAGCGGTCTATCGCGCGGAGCAGCTTGTTGCGCCGCGCGGCCGGAATGAAGTCGGCCGCCGCGACGTCGTCGCCCTGCTGGTCGATCATCCTGAGGACCGTGTCGTACATCGTCTTGCGCTCGCCCGACAGGCTCACGATCGGCAGGTGCGCGAGCTTGAAGCGGTTCTCGACGAGCGCGGACTTGATCTGGGCGACCCAGAGCTCGTCGAAACGCTGAATGCGCGTGCTCTCGTCCGACGTCTCCTCGAGCACGACCTGATTGCCGCCCCGCTGACGTCCGCGTTGATTCGCTTTTTCCGCGTCGGCGATCAGCGCTTCGAGCCGCTGGGCCTCCGGTCCCGCCTCGGCGATGCCGATCGTGCACGTCACCGACAGCGTGCGGTTCGCGACCTCGAAGATGTGCTCGGCGATGCGAGCGACGACGTGCTCCGCCCACGCCTCGACGTCACGGAGGGTGCCGCGCTCGATCAACAGCGTGAAGACGTTGCCGCCGAAGCGCCCGCAGAGATCCTTCGCGTTCACGGTGCTGCGCAGGATCTCGGCGATCGAGATCAGCAGCTCCTCGCTCGCGAGCGGACCGACCTCCTCTTCGATCTCGCCGAACTTGTCGGGGCGCACGTAAGCGAGCGCACGCACGCCGCCGCGCGCGCCGTTCTCGAGCCGCTTCTCGAGGAGCTCGATGAAGCGCCGGCGGTGGTAGAGGCCCGTCATCGGGTCCTTGTGCACGGTCGCCTCGACGAGCTCCTCGGGCGCCGTGCCGTCGGCCGTCTCCCGCGGAACGCTGAACTTGATGGCCGGCTCGCCGTCGTAGGCCGTCTGCTCGAGCAGGAGCGAGAGCTTCGAGGACGATCCGTCGCCGTGGGTCCCGACAACGCTCAGCGCCTCGCCCGACCACTGGCCCTTCCCGCATGCGACGATCGCGCCTTTCAGCGCCGCGTGGCTCCCGGCGTCGAAGAAATCCATCAGCGGCATGTTCACCGCGTCGTCGACGCCGCGGCCGAACAGCTCCGCCCAGGCCTGGTTCGCCTCGACGACGATGCCTTCCTGCACGTACGCGATCGCGTCGACCGCGCCGGCGAGGAAGGTCTTGAACTGATGCTTGTACTGCGTCGCGGACAGGAGCGTCCGATTCAGCGAGCGCTCGAGCCGGAACGCCCGCACCTCGCGCGCGGCGACGGCTGCAAGCCGTTCCCGGCAGCCGATCGAGACGAGATCCTGCGCGCCGGCCGCGAGCACCTCGGAGATCGCCGCCTCGTCGGCCTGCCGCCTCAAGACGAGCAGCGGCACTGCGCCTTCCGGTTGCTTGCGCAGCTTCGCGATCTCGGCGACCGGGGTCCGAAACCGGTCGGCGGAGTACACGAGCAGCTCCGGGCCGATCGAGCGGATCGAGTCGGCGAGCGCGTCGAGCCGCTTGACCCAGTGGCAGCGCGCCGGATGTCCCGCGTCCCTCAAGGTCTTGTTGATCAGCTCCACCTCGTCCTCTGCGGTCGTCACGACGATCAGCGGAACCGGGGAAGGGGACATGAGCTCGGCTGGCCTCCCTGTGTTGTTATGTCATGGCCGGCGCGACGTCCGGCCGGCGGCATTCTAGCATCCGGGTCCGATCGGACCCGGATGCAGGTCACAGCCCGACGGGCAGCGGCGTTTTGCTGGCCTGCCCCGGGACTTCCCGTACGAGCCGCGGCACCAGATACCCGGGCAGGCGCGCGAGCAGCTCGCGGTACAGCTGCCTGGCTCGCGGCTCGTCAACGTCGAAGTGGGCCGCGCCGGCGACCGGGTCGAGCAGATGCAGGTAATAGGGCAGCACGCCGCATTCGAATAGGCGCTCGCTCAGCTCGGCTAGGACGTGCGCGTCGTCATTGACCCCCCGCAGCAGCACGGATTGATTCAGAAGCGTGACGCCCGCGCCGCGCAGCGCCCCGAGTGCGCCAGCGACGCCGTCGTCGAGCTCCCGGGGGTGGTTCGCGTGCAGCACGATGACGACGCCGACCCGGGCGCGCTCGAGGAGCGCGACGAGACCCCGGTCGACCCGATCGGGCAGCACGATCGGGAATCGCGTATGCAGGCGTACGCGGCGCAGCGCGGGCAGCGCGGCAAGCCGCCCGAGCAGCGATTCGAGCCGGGCGTTGCCGAGGCTGAGCGGATCGCCGCCCGACAGGATCGCCTCGCGCGTCCCGTCCTCGGCGAGCCGCTCGAGGGCTTCGGCGAAATCGTTGCGGGCCGCGAGCTGCTCCGAGTAGGGGAACGCCCGGCGGAAGCAATACCGGCAATGCACGGGGCAGGCGCCGGTCGTGATGAGCAGCGACCGGCCGCGGTACTTGCGCACGACCCCGCCTCGCGCGAACTCGCTCTCGGCGAGGGGGTCGGGCGTGAAGCCCGCGACGGCGAGCGTTTCGTGCGCCGTCGGCAGAACCTGCAGCAGCAGCGGGTCACGGGGATCGCGCTTCCTGATGCGGGCAACGTACGCGCGCGGCACGAGCAGCGGGAAGTCGCGCGCGGCGGCCTCCGACGCGAGCGCATCGGCCGGGAGCTGGAGCAGCGCCGCGAGCTCGCCGACGTTGCGCACCGCATCGCGGAGCTGGCGCTGCCACGATGCCCGGGACGGCATCGAAAGAGAGGCGGAATCCTGGGTCATGCTGTTCGATCAGAGGCGCGAGGCGGTATCATTTGCCGTCGCCATTCCCGAATGCGGCCGACGAGCGCCGCGGCGGCGCGGCGAAGCCGGCAATGCGCCGGCGCACGCTCCGTGGACGGGCCTCGAGGCGCGGCGCGTGCCGGCGCATCTCTTGCGCACCCGTCGACTCTTCAACCAAAGCAATCGAGCAAGAGCTTCATGGCAAGTTATAGCACCAACGAGTTTCGCGCGGGCCTGAAAGTCCTCATCGACAACGATCCGTACGTGATCGTCGAGAACGAGTTCGTGAAGCCGGGCAAGGGCCAGGCGTTCAACCGGGTCAAGCTGCGCAACCTGAAGACGGGACGCGTCGTCGACAAGACCTTCAAGTCCGGCGAGTCGGTCGAGGCCGCCGACGTGATCGATCAGGACATGCAGTATCTGTACACGGACGGGGAATTCTGGCACTTCATGGTGCCGGACACCTACGAGCAGTTCGCCGCCGGCAAGGACGCCGTCGGGGACGCCGCGCAGTGGCTCAAGGAGCAGGACACGTGCCAGGTGACCCTGTGGAACGGCCAGCCGCTGCTCGTCTCGCCGCCGAATCACGTCGAGCTGAAGGTCGTCGAGACCGATCCCGGGGTCCGCGGAGACACCGCGCAGGGCGGCGTGAAGCCCGCGAAGCTCGAGACGGGCGCCGTCGTCCGTGTGCCGCTGTTCATCGAGGAAGGCGAAGTCGTCAGGGTCGACACGCGCACGGGCGAGTACGTGTCGCGCGTGAAGGACTGACGGCGCCGCACGCCGGAAAGCCCGCTGCGCGCGGGCGTCAGCCGCGGTGCGCGAACGCCATCGTCGCGGCCACGGACGGCAGCCCGGCCGCGACCGCGACGAGCCGGTCCACCCCGAGCGCGACGCCGGCGCAGTCCGGAATGCCGCGCTCGAGCGCGTCGAGGAACGCCTCGTCGATCGGCCGCACGGGCAAGCCGCGCCGGCGGCGCACGGCCTGATCCGCGGCGAACCGGCGCCGCTGCTCGGCGGCGTCGGTGAGCTCCGCCCAGCCGTTCGCGAGCTCGAGCCCCTGCGCAAAGAGCTCGAAGCGGGCGGCGACGGCGGGGGAGCCGGGCTTCAGAAGCGCGAGCGCGGCCTGGCTCGCCGGATAGTCGTGCACGAAGACCCAGGTTTCCGACGGCAGCGCGGGCATCACGGCGACGGCCAGCGCGAGGTCGAGCACGCCGTCCGGGTCGAGCCCGGGCGGCACGTCGATGCCGCGCTCTCGGAGGCGCGGCTCGACCGCGTCCGCCCGCGTGAGCGGATCGACGCCGAGCGCTCGCTCGAACGCTTCCCGGTAGGTGATCCGCAGCGCCGGCCACCGGGCGGTCGGCCCGCCGGCCGCGTCCCTGACGAGCGCCTCGACCTCGTCCATCAGCCGCGCGTCGTCGAAGCCGAGCCGATACCACTCGAGCATCGTGAACTCGGGCTGGTGCCAACGGCCGATCTCGCCGTCGCGGTAGACGCGGCAGAGCTGGTACATGTCGCCGACGCCGTCGGCGAGGAGCCGCTTCATCGCGAACTCGGGCGACGTGTGCAGGTAACGGGTGCCGCCCAGCCGCTCGACCTCCGCGGCGATGCTGTCGAGCGCGGGGTCCGTCGGCGCAGCCGGGGAGAGCGACGCGGTTTCGACCTCGAGCACGCCGCGGGCGGCGAAGAACGCCCGGATCCGCGCGAGCATCGCCGCGCGCCGGCGCAGCGTGTCGGGCGTCGCGCCGCGCTCGAGCGTCACGGGGCCTCGTGCCTGCGGCCGATCGCCTGGCCGAGCCGCAGCGTAACTCCCGGCTCGAGCGCCGCGTCCCATTCGACGCTTCCTTCCGGGAACAGCAGGATCACCGTGGAGCCGAGGTTAAATCTCGCGATCTCTGCGCCCTTCGCGTACGGGACGGGCTCGGCCTCGGGCCAGTATGCGGGCTCGCCGCTCGGGATCTCGCCGCGGCCCGTCGTGCTGATGCTCGACACGTTGAGCGCGCCGACGAGCACGAGCGCCATCGGCCCGTCGGCCGTCTCGAACCAGCAGACCACGCGCTCGTTGCGGCAGAAGAGATTCTTCAGTCCGCACGTCGTCGCGGCGTTCACGCTGAACCGGCGTCCGGGGATGTAACGGGTCGCGGTGAGTTCTCCGGCGAGGGGCATGTGCACGCGGTGATAGTCGTGCGGCGCGAGATAAATCGTCGCATACGCGCCGTTCGCGAAGGGGCGGGTGTCGACCGGGCCCTCGCCGACCAGCTCCTCGAGCGCGTACTCGAACCCCTTTGCCTGCAGCAGCTGCCCGTCGCGCGCATACCCGAACTCGGTCAGCCGGCCGTCGACCGGCGAGACCACGGTGCGATCGTCGCCCGCGATCGGCCGGGCGCCCGGTTTCAGCGGCCGCGTGAAGAGGGCGTTGAAGCTCGGATAGCGGTCCAGGTCCGGCTCTGCGGCGTCGGCGAGATCGACGCCGTAGGTCTTCACGAACCAGCGGATCAGCGGGCGCTTCACCCACGGCGCCTCGCAGCGCGCCGCGCGGTACACGATCCGGCCGATCAGCGCCTGCGGCAGCAGATGCTGCGCGAGAACGAGCGGATGCGGCATCGTCAGTCCGCCGACGCGGCGGACGTCCGCTCGAGCTCCGGCGGCCGGCGCAGGTAGGCCGCGCGGATCTTCAGGAAGTCGGACGCGATCGTCTCGGGCACGTGCGGTGAGCTCGAGACGGCGATCCACTCGGCCCGCGGCCCGATCACGTAGACGACGCCGGAATGCACGACGTTGTACTGCTCGCCGTGATGCTCGTGCTTCTCGACGGCGACGCCGAGCGTCGCAAGGAGCGGCTGCAGGCGCTCGTCCGGCGCGGTCGCGCCGATGAACGCCGGATCGAACGCGTTGACGTACGCGGCGATGCGCTCCGGCGTGTCGCGAAACGGATCGACGCTGACGAAGACGACGTCCGGCACCTCGTCGGGCGCCTCCGCGCGAAGCCGCGCCACGGCCGATCTCAGAACCTGCAGCGTGATCGGGCAGACGTCCGGGCAGTTCGTGAAGCCGAAGAACATCAGCGTGAAGCGGCCCTCGAGAGAGCGCCTCGTGAACGGCTCGCCGTCGGCATCCGTCAGCTCGAAATCGGGCAGCGGCCGCGCGAGCGGCAGCACGGTGGCGTTGTCCGGCTCGGGCGGCGGCACGGCGCGCGGAATCGCGAGCATCGCCGCGACGAGCAGCACGAGGGCGACGATCAGAATTCGAAGTACGGGTCCCTGCATGTCGTGGCGGATTATCTCACAACGGTTATCATGCGCGGCCCATGACTCCCGACGCGTTGCGAGAGGCGCTTGCCGCCGCGGCCGACCACGAAGCGTGGGTGCGCGCCCTCGCGCGTTACTTCCGCGAGGGCGGCGCCTTCTTCGGCCACGGCACGGACAACGCGGAGGACGAGGCGTTCTGGCTCATCCGACACTTGCAGGGGTGGCGCGACGGGGCCTTCGAGGCGGCACCCGATCCCGCGCTCATCGAAGACGCGGTGCGCATCGCGGAGCGGCGGATCGCGGAACGCAAGCCGCTCGCGTACCTGCTCGGCGAGGCATGGTTTGCCGGGCTCGTGTTCGAGGTCGACGAGCGCGTGCTGATCCCGCGCTCGCCGCTCGCCGAGGTCATCGAGCGGTGCTTCGCGCCGTGGACGAGGCTCGAGGCCGGGGATCGCGTGCTCGACGTCGGCACGGGCAGCGGTTGCCTCGCCGTCGCGACGGCCGTGCATTGCGGCGAGGTCCTCGTCGACGCGACCGACGTGTCGGACGGCGCGCTCGAGATCGCGGCCCGCAACGCCGAGCGGCACGGCGTCGCCGGGCGCATCCGGTTCCACGCGGCGGACCTTTTCCCCGATACGCCGGACCGGTACCGCGTTATCATGTCGAATCCTCCGTACGTGCCGCGGCACGTGCTCGAGGCGCTGCCGCCCGAGTACGGTCACGAGCCCGCCCTCGCGCTCCTCGGCGGAGAGACGGGGCTCGAGCCGACCGAGCGGCTGCTCCGCGAGGCCGGATTCCGGCTGGTCCCGGGCGGCGTGCTGATCGTCGAGGTCGGGGCCGAGGCCGAGGCGCTCGCGGAGCGCCACCCGCGCCTGCCGCTCACGTGGCTCGAGCTCGAGCGCGGAGGGGAGGGCGTTTTCGTCGTGACCGCCGAGCAGCTCGCCGAGCATTTCGGCGAGCCGACTCGGGAAGCTTGAAACTCATGGCTGGCGATACGTTCGGGCGACTCTTCACCGTCACCACCTTCGGCGAAAGCCACGGGCCGGCCCTCGGCTGCATCGTCGACGGATGCCCGCCCGGCCTCGAGCTGTCGGAGCAGGACATCCAGAAGGAGCTCGATCGCCGCCGGCCCGGGAAGTCGCGCTTCGTCACGCAGCGCCGCGAGCCCGACACCGTGAAGATCCTGTCCGGCGTCTTCGAAGGCGTGACCACGGGCACCGCGATCGGCCTCCTGATCGAGAACGTCGATCAGCGCACGCGCGACTACGACAAGATCAAGGACCGTTTCCGGCCGGGCCACGCAGATTACACGTACCACAAGAAATACGGCATTCGAGACTATCGCGGCGGCGGCCGCGCGTCGGCGCGCGAGACCGCGATGCGCGTCGCGGCCGGCGCGATCGCCCGCAAGTATCTGCGCGAGCGGCTCGGCATCGAGATCAGGGGCTATCTCGCCGCGCTCGGTCCGATCGAGCTCGAGCCCGTCGATCTCGACGCCGTCGACGACAACCCGTTCTTCTGCCCGGATCCTTCCAAGGTCGAGACCCTCGAGGCGTTCATGATCCAGCTGCGCCGCGACGGCGACTCGATCGGCGCGCGAGTGAACGTCATGGCGACGGGCGTTCCGCCCGGCCTCGGCGAGCCCGTGTTCGACAAGCTCGACGCGTCGATCGCGCACGCGATGATGAGCATCAACGCGGTCAAGGGCGTTGAGATCGGCGCCGGCTTCGCGAGCATTCGGCAGCGCGGCAGCGAGCACCGCGACGAGATCACGCCGGAAGGCTTCACGAAGAATTCCGCCGGCGGAATACTCGGCGGCATCTCGAGCGGCCAGGACATTTTGGTCAGTCTCGCTCTGAAACCGACGTCGAGCATCCAGGTTCCGGGGCGTACGATCGATCTCGAAGGGCGGCCGGTGGAGATCGTGACGACGGGGCGGCACGACCCGTGCGTCGGGCTGCGCGCAACGCCGATCGCCGAGGCGATGCTGGCGCTTACCTTGATGGATCACTACCTGCGCCACAAAGCGCAGAACGAATAGGCCGAGCGCGCGCACCGAACCGCCGAACTCGAACGGAAGTCACAGTCGTCGGCTGAATCAAATTGTTAAATTCCGCAGCCGATGGGCCGCCGGCGGGGGGCCGGCCGCAATCGGGCGTGACCGGCAGCGGGGCTGACGGCTTGCTGGAGAGTACTAAGGTGCGTCGTGCCGATCATCGAGAAAAAGGCTCGCCGGTGAAGCGTGCCGCCCAGGGCTTGGGTGAACCGCGTTATGTCATGTATCTTCCGACCGCGGAGTCCGAAGGGACTTCGACGCGCGGCGCGACGTCCGCGGTCGCACGACGGAGGCAGCTAGGAGTTTCCATGAAATCACTGCCACAGTGGAGCGCGACGGCACTGCTGGCCGCACCGGTCGGAGCTTGGGCGCTCGGGCTAGGCGACATCGAGCTGCAGTCGGCGCTGAACCAGCCGCTGCGCGCCGAGATCGAGCTGTTGTCCGTAACTCCCGAGGATCTCGACGGTCTTAGGGTCGGCCTCGCAAGCCGTGCCACGTTCGAACGCTTCGACCTCGATCTCACGCCCGATCTTGCCGCGCTCCAGTTCGAGGTCGGCCGCAACGCCGCCGGCCGATACGTCGTGACGGTGACGTCGCGGCGGCCAATGGCGGATCCGTTCCTGACCCTGCTCGTCGAGGCCACCTGGCCCCGCGGCCGAATGCTTCGCGAGTACACCGTGCTGCTCGACCCGCCGGTCTTCACGCCCGAGATCGGCGCCGAGCCGCCGATCCGGCAGGCGCAGGCCGGGACGCCGTCGGAGACCTCCGGCGCGTTCGCCCGCACGCCGCAGCCGGCGGCATCGCAATCGACGCCGGCCGCGGCGCAGCCCCCGGCTCGCCCGGCGCAGACCGCCGCGGCCGACGCCGCCCTCGCGTCCGGCAGCTACGGCCCGGTGCAGGCGTCCGAGACCCTGTGGAGCATCGCGTCGCGGCTGCGTCCCGCCGACGTGAGCGTGAATCAGATGATGGTCGGGCTCTTCGAGGCGAATCCCGAAGCGTTCGACGGCAACATGAACGTGCTTCTCCGCGGCGCGACGCTGCGGATTCCGGATCGGGACGCGCTGACGGCGCGGACCGCGGCCGAGGCGACCGAGATCGTGAGCCGCGCGGAGGCGGCGTGGCGCGGGACGCAGCCCGACGGCGGCGCCGAGCGGGTGGCTTCCGCGGAGCCTGCGTCGACGCCCGCATCTGCCGATCCGGCCGGCGGGACCGCCGACCAGCCGCGCCTGCGGCTCGTGCCGCCCTCCGAGGAGAGCCTGGCCGAGGCGTCGGCCGGCGCGTCGGCCCCGGGTGCGTCCGCCGACGCGACGGGCGGCGGTGACAGCGCGGCCCCGTCGGCCGAGGTGGCGCGGCTCGAAAGCGAGATCGCCGCGCTTCGCGCCGAGCTCGAGGAGAGCCGCCGCCTCCTGCAGATTCGCGATCAGACGCTCGAAGCGCTGCAGGCGCGGCTTGCCGCCGCCGACTCGCTGCCGGCGCCGGCCGGGTCGGTCCCCGGCGCCGCGACCGCGCCGGGCGTCGACCTCGAGACGTCGATCGACGAGGCGCCGCTCGACGGCGAGCGGCTCTTCGCCGACGAGACGGGCGCGGACGAGGACGGCTCGGAGGCGGCGGTCGGCGAGCCCGACGAGGCACCCGCCGCGGCCGCGTCTGCGGCGTCCGCGTCCGCTCCGGCGGCCGCGGTACCGGTCGCCCGGACGACGCCGCCCGAGCCGTCGCTGCTGTCGCGCGTGCTCGGCGTGCTGTCGAGTCCGCTCCTTCTGATCGGCCTCGGCATCGGTGCGGTGCTGCTGACTGCGGTCTGGTATCTGAGGAACCGCCGCGAGGATGCGGACGACGTGACGGGCCGCTGGGACGCGCTCGAGGCGGACGACGATACGGTCGTCGACGAGCCGGCCGAGCCGACCCGCCGTCTGCGTGCAGTCGGCGAGCCGGCCGTCGTCGTCGACGAGCAGTCGATGACGAGCGAAGCAGCGGCTGCTGCGCTCGCGGCGGCGCAGCCGAAGTCGGACGCCGAGGTGATCGAGGACACGCTGTCGAGTCAGACCGTGATCAACCTCGATCAGGGCGACGTCCTGGCCGAGGCCGATTTCCACATGGCGTACGGCCTCTACGACCAGGCCGCCGAGCTCGTGCAGAAGGCGCTCGAGAGCGAGCCCGAGCGGCGCGACCTGAAGCTCAAGCTCCTCGAGGTCTTCTTCGTCTGGGGCAACAAGGACGCGTTCCGGGAGACCGCGGAAGCGCTGCGCGCCGAGACGGGCGGCGCGGATTCCGACTGGGACAAGGTCCTGATCATGGGCAAGCAGCTTTGCCCGGACGACCCGCTGTTCGCCGAGGCGACGAGCGGCGGGTCGGGCGCCGTCGACCTCGACCTCGAGGGCACCGGCGGCTCGACCGAGGTCGATTTTCCGTTCGACGAGAAGACGCAGATCGCGGACGTCGACGGGCTCGACTTCGAGCTTGCGGCCACCGGCGAGCGGCTGAGCCCCTTCGAGGACGACGAGTCGGACGACGAAGGCGCCGAACCGAATGCGGACACCGGTTTCGAGGACATGCTCGACATCGGCGCGCAGACCGCGGCAGGCCTCGAGGCCGCCCTCCTGTCCGGGGGCGATGACGACGAGGAGACCGGGCAGGCGCTGCCCGAGCTCGGTCCGGATGACGACACGTCGCGCGTGGCCGCGGAGCTGACCGACGAGGACGATACGGGCAGGCGTCAGGAGCCGGACTTCGATCTCGGTGCGCTCGATGCTCTCGATGATTCGACGGACGCCGAGCTCGAGAATCTCGCGGCGACGCAGGAATCGCCGACGGTCGAATCGGCGGCCCAGGGCCTGGGCGGCGACTGGCGCGCGGCGCTCGGGCTCGACGACTCGGACGGCAACACGGATCTCGACCTCGAGGCGCTGATCGAGGACGACACCCAGGCGCCGACGATGCTCGCGACGGCGCCGGATGCGGCCGGCGACGGTGAGTGGATCGATCCGGACGCGCCGACGATGGAGACGCCCTGGGTGCGCCCGGACGATTCGCCGACGATGGAGTCGCCGACGATCGAGTCGCCGACGATCGAGTCGCCCGGTGCCGAGGCGCCGACGGTCGAGACGCCGACGATCGAGTCCCCGCAGGCGCGGACCGCGATGCTGCGCGCCGCGAGCGGTGAGACGAGCGAGATGCCGACCGTCGAGCCGACGCCGGCCACGGGCGACTTCACCGAGGAGATCGACCTCGGCGACCTGGGTCTCAGCGTCGAGGATCTTTCGGGCCTGCCCGACGACATCGGCTCGCTGCCGGGCGTCGACACGGGCGACACCCGCGAGCAGCCCGCGCTCGGCGCCGACGACCTGCTGTCGGCGACCGGTGTGACGGAGATCGTGGACGCGACGGACGTCGAGGCATTCGAGACGATGGGCACGGCCGTCCTCGACGACCGCGACGAGACGCTGCTCGCCGATGCCGAGACGCTGGGCCGGGGCACCGAGGTCCTCGAGCGCGGCGACACGCAGGGCACCGGCGCGACGTCGTTGATGCGGTCGCTCGACGCGGACGTCGGGGAGGAGGCCGGCGACAGCGGGCTCGACCTCGATCTCGACGATCTCGCCGGCGCGCTGTCGGGCGGCGACACGATCGAGCAACCGCGCGGCACCGGCTTCGATACGGAGGTCTTCGCGAACAGCGAATCGACGCCGGTCGATCTCGACGTCGGCGCCGACGATGCGGCAGAGCAGGCCGAAACGGTCGAGGGCGGCGTGCTCGACCCGCACACGATGACGGAGATCGGCACGAAGCTCGATCTCGCGCGGGCCTACATCGACATGGGCGATCCGGAGGGTGCGCGCAGCATCCTCGAGGAAGTGCTCGACGAGGGCGACGCCGGGCAGCGCCGCGAGGCGCAGGGTCTGATCGACGCGCTCGCCGGATAAGGAACGAGGAGCCTGAGGGGCGCTGCGGCGCCCCGTTTCCCGATGCCGAGGATCGCGCTCGGAATCGAGTACGACGGCAGCGAGTTCTTCGGCTGGCAGGCTCAGCGCGGGCAGCGCAGCGTCCAGGCCGCGGTCGCCGACGCCGTTTCCCGGGTCGCCGACGAGCGCGTCGTCGTGCACGGCGCCGGCCGGACGGACACGGGCGTCCACGCGCTGCAGCAGGTGGCGCATTTCGACACGCGCGCGGCGCGCACGGCGCGGCAGTGGGTGCTCGGCGTGAACTCGAATCTCCCGGACGACGTGCGCGTGCAGTGGGCGCAGCAGGTGCCGGACGATTTCGACGCGCGCCGTTCCGCGCTGCACCGCCGTTATCGGTACCTGCTGCTGCAGGCGCCGGTGGACTCGCCGCTGCTGCGTCGGCGCGTCTGGCGCATCCGCGACGCGCTGCACGTGCCGGCGATGAGCGCCGCGGCGCTTGCGTGGCTCGGCGAGAACGACTTCTCGTCGTTTCGGGCCGCGGCCTGCCAGTCCCGCACGCCGCTGCGCAGGCTCCTTTCGGTCTCCGTCGCCCGCCGGGGCCGGCTGGTCGCGATCGAGCTCGTCGCGAACGCTTTCCTGCACCACATGGTCAGAAACCTCGTCGGCACGCTCGTCGAGATCGGCACGGGACGCGCGCCCGTCGCTTTCGCGGCCGAGCTGCTCGCAGCGCGCGACCGGCGCCTCGGCCCGGAGACGGCGCCCGCGTGCGGCCTGACGCTGATCGACGTGGCGTATCCCGAGCACTACGCCATTCCGCCGGCCGCGCCGCGAGACACCTGGCGCAACGCACAAGACGATACCTGACGGCAAAAATGG
>Ga0079224_100009289_pt1 | contig 13396 bp, 8 predicted proteins | sample Stecom2015_FD_80414 | JGI IMG/M metagenome (GOLD analysis project Ga0079224, IMG submission 80414) | Agricultural soil microbial communities from Utah to study Nitrogen management - Steer compost 2015 | ecosystem: Environmental > Terrestrial > Soil > Agricultural land | place: USA: Utah... | reverse complement strand
TCCTGCCAGGCGTCGAAGGTGCGCCGCGGCTGTGACGCGCCGCCCGGCATGACGACGGCGCCGACGTACGGAGCCTGAAAGACCCGGAACGGGGTCTCGCGGAAGTAGTCGGTGAGCTCGACGAGCTCCACGCCGAAGCGCAGGTCCGGCTTGTCGGTGCCGTACTTCGCCATCGCCTCGCGGTACGTGATCCGTGGGATCGGACGCGGGATCTCGTAGCCGATGAGGCGCCAGAGCTCGCCGACGATCTCCTCGGAGAGCTCGATGACGTCATCGGCGTCGACGAAGCTGACCTCGACGTCGAGCTGGGTGAACTCCGGCTGGCGGTCGGCGCGGAAGTCCTCGTCGCGGTAGCAGCGCGCGATCTGGTAGTAGCGCTCCATGCCGGCGACCATGAGGAGCTGCTTGAACAGCTGCGGTGACTGCGGCAGCGCGTACCACGAACCCGGCGAAAGGCGCGCGGGCACGAGGAAGTCGCGGGCGCCCTCCGGGGTGGACCGGGTCAGGGTGGGCGTCTCGATCTCGACGAAGTCGTGGGCGTCGAGCACGCGGCGAGCCGCCTGATTGGCCTTGGCCCGCAGCCGCATGGCCTCGGCCTGGGGCTTGCGGCGCAGGTCGAGGTACCGGTGGCGCAGCCGCGCCTCCTCCCCCACCACACCGGCGTCCTCGGCGTGCTCGGAGACCTGGAACGGGAGCGGGGCGGCGGCGTTGAGCACCACGACGTCGTCGGCGACCACCTCGACGGCACCGGTCGGCAGGTTCGGGTTCTCGTTCCCGTCCGGCCGCCGTGAGACCTCACCCGTGACCTGCAGCACGTACTCCGCACGCAGCTCGCCCGCCACGTCCTCGTCCCGGATCACCACCTGGGCGATGCCGGAGGCGTCCCGCAGATCGATGAACGCGACCCCACCGTGATCACGGCGGCGGTCGACCCAGCCGGCCAGGGTGACGGTCTGTCCGATGTCGCTGGCGCGCAGCGACCCTGCGGGGTGTGTGCGGAGCACGGGTGTCCTTCCGGTCTCGACTTCGTCCGCCGCGGGACGAGCGGACGCACCGCAGATCCTAGTTCCCGCGCCTGCCGCGTCCGCGCTCGCCACGTTCCCGTGGGTCTGCCGTGGGCAAGGTCACCACCACTGATCGGGCCGTGCTCCCCCGGTCCCGGTAGGCTTGAAGCTCCTGGAGTGCTCGATCCCGCACCAGGCCCTTTCGCGGAAGTCTCGCAGCTCGGGCCCACGAGCGGACCGGTACTGCGCCGACCCGGCGCCGTCATCCACACTCCGCCTCGTGAGAAGAGATCCTCTGTGACCGCTGTGTCCGACCTCGCCCTGCCCACCGTGACCGACACCGTCGACGACGCGGACCTGCCCGAGGAGAGCCCGGCCGGTTTCGCCGCGCTGGGCCTGCCCGATGAGCTGCTCGCCACGGTCGAGCAGCTCGGTTTCACCACTCCGACCGACATCCAGACCGAGGCCATCCCTGTCCTGCTGGCGGGACGGGACGTCGTCGGTATCGCCCAGACCGGAACCGGCAAGACAGCGGCCTTCGGCCTGCCCCTGCTCGCCGCGGTGGACCGGCGTCGGCGCGGTGTGCAAGCCCTTGTGCTCACGCCCACCCGCGAGCTCGCGGTGCAGGTCGCCGATGCGATCGAGTCCTTCGCCGGACGTGACGGTGCCGGCGTACTCGCCGTGTACGGCGGCGCGAGCTACGGACCTCAACTCCGCGGTCTGCGCGAGGGAGCCCAGGTCGTCGTAGGGACCCCCGGCCGTGTCATGGACCTGCTCGAGCGCGGCAGCCTGGACCTGAGCGGCGTGGCGTTCTTCGTCCTCGACGAGGCCGACGAGATGCTCCGGATGGGCTTCGCGGAGGATGTCGAGACCATCGCCGGGCACGTGCCGGACGACCGGCGCACCGCGCTGTTCTCCGCCACGATGCCCCCGGCGATCCGCCGCGTGGCGGACGCGCACCTGCACGATCCGGTCCGGGTGGCCGTCTCGCGTCCCGCCTCGACCACCGCGACCGTGCGGCAGACCTACGCCGTCGTGCCGTTCCGGCACAAGGTCGGGGCACTCGCCCGCGTGCTGGCGACCACGGAGGCCGACGCCGCGATCGTCTTCGTGCGCACCAAGGCGAACGTCGAAGAGGTCTCGTTGGAGCTGAGCGCGCGCGGCGTCTCGGCGGCCGGGCTGTCCGGAGACGTGCCGCAGAAGGAGCGTGAGAAGCTCGTCGAGCGGCTGCGCGGCGGGACGTTGGACGTGCTCGTCGCGACCGACGTGGCGGCCCGCGGGCTCGATGTGGAGCGTATCGGGCTCGTCGTGAACTTCGACGTGCCCCGGGAGAACGACGCCTACGTGCACCGTATCGGGCGTACCGGCCGGGCCGGCCGCTCCGGCACCGCGCTGACCTTCCTCACCCCCCGTGAGCGGGGGCGTCTGAACCAGATCGAACGCCTCACCGGCACGCGCCTGGACGAGGTGACCATCCCGAGTCCTGCTGACGTCTCGGCCTACAAGGCCCGACGCCTCGTCGAACGAGTGGGTCGCCGCCGCGAGGCGGGCCGTCTGGACCTGTACCGCGACGTGCTCCGCGGCCACATCGAGCAGTCCGGCGCGGATCTCGAGGACGTCGCCGCGGCACTGATGGCACTGGCCGTCGGGGACGAGGGGCCGCGCCCGCGCGAGGAAGGCCGCCGCGACCGCTACGAGGAGCAGACGGACGAGGACGGCTCGTTCGTGGCGGCCCGGTTCGACGAGGGGTTCAGCCCGCGTCGCGGCGCAGCCGAGCGCGGCGGGCGCCGCGCGACGCCCGCCGGTGGCGGCTCGCGGTACCGCGTGGAGGTCGGCCACAAGGACGGCGTCCAGCCGGGCGCCATCGTCGGGGCGATCACCGGCGAAGGCGGCCTGAAGGGCTCGGACCTGGGCAAGATCGACATCTACCCGAGCTTCTCGCTCGTCGAGATCCGGGCCGACCTCGCCCCCGACGTCGCCGCCCGCATCGGTGCGGCCCGGGTGGCCGGGCGACGGCTGCGGATCCGTCCCGACGCCGGCCCCGGCGGCGGGCGGGGGCCGGCACGCGGCCGGCGGGACCGACAGGGCTGACGCGCCGGGCTGACGTGCCGGGTCGACCGCCCCGCTAGCCTGCCAGTGCGGTGAGGTTGCGGCGGAACGTCGCGAACTCCTCCAGCTCGTGCTCGACGGCGGCGACCACCTGCTCGCGGACGGCCGCGTCGACCTCCGCACGGAGTCGCCGCTCCACGCGGCGAGCTCGGCGGCGTGCCCCGGCCCGTGCCGCCAGGGCCCCGAGAAGGGTGAGCAGCAGACCGGCGAGGAGTCCTCCGACGAGTAGTACGGTCGGCCACGGGACGGGGCCGGCGGCCGGAGTCTCGGGCGCGGGCAGCTGGAGATACCCGAGCACAGCCAGGCCGGCGAGCCACACGCCCCCGGCTACCGCGGCGAGGACGAACAGCCACTGCAGGATCCCGGCCACCGTCCACCACGCCGGCCGGCGGGCCTGTTCCAGGTCCGTCCCCGCGATCCTCCGGTCGAGGGCGTCGACGAGCGCCGGGATGCGCCCCTCGACCTGCTGCAGCACGTCGTCGCGCCACGGTCCGGGAAGGTGGGCCGTCGACGAGGCGACCACCGCATGCGCGGCGGAGCGGACCGCGGCCTGCTGGACCGGCGTCGCCGCCGGCAGGGAAGTGCGCACCAGCGCGACGTCCGCGCGTTCCGCCCGGGTGAGCCCGAGGCGCCGCAACGGGTCCGGGCGGAGCCTGATGAGCCACCGCACGGGCGGCCATCCGACACGGGCGCGCGCGGAGCGCGTATAGGACCGCCGGACCGCGGCACGCACCGCGTCCACCCCGGCCGCCTCGGCCGCGGCCCGGGACAGTCGTGCAGCCGGTTGCTCGCCGACCGTCGTCGGCGACTCGTCCCGACGACGTCTGCCCTGGTTGATGTCGGTGGCCACCTCGGCAGCGCGAAGCAGCTCGGTCGCCGTCGCGCGTACATCTGCGGCCAGGCGCAGCCGGGCCGCCCGGGTGGAGGCGGCGACGTCGGCGACTCGCCGCCACAGGTCATCGAGGCCCTCGCCGGTCCGTGCCGAGACCGGCAGGACCGGTACGCCGCTCAGCCCGTCGCGTTCAAGCACCCGTTCCAGATCGGCGAGGACCCCGGCGCGTTCGTCGGCATCGAGGGTGTCGACCTGATTGAGCACCACGAGGCTCACCTCCGCGTGCGCGGTCAGGTGGGCGAGGTAGTCCCGGTGGACCACGGCGTCGGCGTACTTCTGCGGATCGAGGACCCACACGAGCACGTCGACGGCGCCGGCCATCCGGCTCGCCACGTCCCGGTGCTCCATGGCGGTCGAATCGATGTCCGGAAGGTCGAGGAGGATCAGCCCGTCGGCGGCGCGGTCCTCGGTGGTTGCGGCGTCCGTCCCGTCCCCGGCCCGGGTACGGTCCGGCACGTCGAGCCAGTCGAGCAGCCGGCCGGCGTCGTCGGCGCCCCAGACCGCCGCCAGCGGACGGGTCGTCGTCGGCCGGCGTGCCGCCACCGGAGCCACCTCGCGCCCGAGCAGGGCGTTGAACAGGCTCGACTTGCCCGATCCGGTCGCACCGAGCAGCGCAGCGACGGTCCGCCCCGCGGCCAGGTTCTCCCGCTCGCCGGCCCGCTTCAGCAGCGTCCGGGCACGCTCCAGCGCCGGCGCGTCGAGGTGGCCGGCGGCGATCTCGGTGGCCGCCTCGAGGCGTCGCAGATCCTCGGGCAGCGTCGCGGCATCGTCCGCCCTCCGGCGGCGCAGCAGCCTCACAGTCCCGCCTCCGCGCGTCTGGCGGCCACCACGGCGGAGACGGCCGTCCGGATCCGCTTCGCCGCCGAGGCGTCGATGCCGGTCCCGGAGAGCGCCTGTCGGTACACATCGGCCTGGGCGGCGAGGAACGTCCCCGCCCGGGCATGGAGGTTCTCCCGTGCCGTGGCCGCCATCCGTCGTACGGCGTCGTCACCGAAGATGGCCTCGAGCAGCTTCTGAGCCACCACGGCCGTGCCGCCGGCGACGGCGATCTCCGCGCCGACCAGGCCGCCGGTGGAGGCGAAGACCACGACCATCAGCGCGATCCCGAGCCCGTTCACCCCGAACGCGAGAATCCTCGCGGTCATCCGCTTGTCGGCCCCCTCCTCGCGGACCATGGAGAGCAGGTCGTCCTGCCAGGCGCGGACCTGGGCGGCCGCCTCCCGGGCCACCTGGTCCTCTCCCGGCAGCGCGTCGCCGGCCGTCGCGAGGACCGACCGGGCGCCGGGCTCGCGGCGCCACCGGTGGTCCACCTCCGCCGCGGCCCGTTCACTCTCCGCCACGAGCAGCGTCTGCAGACCCGCCTCGATAGCCTCCTCGACGTGCTCGGCCGGTTCCGGCCGCCCGCGGAAGAAGCTGCCCACGCGGTCACGGATGCGCCCCACGTGCGCCTCGACGCTCCGGAAGAACTCACCCGTGCCGACGAACTCCTGCCAGCGTGAGAGGACCTCGCCGCGCAGCATGGTGCCGTCGGCGGTCGCCGCGATGATCCGATCGTGCGCTTCGGCGTAGGCCTGATCGACCTGGCCCGCCAGCCGCACGAATGCCTCCGCCTGGTGCTCGGCGCCGTCTGCCACCAGGGTCGTACGGCCGAGGGTGGCGTCGACGGCTCCTCCGAGCGTCTGCCGGGCGATAGCGGCCCGGGAACCGGCGTCCGCGGCGATGCCGTGCAACCAGCCGAGCAGCGAGGCCACGTCGTCGGCCGGCAGCAGGCCGTCCTCGCCGAGCTCGGTCTCGCCGACCACGAAGAGCGGCGAGCGGCTCAGCCCCTCGTCCTCGAGCCGCTCGGCCAGGTCCCCGCGCACCTCCGCCGCGACACCGGACGGAACCCGGTCCAGGACCACGGCCACGACGATCTGGCGGTGCGCCGCCTCAGTGAGCAGGGCCCAGGGCACCGCGTCGCCGTACCGCGCCGCCGTCGTGACGAACACCCACAGGTCGGCCGCCGCCAGGAGCTGGTTCGCGAGTTGGCGGTTCTCGGACACGACGGAGTCGATGTCCGGCGCGTCGAGCAACGCCAATCCCGGTGGGAGCGCCGCCGAGGCCCGCAGCTCGAGTTCCCGGACGGCGACGTCGTCGCTCGCCGGGGACGTCGGCGGCGCGCCCGGCGCCACATGGACACGAGCGAGCCCCGGCAGGATCCGTTCGCCGGTGAACCACGGTTCGTCGTCGGGGTGATGGACCAGGAGCGGTCGTCGCGTGGTCGGGCGGATGGCCGAGGCGGCGGTGACGTGCTCCCGCAGCAGCGCGTTGACCAAGGTCGACTTCCCGGCCCCGGTCGAGCCTCCGACGACGCACACGAGGGGTGCCTCGAGCTGTTCGTACCGCGGGATGATGTAGTCGCCGAGCTGGTCGAGGACCTCGCGTCGGTCGGCACGGGACGGCGCCGCGTCCTCGATGTCCAGCGGCAGCCGCAGGCCCTCGAGGATCTCACGCAACTCCTCCAGGGCGGACAGCACCGCCCGAGCGGCGTCCCCCGTGCCGGCGGGCAGGCTCACGGGCCCTCGACCGCCGCGACCACCCGGGGCCACAGGTCCGGCTCCGGCGGGCGCCAGCTCTCGGCGTCGGCCGGCACCTGCTCCCCCGAGCGGATGTCGCGCACCTCGCCGTCGGCCAGGCACTCGCCCGGGAACCACACGAACGGGATGCCGCGGCGGTCCGCGAACCGGATCTGCTTGCCGAACTTGGCCGCGTCCGGTGCGACGTCGGCGGGGATCCCGCGTGCCCGGAGCGCGCGTGCCACGCGGCTGGACGTGCTCCGGTGCTCCTCATCCCGGACCGCGACGAGGACCGCGGTCGGGACCGCTCGGGTCGGTTCGGCCATCTCGTTGCCGAGGATGCGTGAGAGCAGTCGCGTCACGCCGATCGACAGCCCCACCCCCGGGTAGCTGCGGCGGCCGTCGGAGGCGAGGGAGTCGTACCGGCCGCCGGAGCAGATGGAGCCGAGTCCCTCGTGCCCGACGAGCGTCGTCTCGTACACGCTCCCGGTGTAGTAGTCGAGGCCGCGCGCGATCTTCAGATCCGCAACCACTGTGCCGGGTGCGGCCTGGCCGGCGGTCCGCAGCAGGCGCGCGAGCTCCTCGAGCCCCTCGTCCAGCAGGTCCGAGCGTGGGCCGAGAGCGCGGACGCGTTCGGCCACGGACTCGTCGCCGCCGCTGATGCCGGCAAGTTCGAGGGCCGCCCGGGCCTGATCCTCGGTGGCGCCGGCCGAGTCCTGCAGATCCTGCGCCACCGCGCGCTCGCCGATCTTGTCGAGCTTGTCGATGCTCCGCAGTGCGGCGTCCACGTCGGAGAGGCCGATCGCCTCATAGAACCCCTGGGCGACCTTCCGGTTGTTCACGGAGATCCGCACCGGCGGGATCGGCAACGCCGCCAGCGCCTCGGCCATGACCAGCGGGAGCTCGGCCTCGTAGTGGAAGGGCAGCGTGTCGGCCCCGACGACGTCGATGTCCGCCTGAGTGAACTCGCGGAAGCGACCCTCCTGCGGCCGCTCGCCCCGCCAGACCTTCTGTATCTGGTAGCGCTTGAACGGGAACGTCAGGCGTCCGGCGTTCTCGAGGACGTAGCGCGCGAACGGCACGGTGAGATCGAAGTGCAGGCCGAGCTGGTCGTCCCCGGCGCCCGTCCCCTCGCGCTCCTCCTGGAGGCGGCGCAGGAGGTAGACCTCCTTCGAGGTCTCGCCTTTCCGCTCGAGCTGTGTGAGGGGCTCCACGGCGCGGGTCTCCACCCCGGCGAAGCCGTGCAGCTCGAAGGTGCGCCGGAGCGTGTCGAGGACATGCTGCTCGACGACGCGGCCGGCCGGCAGCCACTCGGGGAACCCGGACAGGGATGACGCACGTGCCATGGCGCCGATCTTCGCATCCTCCGCTCCCCCACGGCGATCTCGCCCAGCCGGCGGGCGATCAGCGGCCGGAGCGGCCCATGGCCGCGCGCACGTGCGCGTTACCCGTGATCTCGTGCGCCAGCACCGTCGCCGGGCCGTGTCCCGGCAGCAGCACCGTCGACGGCGGGAGCGATGTGGCGAGGGTGCGCAACGTGGCGATCATCTCGCGCTCATCGCCGCCGGGAAGATCCGTCCGGCCGATCGACCCGGCGAAGATCACATCACCGCACAGTGCGAGCAGCAGATCCTCCTCCCCCGCGACCGACGCAGGCAACGCCCCGTCGGGGTCCTCGATCGCGCCCCGTACCAGCAGCAGCGTGCTGCCCTCGGTGTGCCCGGGCGCCGGCACGGCCCGGACGACGACGCCGGGCACCAGCTCGGCTCCCTCGCCGGCCAGGACCTCACCCGGCCAGTGCTCGACGCGCGCCGGGCGCACCCACGCCGTGCCGGCAGCCGCCGCGAACATCTCCCCGAGCGGGACGCCGAGCGCGGATGCGGGATCGTCCAGCCGGTGGGCGTCCGGGCCGCCGATGTACACCGGGGACGAGCCGGCGAGCCCGGCAGCGTCCCACACGTGATCGGCGTGCCCGTGGGTCAACGCGACGGCGCCGAGGCTCAGGTCCTGCTCGGTCAGCGCGTCCCGTACCGCCGGTGCCGTCGCGGCGCCCGGGTCGATCACCAAGGCCGGGGAGCCGTGGCCGGACGCCAGGACGTAGCAGTGCTCCTCGAGCACCGGTGTGGTGAGTCGGCGCAGCAGCATGGAGGCAGGTTATCGGCCTGCGCGTGGGGCTCTGCCGAGCCGACTGCTCCCGTGCCACCTGGCCGTTCCCTACACTGAGAGCGAGGTCACGTCCGCAGGGGGACGCGCCGGCGGCCGTCCGGCGGCGCGCGAGGTGATCTCAGGTCCTCGAACCGGCGAGGCCGAAGTACCGAGAACGGTGTGGCTCAGGCCTACCCCGTCATGAAGGAGCGCGACCCGTGACCGAGCAGCCGACCCCAGACAACGCCGACGACGGGCCGCAGGAGCCCGCGCCCGCCCCCGAACCGGCGTCCGAGGCCCCGAAGCCGGCACCTGAACCGGCACCGCAACCGGTCCCTGAACCGGCACCGAAGCCGGCACCGCAACAGGGCGGGCGCCCCACGCCCGCATCGATCCGCCCGAAGCCCGGCCCGCCGACCGGCCGGCCGAGTCCGGCCGCAGCCGCCGCGCCACAGCCCGCTGTGGTCCCGACGGTCGACCCGCACGCCGCGGCGGAGGCGGCCCGGTGGGGGCGGGTGGATTCCGACGGCACGGTCTACGTGCGTGAGGCGGCCGGCGATCGCGTCGTCGGCCAGTACACGGGGGCGGACCCGGACGAGGCGCTCGACCTGTACGTGACTCGGTTCCTCGATCTGCAGGCCCAGGTCTCGCTGTTCGAGACGCGGCTGCCGCAGCTCTCGCCGAAGGAGATCGACCAGACCCTCGCCTCGCTAGGCGAGGCCCTGGACCAGCCCGCCGCGGTCGGCGACCTGGACGGACTGCGACGGCGCCTGGAGGTGGCCACCGAGGCCGCCGAGGAACGCCGCCGACAGGCCGCCGCCGAGCGCGAGGCAGCCCGGGCGCGTGCCGTCGCCGAACGTGAGGCCATCGTCGAGCAGGCGGAGCAGATCGCGGAGCAGGACCCGCAGCGTACCCAGTGGAAGCAGTCCGGCCAGCGGCTGCGTGACCTGTTGGAGGAGTGGAAGCAGTCCCAGCGCAGCGGGCCGCGACTCGACCGCAGCACGGAGGAGACGCTCTGGAAGCGGTTCTCGCACGCGCGCACGGCCTTCGATCGGCACCGCCGCCAGTTCTTCTCGGAGCTGGACGCAAAGCAGAAGGCGGCCAAGGAGGTCAAGGAACGGCTCATCGCCCGTGCCGAGGAGCTCTCCTCCTCCACGGACTGGGGCCGGACCACCGCGGCCTACCGCCAGCTCATGGACGAATGGAAGGCTGCCGGCCGTGCCGCGCGTAAGGAGGACGACGCGCTGTGGGCCCGATTCCGGGCCGCCCAGCAGGTGTTCTTCGACGCCCGCAACGCCCAGAACGCCGAGATCGACGCCGAGTACCGGGAGAACCTCGCCGCCAAGGAGGAGCTGCTCACCCAGGCGGAGGGGCTGCTGCCGGTGACCGATCACCGTGCCGCCCGTGCGGCGCTGCGCCCGATCCAGGACCGGTGGGAACAGATCGGACGGGTCCCGCGCGGCGACGTGCAACGGGTGGAAGGCCGGCTGCGCGCGGTTGAGCAGGCGGTCCGCGATGCCGAGCAGGCCGAGTGGAAGCAGTCCGACCCCGAGGTGCAGGCCCGTGCCGAGGGAGCGGCGGCGCAGTTGCACGAGGCGATCGCCCAGCTCGAGAGCGAGCTCGACCAGGCTCGCGCCCAGGGGGACGAGAAGCGGATCGCGGAGGCGGAGACTGCCCTCGAGGCGCGACGGACCTGGCTGGACCAGGTGTGCCGGACCGCGGGCCGCTGAGCCTGAGCGGTCGGTCGCCGAGCGTTACCGCTCGGCGGTCGGCCGCTGGGTCGCCCGGGAGCCGGTGATGCGATAGGCGTCGAACACCCCATCGATCTTGCGGACCGCCGCGAGCACGTGGCCGAGGTGGGACGGCTCCGCCATCTCGAAGACGAACTTGCTGATCGCCACCCGGTCGCGGGAGGTGCTGACCGAGGCGGACAGGATGTTCACGTGGTTCTCCGAGAGCACCCGGGTGACGTCGGAGAGCAGGGCGTTGCGGTCGAGCGCCTCGACCTGGATCTGGACGAGGAACGAGCTCTGGGCGCTCTTCGCCCAGCTCACGTCGACCATGCGCTCAGGCTGGTTGCGCAGACCCTCGAGGTTGCCGCAGTCGGCCCGGTGCACCGAGACCCCCTGGCCGCGGGTGACGAATCCGACGATCGGGTCGCCGGGCACTGGTGTGCAGCACCGCGCGAGCTTGACCCAGATGTCGGTGTCCGACATGCCCTCGACCACGACACTGTTCTCCGAGGTGCGCCGCGGGGTGCGCTGCTCCCCCGGCACGGTCGCCTCGGCGAGCGTCTCCTCGGCCCCGGACTCGCCGCCGACCGAGTCCACCAAGCGGCTGACCACGTTGCCGGCGGAGATGTGGTGCTCGCCGATGGCGGCGTAGAGGGCGTCCACGTCCGCGTAGCGCATCTCGGTGGCGAGCGCGGAGAGCGACTCGTGATTCATCAGCCGCTGGATCGGCAGGTTCTGCTTGCGCATGGCGCGGGTGAGCTGTCCCTTGCCGGCCTCGATGGCTTCCTCGCGCCGTTCCTTGGTGAACCAGGACTTGATCTTGTTCCGGGCGCGCGGCGACTTGACGAAGTTCAGCCAGTCGCGGCTCGGCCCGGCCCCCTCGGACCGGGAGGTGAAGACCTCGACCGTGTCACCGTTCTCGAGCACCGAGTCCAGCGGGACGAGCTTGCCACCCACCCGCGCGCCGACCGTGCGGTGCCCCACCTCCGTGTGTACGGCGTAGGCGAAGTCCACCGGCGTCGCGCCGGACGGTAGTGAGGTCACGTCGCCCTTCGGCGTGAAGACGTAGACCTGCGCGCCGGACATCTCGTACCGCAGAGAGTCGAGGAACTCGCTCGGGTCGGCGGTCTCACGCTGCCAGTCGACGAGCTGGCGCAGCCACCCCATCTCCTCCGTGCCCGCCGGCGGCGGCGAGCCCCGGCCACCCTTGGCGTTCGGGTTCTCCTTGTACTTCCAGTGCGCGGCGACGCCGTACTCGGCGCGGCGGTGCATGTCGTGGGTGCGGATCTGGATCTCGACCGGTTTGCCGTTCGGTCCCACCACCGTCGTGTGCAGCGACTGGTAGAGGTTGAACTTCGGCATCGCGATGTAGTCCTTGAACCGCCCCGGCAAGGGCGTCCACCGGGCGTGCATCGCCCCGAGCGCGGCGTAGCAGTCGCGGACGGAGTCCACGAGGACGCGGATCCCGACGAGGTCGAAGATGTCGTCGAAGTCGCGGCCGCGGACGATCATCTTCTGGTAGATCGAGTAGTAGTGCTTCGGCCGACCGGTCACCACACCCTTGATCTTCGCGGTGCGCAGGTCGTCCTCGATCTGGCGCGCCACCGTGGAGAGGTACTCGTCCCGTGCGGGTGCCCGTTCGGCGACAAGGTGGACGATCTCGTCGTAGACCTTGGGATAGAGCGTGGCGAAGGAGAGGTCCTCGAGCTCCCACTTGATGGTGTTCATCCCGAGCCGGTGCGCGAGCGGCGCGTAGATCTCCAGCGTCTCGCGGGCCTTGCGCTGCGCAGAGGCGGCCGAGACGTACTTCCAGGTGCGGGCGTTGTGCAACCGGTCGGCGAGCTTGATGACCAGCACCCTGATGTCCTTGGCCATCGCCACGACCATCTTGCGGACCGTCTCCGCCTGCGCGGCATCACCGTAGGTGACCTTGTCCAGCTTGGTGACGCCGTCGACGAGCAGGGCGATCTCGTCGCCGAACTCGCGCCGCAGCTCGGACAACGGATAGTCGGTGTCTTCGACCGTGTCGTGCAACAGCGCCGCAGCCAGCGTGGGGGGCGTCATGCCGAGCTCGGCGAGGATCGTCGCCACGGCGACGGGATGGGTGATGTACGGGTCGCCGCTCTTGCGCAACTGCCCCTGGTGGGCCCGCTCGGCGACGCCGTAGGCGCGCAGCAGGAGCTGGGTATCGGCCTTGGGATGGTTGGCGCGCACGGCGCGCAGCAGCGGCTCGACCGCCGGCGGGTTGGTGTGGCCCCGAGAGCCGAGCCAGACCAGGCGTGATCGCACCCGGGAGCTCGGTGCGACATCGGCCCCGCCGCCCTGGGTGGTCGGTACTCGTTCACCCGCCATTGGCTCGATGGTACGGCGAATCGGTCAGTACACGAGTACCGAGTCGACCCGGTGTCCCTCCAACCTGCCGCGGCCGCCGAGATCGGCCAGCTCGAGCAGCATGGCCAGTCCGGTCACCTGGCCGCCGGCCCGCTGGACGAGTTCGACGGCGGCCGCGCCGGTGCCACCGGTGGCGAGCACGTCGTCGACGATGAGCACCCGCTGCCCGTCCGCGATCGTCTCTGGACGCAGTTCCATCCGTGCGTCCCCGTACTCGAGGGCGTAATCGACGCCGATCACCGGGCCCGGCAGCCGCCCCGACTTGCGGACGGTGATCATGCCGACACCGAGCGCCGCGGCCAACGGGGCCGCCAGGATGAACCCGCGCGACTCCAGCCCGGCGACGGCGTCGACGCTGCCCCGGTAGGCGTCCGCGAGTCCGTCGATCAGGGCGGTGAAGGCGGGACCGTCGGCGAGCAGCGGGGTGATGTCACGGAACAGGATGCCGGGCGAGGGAAAGTCGGGGATCTCCCGGATGTGGCTGCGCACCAGCTCGGTCAGGTCGGTGGGGAATGAGCCGGTGGGCGCGGGCGTGGTCATCGACGTCCCTTCTTGCGGCGGGGCTGG